>Ga0206941_10133_pt1 | contig 22392 bp, 22 predicted proteins | sample Alteio_BWOrgHeat_9_FD_153251 | JGI IMG/M metagenome (GOLD analysis project Ga0206941, IMG submission 153251) | Enriched cells from forest soil in Barre Woods Harvard Forest LTER site, Petersham, Massachusetts, United States -... | ecosystem: Environmental > Terrestrial > Soil > Temperate forest >...
GGGGCAAAATTTAATCCTACATCGGGGCAAAATTTAATCCGGGCTACCAGTTACCTTGATATTTCCACAAAAATAGACTAAACTAGACTTAGTCTATAAATGCGAGGTTTTTATGCATACCGTTAATATTCATCAAGCTAAAACAAACTTCTCCAAGTTGATAGATGCTGTTATGCATGGCGAAGAGATTATTATTGCCAAAGCAGGTAAGCCCGCAGCTAAGTTGGTTCCAATTACTGCAATTAAACATAAAAGAAAACCGGGGGCTCTTAAAGGGAAAATCAAGATTGCTAAAAATTTTAATGCGCCGCTGCCAGATGACATACTTGATCAATTTGAGGGAAAATAAATGCAAGTATTATTAGATACTCATCTTTTTATTTGGTGGCTTAAAGATGATGCTCAATTATCTAAACATGCTCGTTCGGCTATTGTAAATGCAGACATTGTTTATATTAGCAGCGTTTCAATTTGGGAAGCAGCGATCAAGATTCAGCTGGGAAAACTAGACGCGAATATTAAAGAGCTTGTTGGGGCAATTGAATCCGAAGGATTTACGGAGTTACCGTTACTTTCAAAACAAGCTGCTATCGTAACTGAATTGCCACTGATTCATCGTGATCCATTTGATAGAATGTTAGTTGCACAGGCTATTAGCGAGCCTCTTCGATTGTTAACATCAGACGAAATATTAAAACAGTACAGTGAGTTGGTTGATATTGTTTAAATGGTGAATTGATTGAAATTGCCTAATTAACTATGCTTTAATCTAGGATATTGATAATAAGGATGCTTATGAAACGGATGTCTATTTTAAAGATTTTTTATTTCTTATTGCTATCATTATTAACTTCAACCAGCTTTGCTTGGGATCGATCGTTAGAGCTTGGTTATGGCTATTCGCATGATCCAAACAATTCTCGATATAACAATTCAGGGTTTTTGTTATCAGGTGATTTCTGGCCTCTCTGGCGCACGCCAATTACTTTTTGGACGCTTAATGGTGCAATAGGGCAGTGGCATGCTACCGCACCTACGCATCAATCGTTAACCACGGGTGCAGTGGCATTGGCATTACGTGTGTACCCAATGTGTAGCGATACTGCTTATCCCTTGTACTTACTCGGCTCAGCGGGACCTGCTTATCTTTCGGATAATCAATTTGGCAAAAATAAACAAGGCAGCAATTTTACTTTTCAGTTTTTTGGCGGTTTAGGTGTGGAACACAATCACTTTGATGCTAATTTACGCTTAGTGCATTATTCAAATGCACGACTTGCAAGCCCTGATCAAGGCTTTACTATTCTTTATTTATTATCGCTTGGGTATTTATTTTAGGACAAAGCTGTCTTTTTATTGCCAATTGCTAACAATTGATCTACTAATGTATTATCTTAAACAATAATAATGATCAATATTTATACGGGCGGAGTGGTTGATGAAAACGCGGCTATCTATATCTAAGCAAGAAAAGCTGAAAGACTTATTAAAAGAGCTGAACAATGAAGGAATTGAGCAATTCCTTCATAGCCAAATCTACATTTTTCACTCAAAACTAAGAGATATTTGTCATTCTGATGAGCTAAGCTCGCTGCGTCCACATATTGCGACTATCAAGCTATTTGCTGAATTCTCAGAGAACATGATTAAATTTGCGCAATTTCACGAAGTGACCGTGCCGACAGAGATGCATAAGAATATTTCGTACATTGCCTCGATTACCGCTGATCTTATAACGTTTAAAAATAACATTGAAAGCAACTTAGAAAAAGCAGAAGAAGTGCATCAACAAGTTGTTTCTTCTCAAAGACTGCGATCGCAATCAACGCCGACCCGTTCACGCACCATAGAAAGCTTTAATGAGTTTAGGCGTGATATCGCTACCATTAACAAAAATAACCCAAAAGAAAAACTGATAAAATGCATGGCATCTATTGCGACGACATTATTTAAAAATGAAATGTTGCTGCCTGTTTTTGTCGAGCAGTTAAATGAATTGTCTAGCGATAACGATGAGTTTCTGCTTTTTAGTAATGGCGTAGAACATCTAATGCAACAAAAGACCAAGCCTAATCTTGAAGGTTTTGTCACTAATTTTAGAAAATGGCAAGACAAAAATAATGAAACGCTAAATGGCTGTCGTGCAAGTATCAATTTGGTTAACACAATAGCGATGATTAACTATGATATTGCAACCTTTGGTAAAATGGCCGATTATCCTACTTTAGCCAAAGCAGAGCTTGAGATAAGAAAATATTATCTAAATTCTGAAGAATGTGATGAGCGAATCGAACCGCTAGTTAAACTTTTAAAATTTGAAAATCAAATTGAAAATCTACAAGAATTACAAATTAAAAAAATACGTTCTCTTATCCCACTGCGCAATCATATTCGTCAACGCTCTAAATCTGCCTCAGACATTCATGCAACTGAACCTGTTGCACCCGCAAAGCCATTGGCAGAATCTGTTAAACCAACATCGTCAGTGACTCGCACCAAACGCTTAGGCTTGCAGACCCATTCGATATTTGCCCATCAACGACAATCAAAGCAGCAAGATAAAAATGTTGCGGCATCATCACCAAAAATTAATACTAAAAATCTGAAATAGGTAATCATCTTGCTTGATATTGAGTAAGATCCACCGGTTCAACGGTTACCATTTCATTTAGTTTATTAATAATTGGATGCACGACGGGATTAAAAAAGCTAGAAAGTTGGCTTATTTTAGTTAGTTGGCTGCCGAGGTAATAAGCAGTGCGAGGGTCTTGCTTTACATGCGCGTAAAAACTGATGGCTAACTTTTCTAAATACACACTCAACACAGTAGGGCTTAAAGCAAAAATAGTGCGCGTGTCGGTTAGTAACAATAGATAAGCCGAGTATGCTATTAACCCATATTGTCCATATTCTAAATATTGATGAACTTGCTCGCGCTTTTTTTCTGCGGCAGAAGGGTTAGTGGGTGGTTTTGCAAAAAAAGATCCTATCACTGGTATTCGTTCAAACATGGTTATTTCCTATATACGTTGATGCGGGCAATTCTACCTTTTGGGGGGAAGGGGTCAAGTGCCAACATTTATATAGATCAGAGCCGCGCGCGTTAGCAAGCGGGGTTGTTTTTAGCCGCGACCGTCAGGGAGGGGCGCATCAAATTTCTGGACTGAAATGTGCTAACACGTTACATTATAAGGTGATTGCGTTTAGGGATGACTCACATGGAATTGATTCATGCAGTTGGTTTGCTAGCCGTTTTAGGCCTGGTTTTTGTAACAGCATTTTACGAATTTTCTGCAATTACCTGGACGATTGCTATAGGCGCCGCGCTTATTTTAACGACCATCGTGAATGCACTACCCATGTGGTTTGAAGTCGTTGCATGGCTAGTATTTATCCCCGCAGCACTTTACGCCAACTTATCTCTACTACGCCAACAAGTCATTATCCCCTTATTCCTCAAAACCTTACAAAAGAAACTTCCACCAATTAGTCAAACAGAACGCGAAGCAATTCAAGCGGGCAACACCTGGTGGGAAAAAGAATTATTTAGCGGCAAACCAGATTGGTCACAATTATTTTCTTACCCCAAACCAATGCTCAACGAAGAAGAGCAACACTTCTTAGATCATGAAGTCGAACATTTATGCGGCATGTTAAACGATTGGCAGATCGTTAATGAAATGCGAAATATGCCGCAAGAAGTATGGGATTATCTGAAAAAAGAACGTTTCTTTGGTATGGTCATACCAAAAGAATACGGTGGCAGAGGGTTTTCTGCTCTAGGACACTCAACGGTTGTTACTAAAATTGCGACACGCAGCATCAGTGCTGCCGTGAACACGATGGTGCCAAACTCTTTAGGTCCTGCAGAATTACTCACGCATTATGGCACCGACGAACAAAAAACTTATTATTTGCCACGCTTAGCACGCGGTGAAGAAATTCCATGTTTTGCACTCACTGCACCCGAAGCGGGTAGTGATGCAGGCGCCATTCCGGATACGGGTATTGTTTGCAAAGGACGTTATCAAGGTAAGGAAATAACCGGTATTCGGCTTAATTGGGATAAGCGTTATATTACTTTAGCACCTATCGCCACCGTGCTTGGTTTAGCGTTTAAACTTTATGATCCAGAACATTTGCTAGGCGATCAGGAAGATATCGGCATTACACTTTGTTTGTTACCGACTTCACATCCAGGTGTAGAAATCGGCACACGACATTATCCTTTACAGCTTGCCTTCATGAATGGTCCTACACGCGGTAAAGATGTGTTCATCCCAATGGATTGGATTATTGGCGGACAAGCCATGGCGGGGCAAGGTTGGCGTATGTTAATGGAATGCTTATCTATCGGTCGTTCTATTTCACTGCCAGCACTCGCTACCGCATCAGCAAAATTAACTTATCGTAACACCGGCGCTTATGCACGTTTGCGTCGCCAATTTAATACGCCGTTATCTTCATTTGAAGGTATTGAAGAAGCGTTAAGTTATATCGCTGGTTTTACGTATATGTTAGAAGCAACACGCGTTATGACAGCCAGTGCGGTTGATATGGGTATGCGGCCATCGACTGCATCTGCGATTGCTAAGTATCATATGACAGAATTATCACGCCAAGTCGTATCGCATGCGATGGATATACATGCGGGACAAACGATTCAAGTGGGTCCGCGAAATTTTCTAGCGAATATTCATTTCTCTACGCCAATCAGTATTACAGTAGAGGGCGCGAATATTCTCACCCGAAATTTAATTATATTTGGTCAAGGCGCTATTCGTTGTCATGCGCATTTATTAAAAGAAATTGAAATTATTTCAGCACCGAATCCTAATATCCAAGCATTAGATAATGTTATGCAAGCACATATTGGTAGTTATATTAGTACATTAATTCGTACCGTTGCTTATGGATTAACTGGCGGGAAATTAATTTCTAGCACAGTTAAAAATACTAAGATTGCAAAATTACAAAAGCAATTAACGCGCATGAGTTGCGCACTAGCCTTATTAGCAGATACCAGTTTAATTTTGCTCGGCGGCAGCTTGAAACGTAGAGAGCGTATTTCAGCGCGCTTAGGCGATATGCTAAGTAATTTATATCTTGCGTCAGCCATTTTGAAATATTACAACGACAATGGTTGTCAAAAAGAAGATGTAGATTATGTGACTTGGTCGCTACAATATTGCTTACAGCGCATGCAATTAGCTAGCCGTGAATTATGCGATAATTATCCTAAACGTTGGTTGGGTAAACTATTAGGTTGGTTTGTTTTCCCATTTGGTTCTGCGTATGCGATGCCATCCGATAAAAATAGTCATCAAATAGTTGCATCGATGTTAGCGCCATCTGATATTCGTGATCGCTTAACAAAGTATTGTTATAACAGCACGGAACACGATGATACCGGTAGAAGATTAGATCAAGCCTTAACGCAAGTAAATATCGCCGACCCAATCTGGAAAAAAATTGTTAAAGCCGTGCAAGTGGGTGTCGTGCCTGCACATTACGATAAAGAAAAACGTATTGCCGCAGCAAAATCTGCTGGCATATTAGACGCAGATGAAAGCAGTTTATTACATGAATTTGAAGCATTACGTGATGAGATTATTAAAGTAAACGAATTTTCATTTGATTTAAGCAAAGTGATTACCTGAAGGAGCATAACATGCGTGAGGTGTATATTGTTGATGGTGCGCGAACGCCGTTTTTAAAAGCACAAGGTAAACCGGGGCCATTTTCGGCATCGGATTTGGCCGTACGTGCAGGCAAACAATTGTTAGAACGACAAGCATTCGCACCGAGTGAATTAAATGAAGTGATCCTTGGCTGTGTAATGCCAAGTGTTGATGAAGCCAATATCGGCAGATTAGTTGCATTACGTTTAGGTTGCGGCTATGCCGTACCAGGTTGGACGGTGCAGCGCAATTGCGCTTCCGGCATGCAAGCACTCGATTCAGCAGCAAAAGATATTGCAATCGGCCGCCACGATTTAGTCTTAGCTGGTGGTACCGAAGCAATGAGTCGCGCACCCTTACTTTACAATGATCAAATGACTGCTTGGTTAGGCGGTCTTGCGCGTGCAAAAGATTGGAAAGCAAAAATAAAAGAATATGCGCAATTTAAACCTACATTCTTAAAGCCGGTTATTGCCTTATTACGTGGCTTAACCGATCCGGTTGTTAATCTTTCTATGGGCCAAACAGCAGAAATTCTGGCGTATAAATTTAATATTTCACGCGAACAAATGGATAGTTTTGCATTGCGTAGTCATCAACTCGCTAGCACTGGGCAAGATGAAAATCATTATCCAGAAATTACCCCCGTGTTTGACGGCACCGGTAGTTATAATACTGCAGACAATGGCGTACGACGTGATTCCAGCATGGATAAGCTTGCAACTTTAAAACCATTTTTTGATAAAAAATTTGGTAGCGTAACTGCCGGCAACAGTTCACAAGTTTCCGACGGTGCAGCAATGTTATTGCTCGCTAGCAAAGATGCGGTAAAAAAATATCATTTACCCGTTATCGGTCGCATTGTTGATACGGAATGGGCGGGTGTTGATCCTGCCGAAATGGGAATGGGGCCCGTTTATGCGTCTGCAAAATTGATGCAACGCCATCAATTACAAATGGACAATATTGATCTTTGGGAAATTAACGAAGCGTTTGCTGCGCAAGTATTAGCATGCTTAGCTGCTTGGCAAAGTGATGAATACTGCAAACAAAATTTAGGACTTGATCGTGCTTTAGGTACAGTTGATCCAAACAAATTAAATGTAGATGGTGGTGCCATTGCTATCGGCCATCCAGTGGGTGCAAGTGGCGCGAGAATCGTGCTGCATTTAGTAGAAACATTAAAGCGCAGAAATCTTAAAACGGGTATCGCAACCATTTGTATTGGTGGCGGGCAGGGCGGTGCAATGTTAATCGAACAACTCTCTGAGGTGTAATATGACTACAACTTACAAACATTGGCGCTTAGAAACAGATAAAGAAGATAATTTACTATGGTTATATTTCGATAAACAAAATGCTTCTGTTAATACCATTGATCGTGAAGTAATGATGGAATTATCGGATATTGTTGCCGAGTTAGCGAAAGATACACAACATAAAGGTGTTATTTTAGCGTCCGGCAAAAAAACGGGATTCATTGCTGGCGCCGATATTTCTCAATTTACTAAATTTAAAGATATTCCTGAAGCGGTCGCGTTATTAGAAACCGGACAAGATATTTTGAACCGCTTAGAATCGCTAAAAATGCCAGTGGTAGCAATGATCGATGGTTTTTGTTTAGGTGGTGGCTTAGAGCTTGCGCTTGCTTGTCGTTATCGCGTAGCAGAAGAAAGTTCAAAAACACGTTTAGGCTTGCCAGAAGTAAAATTAGGTATTCATCCAGGTTGGGGTGGCACGGTACGTTTGCCACGTTTAATTGGTGGTCTGCAGGGATTAAATTTAATTTTAACAGGTAGTACTGTTAGTGGTAAAGCGGCAGCGAAGTTAGGATTTGTTGATGCAGCTGTTCCAAAACGCCAACTCGTGCGCGCAGCAAAATATTATGCATTGGAACATCCCGCGCCGCATAAAGCGACGACATTACAAGCGCTTTCTAATCTGCAAGTGCCAAGACAAGTCATTGGTCACTTCATGCTGAAAAAATTAAAAGAAAAAATAAATCCGGTACATTATCCGGCGCCATTTCATGCTTTAAGTAATTGGGAACATGTGGGTGTAGCAGGAAATGAAGCTTATAAGCAAGAAGCAAAAAGTTGCGGCAAATTATTTTTTAGTGAAACCTGCCACAATTTAGTGCGCGTATTTTTCTTGCAAGAAAAATTAAAAGCTTTAGGGAAAGATATTAACTACACACCTCGTAATATTCATGTGATTGGTGCGGGCACCATGGGTGGGGATATTGCTGCTTGGTGTGCTGCCCGTGGCTTTACGGTTACGTTACAAGATTTAGATCCAAAATTAATTGCGCCTGCTATTACACGCGCAAGTAAAATGTTTAAAGAACGTTTAAAAGAACCGAATTTAGTGCAGCGTGCAATGGATAATCTTATTCCGGATGTTAAAGGTAATGGAATATCCAAAGCAGATATTATTATTGAAGCGGTGGTAGAAGATTTAGCGATTAAACAAAATATTTTCAAAATGATTGAAGCGAAAGCAAAACCGCAAGCTATTTTGGCCACTAACACATCGAGCATTCCGCTAGATGAAATTAATACGGTATTGCAATTGCCGCAACGTTTAGTCGGCATTCATTTTTTTAATCCAGTTTCGAAAATGCAATTAGTAGAAGTGGTAAAAGGTCAAAAAACCAGTGATGAAGTGATGGATAAAGCCATCGCATTTGTACGTAAAATTGATCGCTTACCCTTACCAGTAAAAAGCAGTCCTGGATTTTTAGTAAATAGAATTTTAATGCCGTATTTATTAGGCAGTATTGATTTAATGAATGAAGGCATTCCCATGACGGTGATTGATGAAGACATGGTAAATTTTGGTATGCCAATGGGGCCTATTACTTTAGCTGATACGGTTGGATTAGATGTTTGCTATTCTGTCGCGAAATATTTAAGCAAATATTACAACACGCCGGTGCCAAAAAAATTAGTGGAATTAGTTGAGCAACGTAAATTAGGCAAAAAAACCGGTGAAGGTTTTTATAAATATGACAAACGCGGCAAACAAATTAAACCAACAGAAGCATCTTATGATAAACCGTTAGATGAAATTTCTAATCGTTTAGTATTGTTAATGTTGAATGAAGCATTTACATGTTTGCGTGAGGGTGTTGTTGCGAATGCGGATTTATTAGATGCAGGCATGATTTTTGGTACGGGTTTTGCGCCATTCCGCGGCGGCCCAATTCATTATGCTAAAACGCAGGGTATTGCCGAGTTGTATCAGCAATACGTGCAGCAGCAATTATCGCAAGGTGATAGGGGCAAAACGGATGCGTGGCAGTTGAATGCGGAGTGCAGGGTGGAGTAGCGCCATTCTGTCATCCCGAGAGTCGGCAGGGGTCATATCTCGTCTTCCTCCCATCCGCTTTTTGATGGGAGAAGGCGAGATCTGACCCCATAACACTTACCTCCACTTAATCCCGCACCCGATCGCCGCAAATTGTTCGCCGCTAACAGGCTTACCAACCAACAAATCATCCAGCGCCTGCGTTAAATCCTTACCCGTATAAGCCAACCCATTTTTCGGGCTGCTGTCATCAAACCGACCGCGATAAACGCAGTGCAAATCTTTATCAAACACGTAAAACTCCGGCGTACAAACCGCCTGATAAGCGCGTGCTACGGATTGATCGGCATCAAACAAGTAAGGGAAAGTATAACCGTGCTGCAGCGCTTCTTGTTTCATCGCCTCCGGCCCATCTTGCGGATAGCCGATAGGGTCATTCGAGCTAATCGCAATAAAACTTACGCCACTCGCCTGATATTTTTTGGCTACTTCAACTAATTTTGTCTGAATATGTTTCACATACGGACAATGGTTACAAATAAACATAACCACCGTCGCTTTTCCTGATGCTAAATCGCTCAATGAAAGCTGCTTACCACTCACGGTATCTTGCAAACGAAAGCTTGGGGCGAGCGAGCCTAGCGGAATCATTTTGGACGTTTCTGCCATCGGTTACTCCTTGTTTTAGTTAACAAATAAGGTATTCTTAGTATCCCAGGATTTCAAGTAAATCCGTTAATGGAGAAGGCAATGAAACGATTTTATGTTCGTCCGCTGCTTATAGCCTTGTGCGCAGCTGGAATAACAGTATTATCAGTGGAGTCGTTTGGCTCTGGTTTTCAATTATTCGAACAAGATGGTGCGAGCGTTGGTAATTATCACGCGGGTTATGCTGCAGAAGCCGCTGATGCTAGTACTGCGTTTTATAATCCAGCAGGTATCACGCGGTTTCAGAACCAGCAAATTGTGATCGCCGGTGTTGGAGTAGCGACAAATGTAAAATATAAAGGCACTGTCGCGGTTAACACCATCACTACTTTAGATGGTCAGCCACAAGTTTTTCCTGTTACTTCGCAGGGTGGTGTATTCGCATTTGTTCCCGCGGTGCATTATGTGACACCGTTAAGTGAACGCGTAGGTTTTGGTTTCAGCATAGATGTACCCTTTGGCTTAAAAGTAGATTATGGCAGATCAACACAGCTACGTTATGCCTCAACATTATCTTCTGTGCAAGTTATCGATATCAGCCCAACACTCGCCATTAAAGCAACGGATAAGTTATCTTTTGGCGCAGGCCCTGATATTCAATCAATGCGCGGAGAATTTAATCAAGAAGGAACATTGGGTGGTGCAGAATTAGATAGCGACGGTATCAATTCTGCAGATGATACGGGTTATGGTTATCATGCGGGTGCGTTATACGAATTTTCACCCGAAACACGCGCGGGTTTAAGTTATCACTCGCAAGTGGTGCATCATTTAACTGGTACAAGTGATTTTACCGGCCCATTAGCAAGAGACGATGGTTTAACAGGCCCAACACATTCTCAACGTGCGCTAGTTAATATCACGCTGCCACCTTATACAGCACTAAGCGTATTCCATAAAATTAATCCACAATTTGCTGTTATGGCAAGTGCGGTTTTTACGCAATGGGATACCATACAAAATTTAACATTACGAGATGTAGCAGGGGTTTCGGGCACTGATCGCATCGCAAACATGACGGTTGTTATTCCGCAATATTACCGCAACACATGGAATTTGTCGGTAGGTGGTGATTACTATGCGACTGATAAAATTATATTGCGTAGTGGTATCGGTTTCGATCAAACACCGGTTAGCAGCACTTACCGAAATGTACAAATGCCAGATAATAATCGTTACGTGGTAGCAGTAGGTGGACATTATCAAGCAACTAAATCGGTTGGTATGGATTTAGGTTGGATGCATTTATTTATTAATAAAGCGCATATTATTCCACCACCACAAGTTACCGGTAGCGAAATAGCATATACCAATGGCAGTGTTACAGCGGGTGCGGATGTATTTTCTGCGCAAGTGACGTGGGATATTATCTAAACGGGTAGCCTATCCGTTTTATAAGGTCGCGACAATAAAGCCGCGACCCTCAATGATGTCTTAAACACCCAACTTCTTCAACATCGTTTCAAAAATCGACGCCTTACTACCACCTTCAATACTTAACTCTGTATTGGTTTTCTTATTAATGGTGATACCATCTGCATTTGGTAAATTATTCACAGACGTTACGCCATTTTTTGGTTCAACCACAGCCGTTGCAAATTTACGTGCTGACGCGCAGCTTCTATCCATGTAAATATTAACTTCGCATTTTGGTTGGCAAGTCATGTTAATTGCCCAATCAGGAATAGTTACTGGATCACCATTGGGTTCCATCACACCTGATGAACCTAAATAAGATGAACAAGGGCTGTGATAATTCGTTTTAGGGTTAAATGCATCAGCAGTGGCTGCAACTTTTGAATGATTAAATACTTTCAAATCTGCATAAGAAACCATTGGTAGTGTAGACGCAATACCACAAACTAAAATCGATTTAATTAAGCTATTCATTAATTTTCTTCCTTAAGTTATTGGCAATTCCCAGAATCTTTACGATCTAATATCACATCAAAGCCAGAGCCTTTGATGCAATAATCACTACCAGCTTCGTTATCAATTTTTTTAATGCCAGTATTAATGCTAAAGACTACATGCGCAATGAATGCACCGCTGCAGTTATTAGATAAGTAAACACGCGCATCACAATTTTCTTTATTTAAAATACAAGCTGCTTTAATAGATTTTTCACTCACAACATTCGTCGTGTGAGCTTGCGTAACGCCATCAGATAAAATACTAGAACATGGACCATTGTTAGCAATGGTGGTGGAAGGGAAATCGGTGTTGTCGTGAATGGTAAGAGGCTGTCCCGCTAATGCAAGCGACGACAAGCAAATTGTGCCGACTGCAATAATGCTTTTGAAAAGGGTATGCAACTTCATACTTTCTCCTGTTGTTCAAAAATTATAAAAACTAAGGATACCCTTATAGGCCAATAAGGGCAAGAAGGGCAAGAAGGGATCTGCGTAGCCCGTACACGTCCTTTGTGTACGGGAAATCAGGCTTTGTAGAGATGCACTCCCCGTACACAAAGAGCGTGTACGGGCTACGCTCTGAACTTGCTCCCCGTCGGGATGATGATTTTTAACCCTTCTGGCAAAGAGTTATCGTCAACCAGATTAGCTAAACGAATCGCTTCAGGGGTTGTATTAAATTTATGCGATATTTTGGCTATTGTATCACCCTGTCGAACCATATAAACCGTATCACCGGGTTGAACTGTTTTTGCGGTGCCACCTTCATTGCTGCGATGGGTGGGAATAATGAGCTGCGTACCTGGCACGACATAATTCGATTTAATGCGATTCGCAGCCAAAATAGAATGTGAGTTAATGCTAAAACGCTTGGCAATGCTAGCCAGCGAATCTTTTTTACGTACCATATAAATGGTATCGCCAGGCTGCATAATGTAACGAGAAGTTGTTTTGTTAAATGAAAGGGTAGCTTTTGCTATGGGTTTTGCTATCGATTTTTCTATATTTTCGGAATTTACAAAAGCAGGTTTAGTCGGTTCTTCTAACTCATTATTTTCTGCGACTAAATTTGCGCTAGGAATTAACAAATGATTACCGTGTTTAACGGTATTTTTTGTTAAATGATTTAATTGTCGCAACGCTTTAGAAGTTGTTTGGAATCGAGTCGCAATAGATGCCAGCGTATCACCGCTTTTAACTTTATAATGTACCCAGCGTATTTGCGGTTGCGGTGTTGCGACCGTTTGGTTTTGCGCAGCGCTCGCTAAATTTTCGGTAAAATCGACCACATTTTCAATCGGTAATACTAATTTATACGGACGCTTCACCGAAGCCAATGGTTGATTAAAGCCCGGATTTAATTGCAGCAATTTTTTATAACTAATACGCGCAAGACTCGCTGCTTGTTTAAGACTAATAGAAGCACTTAAATCTACTTGAGCAAGATAAGGCGCATTACGCACCGGTGGAAAATAAACCGGATACCGTTCGGGATGACTAATAATAACTGCAAGCGCTAATAAACTAGGAACATAATCTTTGGTTTGTTGTGCAACTGGTAATGACCAAAAATCCGTGTCTAAACCATTACGAATATTGCGTTTAATTGCTGACATTACATTGCCTTCGCCAGTATTATAAGCAGCGATGGCGAGCAACCAATTGCCATCAAAAAAACTTTGCAAATAAGCGAGATAATTTAGTGCACCACGTGTTGAAGCAATGACATCGCGTCTGCCGTCGTACCACCAATCACGTTTTATTCCTAAACCGGTCGCGGTATTTGGCATTAATTGCCAAATGCCTGCCGCGCCAACATGCGATAATGAATAAGGATTGTAACCACTTTCTACAATAGGCAATAACACTAATTCCGCTGGTAAATGGCGTTTTTTTACTTGCTGCAAAATATAATATAAATAAGGCGCAGCACGCGTAGCGGAGCGCAATAAAAAATCTTGGTTATTCATGAACCATTCAATTTTATCTTGCACGGCGGGAATTTCTTCGTAATGCGGTAAGGTAAATTCTTCGCGCAACGCATCCCATAAATTATCTGCTTGATGATAACGACTAATATCATCCGCTAATTTTTGTTTGCGCTCAGGGGAGAGTGGTGCATTTTTTTGATAAAGTTGAATGCCCTCATACGTGGGCGCGGCAGCAAAAGCAGTGACGCTAAGCAGAGCAAAAGACACTATTGCTATTATTGATTTTATTCTTGGCAACAAACTTTCTGCTCCTAATACTAATTCCATGTTCGGTATGCTATAGTACCAAAAACGGGTCGGAGATGGAAAAACTTTGGCACACAGTTACCGAACCTTACAACATTGGAATCAATGGCTGACACATCAGTTTTTGGGCACGGCTTTATTAAATGCCGAGCAGCAAATTCTATCTACTTTGCTCGATAAACACTACGGAAAACACGCGTTACTAATAGGTGTTCCTGGGCAACAGTCTTTACTTAAAGCTTGTGCGACTACTTATCAATCTTTAATGAGCCCCATTCATCATCATGAGCACCTGACTTATATTGAGTCCGATTTGCATGATTTGCCCATTCTTACCGGCAGTATCGATTTGGTTATCCTCCCTCATACACTGGAGTATGTTGATAACCCGCGCCAATTATTGAGCGAAGCTTGTCGGGTTATTAAGCCTGAAGGTTTAATTGTGATTTTAGGTTTTAATCCTTATAGTGCCTGGGGATGGCAAAAGAAAAAAGTGTGCAATCTTATTCAGCGTCAACACATTCGAAATTGGTTAAAATTAGCGGAATTTGCACTGGAAAAACAAACATCTTATTTATATCGGCCGCCTATTAATTCCGAAAATGTTTATCAAAAGCTGGCTTGTCTTGAGCGCATCGGTGGCACACTTTATCCCGTATTGGCGGGTGCTTATGCAGTCGTAGCGCGAGCTAAAGTTATACCGCTTACCCCTATTAAACTCAAATGGAAACAGAGCTTGAGTAACATCCGTATCTCCACTACTATTCCTGGCAATATTGCGCGAAGATCAAAATGAAACATGTATTTATTTACACAGATGGCGCTTGTCGTGGTAATCCTGGCCCAGGTGGGTGGGGTGCATTACTGCGTTATGATGAGCATGAGAAAAAATTATTTGGCGCAGAATCCGATACCACCAATAATCGTATGGAATTAACCGCGGCGATTATGGCGCTACGTGCGTTGCGTACGCAGTGCGATGTAGAACTTTACACGGATTCACAATATGTACGTAAAGGTATGACAGAATGGCTCGCAGATTGGAAAAAACGCGGCTGGAAAACGGCAGCTAAAAAACCGGTGAAAAATGCAGATTTGTGGGAAGCACTTGAGGCGGAAACAAAACGTCATCATGTAAAATGGCATTGGGTGAAAGGGCATAGTGGTCATCCGGAAAATGACATGGCGGATGAATTAGCGAATCACGCGATTGATGAGTTGTTAAAATAGCGTCATTGCGAGACCGCTAATGACGAGGCTTCGCAATGACGACAATTGGAGTGTAGATGCGGCAAATTATACTTGATACAGAAACCACCGGCTTACGCGTTGAAGATGGTCATCGCATAATTGAAATTGGTTGCGTTGAATTAGTTAATCGCCGCATTACGAGTAATCATTTTCATTATTATATTAATCCGCAACGTGATATTGATGCGGGTGCTGCTGCCGTTCATGGAATTACAACCGAATTTTTGCAAGACAAGCCTTTATTTACCGATATTATTGAAGCATTCATGTCATTTGTTAATGATGACGAATTAATTATTCATAACGCGCCGTTTGATTTGTCGTTTTTAAATAATGAATTGCAACTTGCGCGTGGCAAATGGAAATTAATGACGGATCATTGTTCGGTGATTGATACTTTACCCATGGCGCGAAAATTACACGTGGGTCAGCGTAATAACTTAGATGCATTGTGTAAACGCTATGGCATCGATAATTCCAATCGCGATTTACACGGCGCATTATTAGACGCAAATTTACTCGCGCGTGTTTATCTTGCTATGACTGGCGGTCAGGGCAGTTTTTTTGATACTTCGACTAATTCTAGCGAAAATGAAAACGTACGCCGTGCACAACAATCCGTCACACCGTTGCAAAAACATCATTTAGTTGTATTAAAAGCGAACGATGATGAGCTAACTGAACACCAGCAGTATTTAGACCGCATCAAAAAGAAAGGTCAGTGCTTGTGGGATGAGCAATAAAACGATAATATTCCAACCCTTACTGGAGACTCATAATAAAGGGCTACTTTTTTTGGAGAGATGGCTGAGCGGTCGAAAGCGGCGGTCTTGAAAACCGTTGAGTCCTCACGGACTCCGGGGGTTCGAATCCCTCTCTCTCCGAAAAAAGTAGCTCTTGCTATACATAGGAGAATATTTTTTGATAAAAGTACTACTAATTGACGATCACGAGCTAGTTCGTATGGGAATTAAGCGTCTATTACAAGACGTGCAAGGCTTTAAAGTGGTTGGAGTTGGTGGTAGCGGCGAAGAAGCCGTACAACTCGCAAAAGAACTCGTTCCAGACGTTGTTATCATGGACGTAAACATGCCAGGCATCGGCGGCTTAGAGGCCACGCGTAAAATGATTCGCCATAATCCTGATATTAAAATTCTCGCATTAACCATTTACGAAGACGAGCCTTATCCATCGCGTCTCTTGCAAGCCGGCGCATCCGGGTATATAACCAAAGGGTGTGATCCAGATGAAATGATAAGGGCGGTACGCACGATTCACTCAGGACAACGTTACATCAGCCCCGGAATCGCGCAACAAATCGCAATCAATCGTGTTACCAAAGGAGAAGGCACTCCACTGGATTTACTCTCTGAGCGTGAACTGCAAATTATGTTAATGATCACGCAAGGGCAAAAAGTACAGGACATTTCAAAAAAACTTTGTCTTAGTCCTAAAACTGTAAATAGTTACCGATATAGGATATTCGAAAAACTTGGAATTAACAGCGATGTCGAGCTGACGCTTATGGCAATGCGACTCGGGATGTTAGAGGGAGCCAAAGCTGACGCCGACTAGTACTGATAGGAGATCAGGCTATGGAAAGTACGGCAGCACGTGTCATTACAAAATCTAGCGATAAAATTAAAGAAGATAAAATAAAAGAAATTTTACAAAAAATTCTTAATGCGATGAATGATTATATTAGGAATAATTCTGAATCCGTTAAAAGTCTCACCTCCGCAAGAAGATTAAGTATCAAAAAAATTGCCACCGCTATTTATGATTACTATGAACAAAAAAGTTTAATAAATGATTTCGAAAGTAATTTAGGTGATTTATTTAAAGCGATAGATGAAGCAGCACGACAGAAAAAAGTACCGGAGCTAAATGTACTAAAACTTTTGCCCGAGTTAAAAGATATTTACAAAGGAGCAAGGTTGCCGCAGTTATTACACGCCTACCATAACATCATCGTCTTGATACAAAATGAGTTTAAAAGCATGGGTAGCTGGCGTAATAGAAGCGATTTACGCGATAAATTAATTAATGCTATCGCAGGTAATGATGCTATTGCGCAAGAAGTAGGAACAAATGTTTATTTGGCTGCTTATGCGGGAGATCTCAGCACCACAGAGATGGCGCGAAAACCCGCTGAATTTGCTAATTATTTATATGAAGCGTTAACGACCAGTAGACTTTACCAAGAGGGTATGATGACCGCTACTTTCAATGGTTCTAGCAAAACTTACCATGTAATATTCTCTGCCAATAAGCAGGATGCAGAGGCGACCATTAAACATGATTATCCCAAGGCGGGCTGTTTTGGAGCGCAATTTTCCTATGTTTTGCGAAAAACGGGTGAGGAGAGCCAATATATTCCATCATTACTTTCAATAAAAACAATGGATATTTGGAAATTGGATAAAGACACTATTTCCTCAAATCAATATGCAATAGAATGCCATGGCAGCAAACCCGAGTTTGTTATTGCGAAAAATCACCCAACAACGCCTGTAAAGAAAATATGAGTCCGTAAAAATATGAGCATAGCGTATGCGTAACCTCAAAGCCTTTCTCACTAACTTGCCCAATCGAGCGGGCGTGTACCAAATGCTTGGTGAGAAAGGCGAGGTGATTTATGTTGGTAAAGCGAAAGATTTAAAAAAACGCGTCGGTAGTTATTTCTCTGGGCGCGCAAAAGATCCCAAAACACTTTCACTGGTTAAGCATATTAATGACATTGATATTACTGTTACCAGTAGCGAAAATGAGGCAGTGTTATTAGAATGCAATCTCATCAAACAACATCGACCACGATACAATATTTTACTGCGCGATGATAAAAGCTATCCTTACATTTTTATTTCTAATCATGATTATCCGCGTATTGATTTGTATCGCGGCGCACGCAAAAAAAATGGTAAATATTTTGGTCCTTACCCAAGCTCATTAGCTGTGCGCGAAACGATTAGTTTATTGCAAAAATTATTTCATTTACGCACGTGTACCGATTCTTTTTACGAAACTCGTACACGCCCTTGTTTACTATATCAAATTGGTCGCTGCTCCGGACCATGCGTGGATTTAATTCCAAAAGAAGAGTACACACATAATATTCAGCTCGCCATGCTGTTTTTGCAAGGCAAAAGCGATGAATTAGTGGAATTATTACAGCAACACATGGAAACCGCTTCCAAAGAGCAACAATTTGAAGTAGCTGCGCATTATCGCGATCAAATTAATCGCTTGCGACAAATTCAAAATCGTCAATATGTGAACGTTGAAGATGGTGATGCTGATATGCTTGGTTTTGCTATGCAAGCAGGTGTCATTTGTGTGCAACTTATTTCGATGCGTCACGGGCAAGTGTTGGGGAGTCGCTCTTATTTTCCGAGCGTGCCAGCACACACAGATAAAAATGAAATTTTATCCTCTTTTATTTCGCAACATTATTTGCATGATCCCACGCATATTGAAAGTATTCCCAAGCAAATTATTATTGATGCAAAATTAAATGAAGCGAATTTACTTGAAGATGTGTTAGCACAACAAGCTAATCATACGGTAAAAATTCATGTGCCCATGCGCGGTGATCGAAAAAAATGGCTCGAAATGGCGAATAATTCTGCCAAACAATCGCTCGCGGCGCAGTTGATTAGCAAAATTAACATGCAAGAGCGCATTATGGCATTACAAAAAGCCTTAGAATTACCCAAAATTCCTGCGCGCATTGAATGTTTTGACATTAGCCACAGCATGGGTGAAGCATCGGTTGCATCGTGCGTGGTATTTAACAAAGAAGGGCCGATGAAGGCCGATTATCGGCGTTTTAATATTACGGATATCACGCCAGGTGATGATGTCGCTGCCATGCATCAAGTATTAAAGCGACGCTTTAAGAAATTAAAACAAGAAGCAGCAAGCATGCCGGATTTAGCATTGATTGACGGTGGCAAAACTCAACTCGGTGCTGCACAACAAGTGTTGGATGAATTAGAAATTAAAGGAGTCAATTTAGTCGGCGTATCGAAAGGCCCGGGTCGTAAACCCGGATTTGAAACGCTGCATCGTATTGGTAAGCCACCGATGCATCTTGGCGCTGACACTATAGCGCTGCATTTTATCCAACAAATTCGAGATGAAGCGCATCGCTTTGCAATTACTGGTCATCGTCAGCGTCGTGACAAGGCCAGAAAACAATCGACCTTAGAATTTATCCCGGGAATAGGGGCTAAACGTCGGCGCGAATTGTTACGTTATTTTGGTGGTATTCAAGGGATTTCTCATGCTAGTCTTGAAGAGATAGAGAAGGTACCAGGTATCAGTCGATCACTAGCAGAGAAAATTTTTGCAGCATTACATGACGCGACCTATATTTAATTGGCCCAACATGCTTACGATGGCGAGAATATCGGTTATTCCGGTATTTGTTGTTATCTTTTATTTGCCCTTTAGTGGCGCACATCTAGCCGCAACCATCATATTTTTAATCGCCTCACTCACTGATTGGTTAGATGGCTATCTAGCACGCTATTTAAAACAAACTACGAAATTAGGTGCTTTTCTCGATCCTGTAGCCGATAAAGTGATGGTCTCTGTAGCGTTAGTGTTAATTGTCGCTGAGCCAACTTTTCAATTCGTCAGCACTTCATCAACCGTTGTTTCTATTCCTTCAGCTGTTATTTCTATTCCAGCGGCTATTATTGTTGCTCGGGAATTAATTGTTTCAGCTTTACGCGAATGGATGGCAGAAGTAGGGAAGCGCAAGAGTGTTGCTGTCAGCAGCCTGGGCAAAGTTAAAACCTTTTTGCAAATGCTGGCCATTGTTATTCTGCTTTATTGTGATAATACTGCTAATGCTGTTATTGTTTTGAGTGGTTATGTTTTCCTCTATGCCGCCGCCGCTTTAACCATCTGGTCGATGTGTCTGTATTTAAAAGCAGCTAGAAGACAGCTGCTAGAAGAATAATTCATATTTTCCAAAAAGTTTTAACATTTTGCTTGACTTACAACGCACTGGAGATAGAATTGCACCGCAATTGCGGGAATAGCTCAGTTGGTAGAGCACAACCTTGCCAAGGTTGGGGTCGCGAGTTCGAGTCTCGTTTCCCGCTAAAAGATCCCATAAATGGCTGGGTGGCAGAGTGGTTATGCAGCGGCCTGCAAAGCCGTGGACGCCGGTTCGATTCCGACTCCAGCCTGTAGTTCTTTATAGTTTATTGCCCGGGTGGCGGAACTGGTAGACGCAAGGGACTTAAAATCCCTCGGGACCTGGTCCTGTGCCGGTTCGATTCCGGCCTCGGGCAAAAATTTGTGATATGCTAACGCCATGACCTTTGTCGTAACTGAAAAATGCATACGCTGTAAATATACGGACTGCGTCGAAGTATGTCCGGTTGATTGCTTTTATGAAGGCCCCAATTTCCTCGTCATTAATCCTAGCGAATGTATCGATTGCGCGTTATGCGAACCAGAATGTCCTGTTAATGCGATTTATTCCGAAGATGACTTACCTGAAAAATATCAGCCATATTTAGGGTTGAATGCCGAATTAGCTGAGAAATGGCCGGTTATTACCAAAATAAAACCCGCTCCCGCTGATGCGGATGAGTGGAAAGATAAAGAAGACAAGCTTCAGTATCTTGAGAAAGAGTGGAAATAATTACCAATTACCCCGCTCCCTGACGGTCGCGGGGTGCTTTTAACAATCGATGACATAATATGAAAATCTTAGCGATAGAAACGACATCCAGCGCCTGTTCCGTCGCTATTAGCCTCGACAATAATGTCATCGACACCATTCATCGCATTGCCCCCATGCAGCAAACGGGGCTATTACTCCCCATGATTGAAGAAATATTGCACAAAAATCAGCTATCTCTAAACCAATTAGAAGCCATCGCATTTGGTGCCGGCCCCGGCAGCTTTACCGGCATGCGTATTGCTAGCAGCGTCGCTCAAGGATTAGCTTTTTCAGCGAACTTACCTATTATCAAAGTATCTTCACTCGCTGCGCTAGCCTTGGCAGCACACGCCACCCTGCAAAAACCCGCTTATTTAGTCGCTTTGGATGCCCGCATGGGGCAAGTCTACTGGGCGCATTATGAAGTTTATGCCACAGATCAACTAACACTCCAAGGCGAGGAAAAACTCTGCAAGCCTGATGAAATACCCACTTTAAACGCGATTTTGCCCGATTGCGCAGGTATTGGAGAGGGTTGGGCAGTTTATGCAGCTATCCTAGAGCAAACGCTCGGTTTCAAGCCGAATTTAATCGATTCAAGCGCCTTACCCACAGCAGAAGCCGTTTTAAGGCTAGCATTAGCCAAACCCCACAAAGAAACCGCTGCCGCAGCACTGCCACATTATCTTACAAAGTAATTGTCCACTGACCCTTAAAGAGTTAAAATTTTAGCTACGTGTGACTGCATTACAATGCTGGAGAATATATGAGCGGTTTGAATAACGGCGATACACAGAAAATTATTGATCAGGTCAAAACTTACATAAAAAAAAATGCGCCTGAAAACGACAAAGAATTACTCAGCATTTTTGCGCAACGCTATTTTACCGCAGCGCCCATAGAAGATATTAAAGACCGGCCGATCGAAGAATTATATAACATCATGTTATCGCACTGGCAGTTTATGACTGTGCGTGCACCAGGTGAATCGAAAATCAGAATTTTTAATCCCACCCAAGAAAAGGACGGATGGGAATCTTCGCACACCATTATTCAATTATCGCACGATGACATCCCATTTCTGGTCGATTCCATTCGCATGGTGATCAATCGTTATGGTTGGCAAATTCACACCATCATTCACTTTGGTGGGCTCAAGTTAATACGCGATAAATTTCATCATGTCACTGGCATCGTGCAACCGGGTGTAGCAGATGATGAAGCATTAAGTGAAGCACCCATTTATATCGAAATCGATCGCTTAACTGATGAAAACGATATGAATGAATTAAAAGCCGATATTGAACGTGTATTAGCTGACGTTCGCGCTTCCGTTGTCGATTGGCGCAAAATGGACGCGCGCATTGAAGATTGTTTACGAGATTTGGAAAAAAGTCCGCCTTCGCTTAACACTGCGGAAGTAGAAGAATCGCGCGATTTTTTACGTTGGTTAATTAATAATAATTTTACTTTCTTAGGTGCGCGCGATTATAAATTAATTGGTAATGGTACAAGTCGCGCATTACAACTCATTCCGGGTTCCGGGCTTGGTGTACTACGTGAAGAAGTTAGCGGCACCATGACAAAAACTTATTCCGAATTGCCACCAC
>Ga0206941_10120_pt1:0-10000 | contig 22376 bp, 12 predicted proteins | sample Alteio_BWOrgHeat_9_FD_153251 | JGI IMG/M metagenome (GOLD analysis project Ga0206941, IMG submission 153251) | Enriched cells from forest soil in Barre Woods Harvard Forest LTER site, Petersham, Massachusetts, United States -... | ecosystem: Environmental > Terrestrial > Soil > Temperate...
TATTATCATTTGCAGAGAGGTGGTAAAACTGCGTGAGAAAGCGGGAGTTGAGATTACTGCAATCACTGGTGACGGAGGAAAACTACCTCTCGATGCGCAAAAAAATACAGCAGGAGTCAGTGTACTTAAATTGCTTGAGTCTTTGAAAAGTTCCCAAGGAGTTGAAATAGAAGTGCACAAAAAAATGCCTCTGGGTAGCGGACTGGGTTCTAGCGCAGCAAGTGCTGCAGGAAGTGTATTTGCAGTCAATCAACTGCTGAATAAACCCTATTCATCTAAAGAACTGATCCCCTTTGCAATGGAAGGAGAGAGGGTTGCATGTGGAAGCGCTCATGCAGATAATGTAGGTGCAGCTCTGCTAGGAGGATTTGTATTGGTTCGGAGCTATCATCCGCTCGATATTATTTCTATCCCCTTTAAAGTAGATTTGTACTGCACTATTCTCCATCCAAAAATAGAAATACACACGGAAATGGCACGTAAAATCCTACCTGAACACATCTCTCTCAAACAGTCTGTAAGTCAAAGTGGCAATTGTGCAGGCCTTATTGCGGGTCTTTTTCAAGGAGATGCTTCACTCATCAGCAGGTGTTTACAAGATGACATTGTTGAACCGGTTCGCTCCAAACTCATCCCTGGTTTTCACGAAATAAAATCCGCTGCAATGCAATCAGGAGCACTGGGATGCAGTATTTCAGGTTCAGGACCTTCGCTATTCGCTCTCTCTTTGGACAAAGAAAAAGCAGAAAAAATAGCAATAGCCATGGTGAAAGCTGCTCAGTCTAAAGGACAAAACTGTGACACTTATATTTCTCGAATGAATAAACAAGGACCTAAAATACTATGATGCAATTTTACAGTACCAACAATAAGAATAAGAAGTTTTCTCTCGAAGAAGCCGTTATGGAAGGACTTGCAAAGGATGGAGGATTGTTTATGCCTGAACACATCCCTCAAGTTCCCGAATCGTTTTTGAAAAATATACACACTTTGAATTTCCCCGACATGTGTTTTCAAATCGCACAGAATCTTCTACAGGACGCTATTCCGCTGCTAAAACTTAGGGAAATTATCGATAAAGCGATGATCTTCGATGCTCCTGTTCGAGAACTGTCTGCACAAATTCATTCTCTGGAACTTTTCCACGGGCCGACATTATCTTTCAAAGATTTCGGCGCTCAGTTCATGGCTCAACTCATGGCGTATTTTATTCAAGATTCCAAACAAACTCTTCACATACTCGTTGCAACTTCAGGGGATACGGGAAGTGCTATTGCACAGGCGTTTTTAAACGTGGAAGGAATACGGGTTTGGATACTCTACCCCAAAGATAAAGTAAGTTGGAGTCAGGAAAAACAACTGACAACTATGGGCCACAACATCACAGCACTTGAGATCGACGGAACTTTCGACGACTGTCAACGGTTGGTTAAACAAGCATTTTCCGATAAGAGACTGAGACAGAAACTCAGTCTCACATCTGCAAACTCTATCAACATTGCAAGGCTGATACCACAAACGTTCTATTATTTTTATGCTTATGTGCAGGTTACTAATAGAAATGCACCCTTGGTATTCTCCGTTCCGAGTGGAAATTTCGGAAATCTCACCGCAGGTCTTCTTGCAAAAAAAATGGGACTTCCTGTTCATCATTTTGTAGCAGCGACGAATATAAACGATATCGTTCCCAAATATTTAAACACGGGTAAGTTCGAAGCACTTCCTTCGAAGCAAACTCTTTCCAATGCGATGGATGTAGGAAATCCTAGCAATTTTTCAAGAATGCTCGATCTTTTTGGAAACCATGAGAACATGCGAGAACATATCTTTGCTTGCAGTTTCACGGACGATCAAACGAAAGCAGCAATGAAAACCGTGTTCGAAAAATATGATTATCTGATGGACCCGCACGGTGCGGTTGCTTATTTAGGTTTGGAAGCTTATCTCGTTCAACATCCGGGGAAAGTAAATGGAATCTTTTTAGAAACGGCAGATCCTGCAAAATTCGCAGATGAGGTTGAAAAAATTACGGGTCAAAAAGTAGAGATTCCTAATAGACTTGCTACGGTTCTCTCTAAGAAGAAACATGCAGTGACTTTAGCTCCAGACTATGAAGAGTTCTGCAGTCTTTTGCTAAAAGCTTAGAACGGACTCGTAAGACCGATTTTTCCTTGTGAATGCAAAAGCGCTCCACAAAGTTTGTAAAGAATACGTGCAGCAACGTTTCCATCCCACTCAGAATTATCGGAGGGGCGTGCAACTTCACACAAATCAAAACCAATAATTTTTTTGCCGCTCATTGCAAGTTCTTCGATAAGATAATTGGCTTCGTTGAATTCCAAACCACCTGGTACTGGGGTTCCTGTGGAGGGACAAAAGCGTTGGTCGAGACCGTCTATGTCGAAGGACACATAAACTTTGTCAGGAAGTTCCGATAAAATTTCTTTCACGATTTGCGAAAACAAAACTCCATTTTGCTTTTTTCTAAAACTTTCTCTGTCCGAGATGACTCGAATTCTACCTTTGCTTTGTTTGCAAAATTCTTTTTCATGATAGGAAAAATCTCGGATTCCAATAGAAATCAATTTTGTAACCTGTGGAAAATCACTAAGTACATTGTTCATAATGGAAGCGTGGGAATGTTGAAAACCTTCGTATGCATCTCTGAGATCGAGATGTGCATCGAAATGCAATATACCAAACTGCGAATGGGATTCTGCAAGACTTTTGATGTAACCATACGGGGAAGAATGATCTCCTCCTACTACACCAACAAATTTATTCTGCTTAGTTAATTTAGAAGTATCTTTATAGACCCAATCATTTACGAGAGCGGAACTCTGGTTAATTTTCTTAACATCCTCTTCTGCGCTTTCCCCAGCTTCGTTGCGTTCACGAATATCTTCTACGAGAAGAGCAGCTTCTTTGTTAAGAGTTTGCATTTCGGGACGACCGGAATCGAGGTAAATTCCACATTGGTAGGGCTTATCGAAACACATGTCTTCGAGATCCAGTTGACGACTTGCTTTCAATATCGCATCGGGGCCTTCGGAAGTTCCTCCTCCGTATGAGGTTGTCGCTTCCCAACGCACAGGGTAGAGAACCAATGAAGCTTCTTCGAGTGAAGTCATCATTCCGAAAATACCAGTATCGTCACCAGCTGCACCGCTAATAAGTTCTAAAAGATCTTTTCCCATGTTTTCTCCCTGCTAATAACCGAGTTGGGGGCTGTTTTAGCAGGTTCATGGGGTCAATGCACGACAATACTCTTGATTGCTGGGGGGGGAGTTCCTATATCCTTGGGAATCACGACTTTGTAGGTTTTACCAGCAGGACCTGCTAGGCCACGGGAATTCTTGGTCATCAAACGTAAGGCATAGTTTCCCTCTGGAAGCTTTGAATAGCGATATTCGAGCTTTTCTGTTTCCACAATATTCTCTTTGCCTGCTCCTTTTTTCAAAGCAAGAAGATACGATTTGCCACCTCGGATAAGGTTCCAACGAAGATCCAGTGTCCCATCCTCTTTTCCACTCACAGAATAGCCTTTAACCCCTTCTAAAATCGGAGCTTGTAAAAAAGGAGCTAGCGTCAGGTTCAAAGAATATTTTTCTGATCCGGCTAGCAGAACTCCATTTGCATCATAACCCCAAATTTGCAAACGCCACCGTCCCACACTCGGTAAATCAAGGTCTGCAGTTGTTTTTGTAAACTTCGTAGATCCCTTCACATTCGAATCAAGATTTTCATAGACAAGATTCCATTGAGTCACTCCTGCAACGGGAGTCCATTGAGTTCGAACTGTTGGCTTTTCAGTGTCGGACTGCTCTTCCGTATAATCGGGTTTGATCCATTTCACAGGAAAATAAGACAAAACTGTGAGGTGCCCTGGATTCGACAGAGAAGAAACATCATAAGCATTGATTGCATTCACCGTCCATCTTAGGTCTCCAGCTAGAGGTCTGTCCCACTTATAAGAACTTGTGTTCGATTCAAATCGTAGCAGCTTATCTCCTGCACCCGAGATCTGAATAGAATAGGCGCTCGCATCGGGAACAGGAGTCCAAGAGAGTGTGAGTCCCGATTTTAAGGTTTGTAGAGCAAAACTCTCACCATCTTTAGGACCTATAAGTTTGGGCGCTTGAAGTTTGGTAGAAGGTGCAATCGAAAATTTTCGACCTACAGAAGACAAAGGAGGCAAACTATCGTCTTTCCAGTATGCAATCACTCTCCAATAGTAGACTTGGTTTTTAGGAAGAGGTGCTGAAATTTCAGAAAACTCCGTTAATTTGTCGAAAATGCTTCCCCCACTAAATTTCAAATCCTTTGCTACTTCCACCCTAAACTGTTTTGCAAATTTAGGAGCTGTCCATGTAAAAGTAACAGGCAGAATATCCTTGTCGCTTAACAGAGCCAACCCTTCCCGAGGAGTTATAAGTTCAGGAGGTGCAATCGTAATCATTTCGGATTGCAGCTGCAAACTTCGAGCACTTTCTTTTCCAGATACTTTTGCAGCAATTTGCCAAAAAAAGACACCTTCAGGCACGACGGTTTGAATACTGCCTTTTGAGCTTTGTCCCACTACGCTTGCAACTTTTTCCATAGCAGCTTTCTTTTTTCCAATATACAAATCGGCATCATAAGATGTTGCGGGCCCTACAAATTCAAATCGCGTCAAACCTTTCGCATTAAGGCGTCCGATAACAGAGTTGGGTCTAGGTTCTAAAGTGGATATAACATTTTTCTCACTGCAGTTTCCAGACAGATACGTTTGCTTATTTGCATCCGCACCTGCTTGCAAGCTCATTGCTCCACTAAAAACGCAACCCGATAGTTCTTTATCCTTGTTCACGGAAACCACAAGTTCGGTCTGTTTCTTTGCGAGTTCGATTCTATTGCCACCTGCAACGACAGTGGGCGCTTCTATGTCTCCTTTTGCGAGTAGAGATCCGCTTAACAAATTCAAAGTCGTCTCACCCTTTCGAAGATCAATAACAACTTGACTATCTTCATTGAGAAAAATAGAGGCGCCGGATTTTGTAAAAACAACATCGACCTGACTATCTCCGGATGTTCGTATAGTATCTCCGTGAAATATCGGTTGGCCTTTTGTTGTAGGTTTCCAAATCAAATGGTCTACGAATTTACGTTGCACATCGTTTCGTTTTTCGAACACATAAGCAACGGGCTGTCTTCCTCCACCTTCAAATTGAATTTCCGAATGCACATACCAATATTGGGTTAAAATAAGACCCCAAATTGAAATCGAGAGAACAACATAAAAACGTAAGGACCTCCACACAAGCATTCCCCTCACTGAGGAGTTTTCCCCTCAGTTTAAACCAATGGGTTCGCACCCAAGGATCTCATGTTTTTTTTCACATCTCTTAGTGTTTACGTATATTATATAGTTAAGAACTTAAAAATATAATCGATAGTCTTCAAAATAGAGGAACTGTATGCGTCTTCCTTTCCAACTATCTATTTCTACAAAACTTTTGATAGTGATTACCGCGATTCTTCTTTCTGCAACAATTCCTCTTTCTTTTAAATCTGCGAGCCTTTTTAAAGAGGTTTCCACTAAACGAGAGGAGGAAGCAAATCTCTCAGCTGCAAGTGCAAAATCTCACGAAATCTCGATAATTCTAAAAAACATACGAGACAGAGCTTCCATCATCGGGTCCATGATCATTTATGCTCAAAACCAGAAGCTTGCGAATATTGACGAAGCTTTGAATTCAATATTCCTGAATGATGAAGACACTCTTTCGATCTCGTTTTACAGTAATTTAGAGGGTGGACCTAAAAAGCTTAAAGAATTCGTAAACCAGGCCAAGCTAGCGGAAGCAGGTGTTAAGGAAAACTACTTGCTGAATATTGAAAAGCTAATTCCTTTTCCCATTCAAAAAGTGCTGAATGGTGAGTATGTCATAACCAATCGTAGTGAAAACCAAGCTCTTCCCATTATCACAATTGGAATTCCTCTCTTTAAAAATGAAAAGGGGGGTGTGAACTATTTCGTTGTCACGGATCTTAAACAGGAAGCATTCCAAAAAGTTTTTTCTGAATTGAGTGCACGAAAAAGCTATCTCGTCAGCAAAGAAGGAGTTGTTTTAGCACACTACAACGACGCACTCGTCTTGGAACGAAAATCTCTGAGCTCCTCCAGTATAGTTACAAAAGCACTGGAATCTACCATGTCCCAAGGAGCGGGGAGTTATCAAAATACGCTTGAAAATAAGGACTATTTTGCAGCTTTTTCTCATACTTCAGCGGGTCCCGTAGTCATTACCGAGATTCCTGAATCCATTATTCTCGAACCTTCGCGAATGATTCAACGAGAAGTTTTTTATATCACGTTAATTATTCTTTTTCTTTCTTTCACGGTCGTTTTTCTTTTTTCTCTTACACTGACTCGACCTATAATCCTTCTTTCTAATATAGCGCGCGCAATTGGACGCGGACGATTCGACATCCCCGTTGCACGTCTTGTGAATTCCAGCGATGAAGTAGGTAACCTAGCAGTTTCCGTAGAATCCATGCTTGGTGGACTTAAAGAACGAGACAAGGCTAAATCGATTCTTAATAAATTCCACGGTTCGTCTGTTGCAGAAGATCTTCTTTCTTCCAGCAAACTCGAGCGAGAAGGCGTGCGAAAAGAGATTGGAATTCTTTTCTGCGATATACGCGGTTTCACATCTATGAGTGAAAAGATGGAACCCGAGGATGTTGTTCATATGTTGAATGAATATTTGAACACGATGGTTGAAATCATCATGAAAAACAACGGTGTTATCGACAAATTCATCGGTGACGCAATCATGGCAATTTGGGGGGTTCCTCAATCTACGGGTACAGAGCCTTTCGATGCAGTCAAAGCAGCTCTTGGGATGAGACAGGCGCTTGTCAGTTTCAATGAAAAGAGAATTCAAAACAACAAAAATCCTTTGCGTTTCGGAATCGGTATTCATTACGGAGCATGCGTTTCAGGAATTATTGGTTCGGAAGAGCGTTTGGAATATTCCGTCATTGGAGATACTGTGAACTTATGTTCGCGAATTGAAAGTTCAACAAAGGCTCGTGGAGTGGACATACTCGTAACATCGGCTATTAAGGAGAAAGTTTCAGACAAATTTATGTTCGAAGAAGTCGAAACCATTACGGTTAAAGGAAAAGAAAAGCCGATCTCTATTTTCAAAGTTAATGGTTATATAAATGAATCTGGTCAACCTGTTTCTGTCGAATCACCTTATGCCAACTATACCCCCGAACACTGATTTAGTGTAAGATGTATCTAATATAAGCACCGGTTTTTTCTGTAGTCACTGTATTGAGAAAACTGTTCTCATTCGGATCTTTGTAACTATATTCTGTAAGACTGTATCGAAAAAACGCTCCTGCAGCGAAATAGTCATTTAGAAAGACTTCACCATAAGCACCTGCCCCATATTGAGCATATGGAGAAAGTCTATACGGTTGAGAATGAAGTAAAACTTCGTAAGAATAATATCCATACAATTGCAGAAAGAAGAGTTGGAGTTTGGGGCCGACTTCACCTCCGAGCAAGGTTACGGTCTCATTATATTCATTGATATTGGGTCCTGAAAACGTGAATATATCCGTGTCTTCACGAGCTACATAAAGCTTCATGACAAGTCCATACTCTTTGTAATAATAATCATATTCGATACCAAGGTCGCTTCTTGTGAGGGAGAATTTAAAATCGACCGCTTGCCCTGTGGATTCATTAAGCAAAGTTAATTTCTTATCACCGTACTGATATTGAAAATACATTCCTTTATTCTTATAGAAACCTGCTATCAAGAACATAAAGTTATAAAGAAGATAGCGATCGATTCCATTCTGATCCGAATTTGCAGTTATAAGATGTTGTTTTTTTGCGGGCATATATGCGCCTAATAATTCCAATCGCGTTTCCAGACTTCTTGGATGGGTATATTTGAATACAAGGGTAGTGGGTTGAGATTTTTCTCTTAAGGGTCCCCGAGCGCTTACCGTAATACGATAGGTTCCCAACTTCATGGTTCTGTCTAAAGGAAATTCAGTAGAGGATGTGTCTGTTTTGGTGGTGACTTGCGTCCACCGTTGTTGCTTTTCGTCTTGTTGAAATTCGACAAGATAATCGAAGCTTTCCGCAAAAGCTGGTTTGTCCCATTTAACAGAAAATTCTTCCTTGCTGACAACGGGACTTTTCAAGCCGCCTATAAGTTCAAAACTGTAATTTTCTTTTTCCGACTTAGCAGCTTGACACCCTTCTTTCAAAGTTGTGAGAGTCCAAGTGTAACGAGCACCAACAGGAAGCATAAGGTTCGTTTTTGCTCCTAAAGATTTTTTAGAACTAACGAGTTCCTCTTTTTCATTGTAAACGTTCACTTGGTAGGAAAGTCCAGATCCAATCGGCTCCCAGCTAAATTCAACAGCTGCTGTTTTTTCTTTTTTTGAGTGAATCAGTTCTTTGTTTTTCGGCGAGAGTTGGGTTGCTTGTTTCACAGGTACATCAAAAAAGCTTTCGGCTCCCCAAATTCCCTTTATATCGCGAATATTGATAGTACGTGCTCTTAACGAATAGTGACCGCAAGTGAATTCACCACTTAGAGTATTCGTCTGAGAGCTTAGGATTTGCACATTTCCGGTGGAATCCTTGACCTCTAGTTCGTAGGTCTTCGCTTCTTTGACTTCTTCCAATCCTATTTCAACTTTCGATTGAGGGGGAGCTTCCAGTGTTTGTCCATATGCAGACATAGAGGCAGCACAAATGAGAACTATTGTTTTCCACAAGGAATCCTTCATGATAAGGCGCCTTAAAAACAAAGTATGCCTCTGCTCTCGTTGATAGTTTTGAAAATTGTTTTCTTAATTCTAATTATAGTGCGAATTTTTCTTTAGTCCTACGGTCTAGCAGACACTTTCGAGCTTTCTCTCTAGGGTATGACTATTCTGTACCAAATATAGCCTATCCACTCATGCAAGGCGCGCGACGACACATTTAGAGAATCCGCATTAGGCAACCAGTTCAAAATCCTATATTCCGAGGGTGGGCTTTGAAAATTCATAGGAGCGGGAGTTACCTCTATCCCTGTTTTTGAAAATGCAAGCAATGCTCGCCGCATATGCCAGGCATCTGTGACGAGTAGGATTTTTTGGATTCCTGCTTGTTTTAGGATTTCAGCGGAATAGGTGGCGTTTTCAGAAGTGGTCTGACTGTTCTCTTCTTTCCATTTGGTGGGGATTGAGAAAATTTCAAGCAGAGTACGTTCCATAACTTTTGCCTCGGACTCTCTGTCATCTAGAACTTTTCCTCCACTTACAAGAACGGGGAGTTCCGTTTTTTTATATAGAAATGCACAAAAGGCTAGTCTGTAGAGAACGAGAGCCTGAACTGTATCACGACCTTCAAATTCCTGTGCATTTCTCCGCTGTCCTCCTCCAAGAACCACAATGGCTTGCGCATCAATTTTTTTTCCAAGCGGAAATACTTTTTCTTCAAGCGGTGAAATTAAGTAATAGGAAACATAGGGAGTGCTTAGGAAAAAGAGTCCTAAAAAAGACAGAATCAAAAGAAGATTTCCCTGCCACCTTTTTCTACGAATGCGTAGGAGAAGGGCAATCAAAACCAAGGAAAAAAAAAGCCCTGGCGGAAGGATAAAAGACTTCAAAACGTATTTAATCCAAACCACTGAAAGTCCCCCTTGGGCCAGAAAACGAAATTCCATCACGCATTGTATGAAACAACTCTAGAACAAATTTTTTCCAAGGAAAAGAAAGATAAAAACTTACAAAAGACCCAAGCGGGCAAAAAAAAACCCTCTGGCAAACGCCAAAGGGTTTCAATAAAGGGCTGCATTGAGCTACTCTCCCACAGTTAAGACTGCAGTACCATCGCCGCGAGTAGGCTTAACTTCCGTGTTCGGGAAGGGAACGGGTGTTTCCCTACCGCTATCGACACAGCCCAGTTCGGTCAGAATAATAATTAAGTTTTGTA
>Ga0206941_10120_pt1:12500-22376 | contig 22376 bp, 12 predicted proteins | sample Alteio_BWOrgHeat_9_FD_153251 | JGI IMG/M metagenome (GOLD analysis project Ga0206941, IMG submission 153251) | Enriched cells from forest soil in Barre Woods Harvard Forest LTER site, Petersham, Massachusetts, United States -... | ecosystem: Environmental > Terrestrial > Soil >...
TTAGCCTTGGAAGATGGTCCTCCCAGATTCAAACAGGGTTTCTCGTGTCCCGTTTTACTCGGGTACCAAAACAGTTAGCTCTATCTTTCGTTTACAGGACTATCACCTTCTATGGTCGAGCTTTCCAGCTCCTTCTACTAGATTTTGCTAACCTTGTGTCTTGGCCCCACGACCCCGCAAAGATTTCTCTTTACGGTTTGGGCTCTACCGATTTCGCTCGCCACTACTTTCGGTATCTCAATTGATTTCTTTTCCTGCGGGTACTGAGATGTTTCAGTTCTCCGCGTTCGCTTCCTAAGACTATTTATTCATCTTAGGATCTTCCTAAAGGAAGGGGTTGCCCCATTCAGACATCTCCGGATCAAAGCTTGTTTAGCAGCTCCCCGAAGCTTATCGCAGCTTACCACGTCTTTCATCGCCTCCTAGTGCCAAGGCATCCACCGTACGCTCTTTTTAACTTGCCTTGCAAATTATGCTTTTCACTGAAAAAAGCATGTTGTCGCTATCGCGAAGATGCGGAACCTACGGTTCCACGCCTCCCTTTTTCTCGGGAAGAGTTTCATCTCATCGATAGAGAACAAAAAATTAAACTTAATTAGTATTCTGTTTTCAAAGAACAAAAATCACTTTCGTGATTCTTTCAAAGCTGAATAGCTTAGCTAGTTCGAATCAGATTAACCTGAAGATCGTCAAGATCTCCTTAGAAAGGAGGTGATCCAGCCGCAGGTTCCCCTACGGCTACCTTGTTACGACTTCACCCCAATCACGGCTACAACCTTGGTAACTTGCCTCCTTGCGGTTAGCTCGGCTACTTCTGGTTATAACCACTCTCGTGGTGTGACGGGCGGTGTGTACAAGGCCCGGGAACGTATTCACCGCTGCTTGCTGATCAGCGATTACTAGCGATTCCAACTTCATGCAGTCGAGTTGCAGACTGCAATCTGAACTGAGGCAGTGTTTTACCGATTAGCTCCATCTCGCGATTTCGCAACGGTCTGTCTCTGCCATTGTAGTACGTGTGTAGCCCTACCCGTAAGGGCCATGAGGACTTGACGTCGTCCCCGCCTTCCTCCGGTTTAACACCGGCAGTCTCCTTAGAGTTCCCAACTTAATGATGGCAACTAAGGACAGGGGTTGCGCTCGTTATTGGACTTAACCAGACATCTTACGACACGAGCTGACGACAGCCATGCAGCACCTATCTCCGCGTCTCCGAAGAGAACATACCATCTCTGGTACTAGCACGGGATGTTAAGGGTAGGTAAGGTTCTGCGCGTTGCGTCGAATTAAACCACATACTCCACCGCTTGTGCGGGCCCCCGTCAATTTCTTTGAGTTTCGGCCTTGCGACTGTACTCCCCAGGCGGGATACTTAACGCGTTAGCTGTAGTACTCAGAGGGTTAATTCTCCAAACACCTAGTATCCATAGTTTACAGCGTGGACTACCAGGGTATCTAATCCTGTTTGCTCCCCACGCTTTCGCACCTCAGTGTCAATGCATTCCCAGTTGGCCGCCTTCGCCTCCGGTATTCCTCCAGATATCTACGGATTTCACTCCTACACCTGGAATTCTACCAACCTCTGAAGCATTCAAGACTTGTAGTTTCGGATGCAGTTCCCAGGTTAAGCCCGGGGATTTCACATTCGACTTACAAGCCCACCTACGTGCGCTTTACGCCCAGTCACTCCGAACAACGCTTGCACCTCCCGTATTACCGCGGCTGCTGGCACGGAATTAGCCGGTGCTTCTTATGCTGGTACCGTCAAAAATATGAGGTATTAGCCCACATTCCCTTCTTCCCAACCGAAAGAGCTTTACAACCCAAAGGCCTTCTTCACTCACGCGGCGTTGCTGCATCAGGCTTTCGCCCATTGTGCAAGATTCCCCACTGCTGCCTCCCGTAGGAGTCTGGACCGTGTCTCAGTTCCAGTGTGGCTGATCGTCCTCTCAGACCAGCTACCCATCGTAGCCTTGGTAGGCCTTTACCCTACCAACTAGCTAATGGGAAATAGGCCACTCTATCGGTGAAAGCTCGGTTGCCCGACGCCCCCTTTCATCTTGCGATCTTATGCGGTATTAGCCAAAGTTTCCCTTGGTTATTCCCCACCCATAGGTATGTTCCTATTCATTACTCACCCGTTCGCCACTCTACTTACCCTTGCGGGCTTTCTCGTTCGACTTGCATGTGTTAGGCACGCCGCCAGCGTTCGTTCTGAGCCAGAATCAAACTCTAACGTTTGATTTTGGTCAGCTAACGTTTCGTTAACTGTTATTTGCTTCTACTCAATTGACGAGTTAAAAACTCGATGGTTTTTTCAAATTCCGAAGAACTCTCAAAACCTTTACCTAATTCTAAAGTATCTCGCGATACTTCCTAGCTTCACTATTCAGTTTTCAAAGAACTTTTTCTCAAAAGCGAGTCCGGGTTATACGAATTGAAGTTTATAGTGTCAACTGTCTTTCAAAATAAAATTTAGGGTTGTTTAACGGCGATGTTGGATATGGTATAATTATCTAATATGACTATTTTATTTTTAGTTGTTCAATTTTTAGGCAAAAGATATGATAGGGCCGCGACTAAAATTTTGATAGATTGTCCCAGATCTTACTGTCCTGAATCAGCTTGTGCCTATTTTAGCGTTAGCAAGGACGCTAATAATCAGATCCTTTAGATACAAAAATCCCGACGGTTCTTTAAAAGAACCGATCCGCAAATACGTTGGTGATTGATGGAAACCTTTCTAGAACCGAGTAAATGGCTAAGTCAGCTTTCGCAAGCGATCTCGCAAGACGAGTGGCTGTCTGGCATCGATCTTTATCGAGAAAACAGGATTTCCAAAGTCGATAGATTTGAGCATCTCATCTGCGGAAATGTGCACACTTTAGAAGGGAAGAAAGAAGTTCGTATCAAACTTCATCCCAGTGGTCGCATGATTCAATGGGTCGAATGCACCTGTACCCGCAATCGGAAAAAGGGGCTCTACTGTCAGCACATTGCTGCTTTGTTTTTTCACATACATCAGGAACGCTCTGACTTCTCCGCTGAAACTTATATCAATTCCATTCCACAAGTCGCTGCCAAAACGGAAGAAGCGGAAGCAGCTAGAACTATGGTTCACGGACTCTTTCAACAGGGAAGAGGGAACATAGTTAAGATTGATTTCCGTGGGTCTATTCTTGTTGTTCATTTCGAAGTGAAAGCAGGTCAGATCAGTCAAATAGAACTTGATGTCGACAGACAACCTGCATTTCTGGATTCCTTAGCTGCGATTGAAAAAAGACTAGTTCCCGTTGAATTTCAGAACATGAAAATTATAGAGGAGACTTGCATTCAAGGTTTCTATTTTTATTTGGATGATGCGAAGAAACTTATAGGCCGCAAAGTTCTCGCTCTTAAGAAAGGTCCAAGTAAAAAAATAAGCACCTCACTCGAATCCTATCATGAAAAAGTCAGCTTACGCTCCGGAGACATTCAAGAAGATGTTTGGATTCAAGCTTTTCTCGAAGATGGTTTGGGTACCTGGATTGGTCAGAAGTATTTCGCAATTCCTGGAGTTGGGTATTTTGGAATTGAAAAAACTTACATAGACTGGATTGAACTTCCTCACACTCTTAAAATACCAGATCAGCAAGCTATAGAATTGATTTCCAGTGCATTTAAAAGTTATTCCGACAAAGGCCATATTTTTCTTCATAAATCGCTATCTAATCTTCAAATTGTAGATGATCTCGCTCTATCTGAAATTCATGTTCTTCAAGAAAAGAATGGTTGGTTCTACTTAGACCCCCGTTATGCGACGAATGGTGAAAATGTTGGAATGCTTGATCTCTTCAATCGCTATGCAAAGCAAAAGAGTCCGTATTTAAAATCCGATAAAATGTGGATTAAGGTTCCCGATCTTCTATTGAACAGTCAGTGGTCGGTTGATTCTGCAAGTAAGTGTATCAAGGTTAGTAATCTTGAACTGATCAAATTGAAACAGTCACTCGGTGGCACCCATAAAATAACCGGAAAAGAACAACTTCTTCAGAAAATTAAAGAATCCACAGAATTTGATACAGTCACAGATGCTCCTTCACTCGATCATACGAAATTAGTTCTCAGGGAATATCAAAAGACTGGTTATGAATGGCTTTGGTGGCTTTATGACAAAGGTCTTCACGGTCTTCTTGCTGATGACATGGGTTTAGGTAAGACGCATCAAGCAATGGCAGTTATGTCTGCTATACAAATGAAAGCGGAAGATGCTTCAGGTCCGATGTTCCTTTGTGTATGTCCAACAACTGTATTGGATCATTGGATTGATAAGATCGAAAGTTTTGCACCGAACTTAAAAGCAATTAAGTATTACGGACCTAAACGAGAACTTTTAGTTAAGAACTTTGCTCAAGGTAATACCATCGTTACGACATACGGAGTCTTGCTTAGAGATTTTGCAATGTTGGAACAGTATAATTGGCACGTTATTATTCTTGATGAAGCTCATTTTGTTAAAAATAATAAAACAGCAACGTATCGTGCAGCATGTCGATTGAAAGCAAGGTTGCGTCTTTGTTTGTCGGGAACTCCGATGGAGAACCGTCTCAGTGAATTGAAAAATATTTTCGATTTCATGGTTCCTGGATATTTGGGTACGGATAGGGAATTTAACAAGAACTACGTTACTCCTATTGAAACTCAAAATAATTTTGAAAAAGAACAGGAACTTCGTCGTCTCATCAATCCATTGAAAATGCGTAGAACCAAGCAACAGGTTCTCAGTGATCTTCCTGAGAAAGTGGAAGACACGCGCCATTGTTGGCTTTCGAATGAGCAGGTTGCACTTTATAAGGAAGTGCTTGCATCCCAAGCGACTCCTCTTATTCATTCGCTAAAAAACGAGCAGGGGCCTATTCCTTACTTGCATGTGTTTACGGTTCTGCAACTTCTTAAACAGATCTGTGATCACCCCGCTTTGATTCGCAAGTCCACGGATTGGAGAGATGGCGAGAGCGGGAAGTTTGAACTCTTCCGCACCTTGTTGTCCGAAGCGCTCGAATCCAACCATAAGATTGTTATTTACAGCCAGTATTTGCAGATGATTGAGATTATAAAAAATTACCTCACTGAACTGAAAATTGGTCATGTTGTGCTGACAGGAAAATCTCAGAAACGCGGAGAGATTGTTAAAAAATTCCAGACAGACCCGGAAATTAAGGTCTTCGTCGGTTCGCTCTTAGCAGGTGGACTGGGTATAGATTTGACTGCGGCATCCGTTGTGATTCATTATGATCGTTGGTGGAATGCCAGTAAGGAAAATCAGGCGACAGATCGTGTTCATCGTATTGGGCAGAAGAGTTTCACTCAGGTTTTGAAACTGGTGAGTCGCGGAACTCTTGAAGAAAAAATCAATCAAATGATTGCGGAAAAAGACGGGCTATTCAATCGCTTCTTGGAAAGAGATGAAGAAGCCTTTAAAAGTTTGACTCGAGAAGACCTCATAAATCTTTTGCAATAAGGCATAGTAATGGCGAAGTACATTATTGAAGGTGGACGACCTTTAAATGGAACTATAACTCCCTCAGGAAATAAGAACGAAGTTTTACCCGCCCTTATGGCTTGTCTTTTAAGCGACGAGACCGTTACCCTTCACAGAGTCCCCCGGATTAATGATGTGGAATCAACGCTAGCGCTTCTGAGTTTTCTCGGGGTGGAAGTGGACTGGATCGGTGACTCCTCGGTACAGCTGAATGCCAGCACAGTTCATAGTTACAAACCCGATGCAAATTTGTGCTCGCATATTCGTGCTTCTATTCTTCTACTCGGCCCCCTTCTTTCAAGATTTGGAAAAATTGAATTGCCTCCGCCTGGTGGGGACGTCATTGGTGCGAGACGCATTGATTCTCATTTTGAGGGAATTGAAGCGCTCGGTGGCGTTTTGGAATTTGGCAATCCTATCATTGGTTCTGTTGCGAAGATCAAAGGCGCTGATATTTATTTGGATGAACCTTCCGTAACAGCGACGGAAAACATTGTTATGTTTGCTGTTCGTGCAGAGGGTAAGACTCGACTTTTCAATGCCGCTTGCGAGCCTCATGTGGTGGGCCTTTGTAATTTGCTCAATGCTATGGGTGCTAAGATTTCCGGAATTGGAAGCAATCTGATTGAGATTCAAGGTGTCAGTCATCTACATGGAGCAGAGCATACGATTGGTCCTGATTTTATGGAAGTGGGGAGCTTCACATGTCTTGGAGCTATTTCCAATGGTCAGATTCATATTGAAGGGACTAAGAATTCAGACCTCCGTTTCATTTTGAAAACCTTTGCGAGAATAGGAATGCACCCTAAAATGCCTTCTGATCATTCTCTCAGTATAGATTCACGCGAAGGACTGACTATGCTTACGGATATCAGTGGCCGCGTGGGAACTGTGTACAGTGGTCCTTGGCCTGCATTCCCTACGGATTTGATGTCTGTTGCTATTGTCGCGGGAACGCAATCTAAAGGAACCATGATTTTCCATGAGAAGATGTTCGAAGGACGCATGTTTTTCACAGATAAACTGATGTCGATGGGTGCAAACATTGTTCTTTGTGATCCGCATCGCATCGTTGTTACAGGTCCTACACCTTTAGTTGCTGCAAAGATGAGTTCCCCAGACGTACGTGCAGGTATGGCTATGGTCATTGCTGCACTTGCTGCGAAGGGAACAAGTGTTATCGATAATATTTATCAAATTGAACGCGGATATTGCAGAGTATTTGACAAGCTGACTTCGTTGGGTGCTGCAATAAAACGCGAAGAATAATCACATTACTTAATGAGGAGTTTGCATGTTCATCAAAAATTTAGGCCAAGTTTATAGTTTAATGGTTTGTCTGGTTGCGAGTTTGATTCTTATGGCTTCTACAGGAATCATGCTTCATCAAGGTGTGAAAATTCTTTTTCCCGAGCTTACAACTGCTCACACACTTTCAAAATATCTTAGCAACGAAGCTTATCTAAGAAATAACGAAGGTTGGAAAGAGCGTTTCGAAGAGTTGAAAGGGTTGTCCGAGCATGATTTGAATATGCGAAGACAACAGGAGCACCATGAAGCTCTGATAAACTCAAAAGCAGCAAGTTTGGGAAATATCGTTGAGACTTTACCCTGGTTTTTCGTTGCTCTTATGTTCTTTATGTTTCACTGGTCTCTCTACCGTCGTTACGAGAGGCGTGATCGCGGACAAGGTGTCATTCGTAGCGGTGGTGGAGGTGGCGCTATTCGTCCACGCCCACACAAACACCACTAAGATCCCATCTTACTTCGATTGTGCATCGATCCAATCCCGCAAGCGCTGACGAGAAATTTCCCTACCCAGTATTTCCATAGTTTTAGAGAGCGGTGGGGAATCTTTTCTTCCCGTTAGAATCATACGAATAGGAACAAGATAGTCACCCGGTTTCCAGGCTATTTTGTTTCGATGCTGATCCATTGTTTCTTGCAGATGCACCATTTCCCAAACATACTGTTCATCGAGAAGTTCGAGTAAACCTGAAAGCATGTGAAGAAGCTGTTGTTTGTCTTTAGTTTTCGGACAGATTTCTTCCAGACTAACGGGATTCGAAGGTCCGAAAAAGTAACTTGTCTTTTCAACGAACTGATCGAAAGTTTCTATTCTTTCCACAATCACTTGGAATAATTTTGATAAGTATTCTTTGCTAAAGACTTCGGAACGCAAATAATCGACGAACTCGTCTTCGGATAATCTTTGCAAGTAATGCTGATTCATCCAAGTGAGTTTCTTTAGATCGAATATTGGTCCACCTAAGTTGATGTCCTTGATTTCGAACTTTTCTATCATTTCTTCTAGAGTGAAAATTTCTCTGTCATCCCCATAAGACCAGCCCATGAGACCAAGGAAGTTTACAAGCGCTTTAGGCATAATCCCTTTGCGTCTGTAGAAATCGATGGAGATAGGGTTTTTGCGTTTGGAGATTTTCGAACGGTCTGAGTTTCTAAGCAGAGGAAAATGGATGAACTGAGGCATTTCCCAACCGAAAGCTTCGTACAAAAGAATATGTTTCGGAGTTGAAGAAATCCATTCTTCTGCGCGGATCACGTGGGAAATTTTCATAAGATGGTCATCGACGACGTTTGCAAGATGGTAGGTTGGGAAGCCATCGGACTTGATTAGTATTTGGTCATCAAGAAGGTCGTTGGATATTTCGATATTACCACGCAATTGATCTGTAAAACTGGTGACCCCACCGAGTGGAATTTTCATTCTCACAACAAAAAGCTTTCCAGAAGCCAGATTCTTTTCGACTTCTGAAGAAGACAGGCTTCGGCATTTGCGATTGTACGATGTCTTCACACCGTCTTTTTTCTGCTGCTCGCGGACAAGTGCTAGCTCTTCCGAAGTGCAGAAGCAACGGTACGCTGAGCCTTTGGCAAGCAATTTGTCGACATACTGCCTGTGAAGGTGCTTTCTCTCGGACTGGCGATAGGGCCCATACTCGCCGCCACAGTCGGGACCTTCGTCCCATTGAAGACCGAGCCACTTAAGGCAGGTCATGATTTGTTTCTCGCTCGAAGCTTTGGCTCGCGTTTGATCGGTATCTTCAATGCGGAGGATCAATTTTCCACCGTATTTTTTTGCAAAAACATAATTAAAAAGAGTCGCATAGGCCGACCCCACATGAGGATCTCCCGTTGGTGACGGTGCAACTCTAACTCGAACTTGATCGAATCCCATTTTCTGCTCCTATAATGCGCTGGGCCTGCGTTAGATCCCCTGTAATACAATGCTTTCAAGAATACTGAAAATAGATTGTGCAAGGTCTTTGGCAGGAAATTCATTCATAGACTTTATCATCGAGGCAGAGTCGGTTCGCAGTTCACTCAAACTTGAAAGAAGCCGCGCCTGGGAAAGGTCCGTTTCACGTAGGGTTCTAGCCCAATTTTTTTCCACGAATACCTGAGCGTTTTGAACCTGATCCCCCCTCGAAGCGATTTCCAGGGGAATAAGAAGCATAGGTTTTTTCAAATATAACATTTCGAAAATGGAATTAGCACCTGCTCGGCATATTACAAAATCCGTGATTGCAAAGAGATGTTTTAATTCGTCTGAAACATATTCTTTTTGAAAATATCCTTCGCCTGCTATCTCGTTATGTTTTCCAGGACCTGTGATGTGAATGATGCGATAGATTTTGAGTAGTTCGGGTAATGCAGCTTCAATATTTTGATTGATACGTGCAGCACCTTGGCTACCACCCATAACGAGTATAACGGGTCTTGAATCTTCTGCTTTGAAATGACAGATTGCATACCCTTCTAGTTTGCTACCGAGGGAAAGTTCCGGACGCACGGGTAAACCGACGAACTGAGCTTTTCCCGACGGAAGTCTCTTCACAGTTTCAGGAAATGCACACAGGATTTTTTTTGAGAATTTCGCAATGATTCTATTTGCAAGACCCGGTGTGAGATCCGATTCGTGCGCTATAACGGGAATTCTCAAACACCAAGCAGCTAACGCTACAGGAACGCTAACATATCCTCCTTTTGCAAAAACAAGTTGAGGGCGTTCCCTAAGTAGAATTGCGAAAGACTGAAGAGTTCCTACGAGAACCCACAGAATATCGAAAAAATTTTGCAAACTGAAATGTCTGCGTAGTTTTCCTGCTCTAATAGTGTGGAAGGGAATGTTTTGACCCGTGGAATTCGAAATATCCGTAACGAGTTTTTTTTCTATTCCTGCTGTTCCTACGTAGTGAACATCCCAGTACTTTTTTTTATAAAACGGTAGAAATACGAAATGCGGAAGCACATGTCCTGCGGTTCCTCCACCGGTTAGTATAATTTTAATGTGTTTACGCATAATGACATGAAACCCAATGAGGATGTTCTTT
>Ga0206941_10135_pt1 | contig 22329 bp, 17 predicted proteins | sample Alteio_BWOrgHeat_9_FD_153251 | JGI IMG/M metagenome (GOLD analysis project Ga0206941, IMG submission 153251) | Enriched cells from forest soil in Barre Woods Harvard Forest LTER site, Petersham, Massachusetts, United States -... | ecosystem: Environmental > Terrestrial > Soil > Temperate forest >...
GCTCAGCGGCACATATGAATTCGACGACGAAGGACAGAAGGCCCGGCGCGTCGACCTTATCCAGGATGGGGTGTTGAAGACGTTTCTGATGTCGCGGCTGCCCATCGCCAGCTTCAGCGCTTCGAACGGACATGGCCGCGGGCAGACGGGGCGCATGCCGACCGGACGACAGGGCAACCTGATTGTGACCTCGACCAAAACCGTGCCCGAAGCCGAGCTGCGCAAGCAGTTGATTGAAGAGGCGAAAAAGCAGGGCAAGGCGTACGGACTGTACTTTGAGGACATTTCTTCTGGATTTGCGGTAACCACGCGCAGTTCACCGCAGGCGTTTCAGGTCATCCCGCTGGTGGTGTATCGCGTGTATGTGGACGGCCGCCCGGATGAGCTTGTACGCGGGGTGAGCATTGTGGGCACGCCGCTGGCCGCGATGAAGCGCGTCGTGGCGACGAGCGACAAGAGCGAAGTGTTCAACGGCGAATGCGGCGCCGAGTCCGGCACCGTTCCGGTAAGCGCGGTGGCGCCGGCCATGCTGATGAGCGAAATGGAAACGCAGCGCCAGCCGCAAGGCACGGCGCGTCCGCCGATTCTGCCCATTCCGGGAGCGCCGACGGCGCAGGGAACAGGGAGCAGGGAACAGGGATCAGGCGAGACCGCCGGCGAGCAGAAGGAGGCGCAATGAACATGATTCGTCCGATGACTCTGGTTGCCGGCCTTCTTGGATTGTGCGCGTTGGCCTCTGCCCAGGTGCAACCCACGCGCGCCGATTCCGAAAAAGATCCCATTTTCAAGGCCATGCTCCAGGAACTGGACCGGAGCAAGAACGAACTGCAGCTCAAAGGCTTTGAGAAGCCGTTCTTCATCCAGTACCGCATCGAAGACGTCGATACCTTCGATACCCGGGCGGAGTTCGGCGCCAGTGAAGGTTCTTCGCGCAGCCGCCAGCGCGTCGCGCGGGTCACGGTGCGCGTGGGCGACTATAAGACTGACAGCTCGGGCCAGCGCGGCGATGGCGCCGTGCAACTGGCGGCTCTCGATGACGACCCCATCGCCATCCGCTCCGCCTTGTGGAATGCAACCGACCAGGCATACAAGAACGCGCTCTCGTCCTTCGCCCAGAAGCAGGCGGAACTGAAGCAGGTCCAGTCACCGCCGCAGGCCGACGACTTCAGCAAGGAAAAGCCGGTGGTGGTGCTGGAACAGCCGCGCACGCTGACGGTGGATGAAGCGGTGTGGGCGGACCGAGTGGCGCGCGACAGCGGTCTTTTTCGAACCGATCCGGCCGTAAAGGCCACCGCGAAGGACGTGCAGTATTCGACCGCGGGATTTCATGGCCGTGCGTCAACGTCGTGGCTGGTCAACACCGAGGGCACCATCGTTCGCAAGTCCAGCGAGGGCTACCAGGAAGTCTTTGCCGTAGGCACCCAGGCCGATGACGGCATGCGCCTGGACCGCTCGTATGCGAGCAGCGGCGTTGCGCTCAAGGACCTGGATACCACGGAAGTGTTTGCCGGCCGCGCGGTTGCGCAGATAGCTTCGCTTACCGATCTGCGCAAGGCGCCCCTGGTCGAAGAGGAGTATCACGGCCCGGTGCTGCTCAGCTCCGATGCCAGCTCCGATGTTCTGCGCGCGCTGGTGGCCACGGGAGTGACGGCGACGCGGCCGCGCCTGGGAACCGAGGCCCGCACCAATGGTCCGTTTGCTTCGAGCTATCACGCGCGGGTTCTGCCGGAGTTCATGGATGTGGTGGACGACCCGGGCCTGAAGACGTTTGACGGCAAAGACCTGGTGGGCGCATACGACGTGGACGATGAAGGCGTGCCCGGCCAGGCGGTCAAGCTGATTACCGGCGGAAAGCTCGAGAACTACCTTCTGGGCCGGGAGCCGGTGCGCGACTTTACGGAATCGAACGGTCACGGCAGGGCGGCGGTGGCCGGACCCGCGCGGCCGGCGATCGGCGTGTTGAAGATCACGGCTGAGAGCGGGGTTTCGGATCAGGAGCTCAACCGCAAGCTGCTCGACATGGCCAAGGATCGCGGCCTGAAGAGCGCCTACTATGTCGAGACGCTGGGCGGAGCCCTCACTCCACGCCTGCTATACCGAATCGACGTCGACGGCAAGCGCCAGTTGGTGCGGGGCGCCGTGCTCGACGATCTCGATCAGCGCGCGCTGCGTTCCAGCGTGGAGGCCGCAGGCAAGGAACTGTGGGTGGCCAACTACATGAGCGAGGTGCCGGAGACGGTGCTGGCCCCGGCTCTTCTGATGAGTGATGTGACGGTCAAGCGGGCCAACGAAAAGAACGAAAAGCTGCCGTTCTATCCGCCGCCGGAATAGTCAATTCTGCGTCCGGGTGATCAGTCGTTGGCGTTGGCGGCCGCTGCGCTGATCTTCTGCATGACCTCATTCAGGTTGAAGCTGGCCGGGGTCTGCCGCGGCGGGAATTCCTTGAACGATTGCAACCATTGCCCGACATAGGCCACGCCCGGGAGAATCAAGTAGACGCGGTCTGCTCTCCAGTGTTGGTAGTCGATGCCTTCCTCCGGGGCACGTTCGAAGGGATCGGCATTCAAGTCCATTAACTTGGGGAAGCGAAGTGTAACCAACGGCTCCTCCCACACTGCAAGGCTATGAGCGCGCTGTTCCATGAAAACAAGCTTCCACCGGTTGTATCGTAGACAGGCGAGTTCACCGTCATCGGTCCAGTAGAGGAATTCCTTGCGGGGGCCGGTATCGGTCTCTCCTTTGAGATACGGCATCAGGTTATAGCCATCCAGGTGCACCTTGTAGGTTGAGTCGCCAGCCGTATAGCCTACCAGCAACTTCTCCTTGACATCGGGTACGCCTGCGGCCGCGAGAAATGTCGGCAGCCAGTCCTCATGCGCGGCAATGTCTCCGACTTCCGTTCCCGGCTTGATCACGCCCGGCCAACGAATGAGGAGGGGGACACGGTAACCGCCCTCCCAGTTGGTGTTTTTCTCGCCGCGAAAGGGAGTCGATCCGCCGTCCGGATAACTCATCACTTCGGCGCCGTTGTCACTGCTAAAAATGACAATGGTGTTGTCAGCGATCCCCAGGTCGTCGAGCTTTTTCAGCAAGGAACCAACGTGGTCGTCGAGTTCCTTCATGCCCGCGCCGTACAGGCCATACTTTGCCTCCATCGCCGCGTACTTGGGCTGCAGATGAGTCCAGATATGCATGCGTGTCGTGTTGTCCCAGATGAAGAATGGCTTGCCGGCCTTGACGGAGCGGTCCATAGCGTCCACCGATGCGGACAGGATCTCGTCGTCGGCCGTCTCCATCCTTTTTTTTGTGAGCGGACCTGTATCCTCGCAGGTCTGCTTCCCCCAGGGGCCGAATCGTGGGTCGGACGCCGGATTGTCGGTAGCAGTCGCTTTACATTTGAGCATTCCACGGGGTCCAAACATGGCTCTGAACTGGGGGTCCTGGGGATAATCGACATTCTCCGGTTCCTCTTCAGAATTCAGGTGATAGAGGTTTCCAAAGAACTCATCGAACCCGTGTACGGTGGGCAGGAACTCGTTGCGATCCCCAAGATGGTTTTTGCCGTTTTGGAAGGTCATGTATCCCAGTGGCTTGAGCAATTCCGCAATGGTGGGGTCCTGCTTATGCAGGCCGATCGGAGAGCCGGGGAGACCAACCTTGGTCAGTCCCGTGCGAATCGGGCTTTGTCCGGTGATGAAGGCCGCGCGCCCCGCCGTGCAACTTTGCTGAGCGTAGTAGTTGGTGAACAACGCTCCCTCTTTGGCGAGCCGATCGATGTTGGGCGTCCTGTACCCGATCATGCCGCGGTTATACGCGCTGACGTTCCAGTAGCCCACGTCATCTCCGAAGATGACAAGTATGTTGGGCTTCTTCGCCTGCGCGTGAAGCGTCGGGGTGAAACTGGCAGCCATCGCAAGCCCGAGTTGCAGTGCCAGAGCTAGATGAGTAACGTTGCGGCTACGCATTCCGGTGTCCTTTTTTATTCAGGGTTTTCCGCCGAGGGCGCGGCAACGCTCGGCCAGGTGACGGTTGTAGAACACGCAGAGGGGTGCCAGACACCCTTGGACTACGTTTCGAGTGGGAGATTTGTCTGGTTCCGACTGCAGCCGTCGAAAGAGCAGGACCACCGAAGTTGGGGCTGATATGTCGCTTGGCTTACAGAATATGTATATCGCCGGTTAAAGCAGCCCTTGAACTGGCAAAACTACCAGATAGCGGGGGCAACTTGATCTTGAGCTATCCGACTCAGCTGGCCGCTTTGGCCTTCCACGCGCCGACGATCGCACCCATCAGCATCATGCCGACGATCCAGAAGCCGGCGTTGATTAGCAGCAATTCGATGGTGCGGACTTCAAAGATGTATTCGAGGCCGAAGATGGGCAGAACCAGGCCCAGACCGAGCAGCGCCCCTACCCAGATGCCGCGCAGTAACGTCTGCCGGCCGGTCGTCTGGATCACGCAGGAGACCGCCCCGGCAACGACCGCCGTGCACACCAGGGCAATCAAGAATTGCAGCGCGCGATTGGGACTGTTCTGTTTCAGCCACTCATCGGTCCGTCCGATTCCCTCGAGCCAGAGCTTGTAAAAGGCCGAATACCAGCCCGCTTCAAGCAAAAAACCGGCGATTGCTGCCGTAACAATAGCGGGGTAATTGAGCCGGACTCCCAACGCTTGAACCGCAGGGACCTGAGTTGCCATGGCGCACTCCGTTCCAACCCCCCAACGAGGAAAAGCGGGCGTTGGGGACTCCGTTTCGAGGTTCGCATCACATTATCCCCCAGGAAGGGGCAGGCGCAACCGCAACAAGTGAATTCCGACGGGTTCGTGGCGAACCGGGCCTCTTGCGTCCTCAGTCCAACCGGGTGAGAAACGCTTCGCCCTCGGCTGGCTTCAGCTTGCTTGCAATGAGCTCTGCCTGCTCGCGATTGTCGCCCTGGGGGCGGATTCGTACCCAGAAGCTGCTGTTCTCCTGCCCTGGGAATTCAATCACGCTGGCATCGGGGTACTTGCTCAGGAGCTGCGACTTGAGCTTGATGGCCTGGTGTTCGCTGTGAAAGGCGCCGATCTGGACGCACCAGCGGCCGCCGCTGTCGATGGGTTTGGGGGTCTGGTACACGTCCACCCGGACGCGAACGATTCCGGCTCGGTAGACGCCCGTGGCCTTGGCCGATGCCACGGTCAGGTCGACGACGCGGCCTTCGATGAACGGCCCGCGATCGCTGATGCGCATGGCGGCCCACTGGCCTGTGGTGAGGTTGGTAACTACGATCAGCGATCCCATGGGCAACGTCCGATGCGCCGCTGTCATGGCCGTATCGTCGAACACTTCTCCGTTGGCGGAGCGACGTCCTTTGTAGGGCGCCGTGTACCAGGTGGCCAGACCCACTTCGGTCAGCAGGGGCGGATGGCTATTCACATAGCGAATATCTTCGGCGCTCACGCCTCCGGGAGGCAGCGGCGTGGGAGGAATGCGCGACGGAGGCAGATTGGAGGCGCTGGGAGACGGCGGCGGAGAGGGTGGCGGCGCGGGATAGGTTTCCTCGACGGGAGGTGCGGTCGGCGGAACCTTGTTCGCGGTTTTGCGGTGATGGGAGCAGCCGGCCAGAAGAACGGTCAGGATGAGAAGGACGGCCGGGGCCGCGAATCCCGTTTTGCAATCTCCCCTCCGGCCTGCGCGCATGATCATCAGGTTTGCGGGCCCCTCGGTGGATGCTGGCGGTCGATGCGATCGGCCAGGTTGCGCAGCGTATCGGAAAGACTGCGCATGGCCAGGATGGACTCGCGCCGAACCTGGGGAATGACCGCGTCGTTCACGTAAGCGATGGCGTGACGCAGTTCCATTTCGATCAGCTCGACCGCTTCCTCGATCCGGCTGCCGACACTCCCCGGACCCGAACTCGGACCCGAACCCGGCGGTGGAGGATATGTGCTCATGGCTCTTTGTCCTCGTAGTTCACATGGGCTATCGACCCGTTTTCAGTCTGGAGCGCGGGATGCTCCGCGTCAACCGGGTAGGCGGTTGATGTGCCCCGATGGTCACTAAAGGATCGGCTTCGGCGAAACAAGGAGTGAACCACGGCTTAATTCTCTTTAACTCTCGGGGGAGAATCACACTTTCCCCTGTGACCTTCGTCAACGAAATTTCGTCCCAACCAATAGACAATAAGAATCCCGGATTCGCTAGCCGGGTTGTCGGGCCGCTTTCGGCGAATTAGGCCGCAGCGGCAAACAACCAACCCTCTTTGGACAACAATCGAACTGACAAGGTCTTGGGGAAGGCCGGGAGGGCGAAGCATCGGCGCACATTTCAGCTTCCACAGACCCTTCCGGGCGGGACAAGTTGCTCGGACCGGAGGCATAATCGCCATTTCGGCCGTGGCAGTGCTGGCGACGTCCGTCTGCGTGCGGGCCGGGCAAAGCCCGGCGCCGCCTGCCGACTCCGCGGCCGTGCCCGATGCGCCTGCTCCGCAGATACCGGTCGCCGCCGCGCTCATGAATACGAAACCCTGTTCGGAGCCGAAGAAACCGGACGGTACAGCGACTCAAATCGCCGCAAGCACCACAAACGGTGCAAAGCCGGACCCTCCGGTCGCACGACAGGCCGACACAGCCCCCTGCAAAATGACCTGGGCCAAGCGCTACGATCGATTCGTGGATGGCCCGCACGACAAGCCTCTCACTCCCAAAGACAAAGCATGGCTGGCCGTGCGCAATGTGGCTGATCCCATCAACAACCTCACGATCCTGGCTACATCGGCCATTGCCGTCGGTTCCGATTCCCACTCGGATTACGGCCCCGGCATGGCGGGTTGGGGCAAAAACGTTGGGGTCAATTTCACCCAGGGTCTGACCGGCGAGTTCGTGGGCACCTTTCTCATTTGTTCAGTTGCCCATCAGGATCCGCATTACCACCGCATGCCCAACGCCGGCATCATGCGTCGCATCGGCCATGGAATCCTGCAGGTGGTGTGGACGCAGGGGGATAACGGCAAGGGCATGCTGAATTATGCGAACCTGGTGGGGTTTGCCGTCGAAGACGAAATCGGCAACTTCTATGTTCCGGGGAGGCAAACCAACGCCTCAGCGACGGCCCAGCGCTACGGAACCGCCCTCGCGTTCACCCCCATCGGCAATTTCGTCACCGAGTTCGTCCCCGACGTGGCCGGTCATATTCACGTGCAGAACGTCATTATCCAAAGAATCATCAACCAGGTGGCGCGGTCGGAAAGCCCCGGGGAACCATAATCCGCACCGGGCAAATCCGTGTCCGCATGATGAGCCGGGACACGCGGACGTTTGCCTGAGCCTGGTCAATTCACCGTGACCGAAACCGTTGCCGTCTGCCGGATCGAGCCCGACGAAGCAGTCACGGTCACTGTCGACGTGGTCGGAGTCGGAGTGGGCGACGAGGAGCCTCCACCGCAGGCTGCGACGAGGCCGAAGCTCGCGCAGGCCGTCATCAGCAGGAGCCACGCCGGGCGGCGCCGGCGTCGTATCAAGCCGACCAGGGAGAGCCCCAGCGCGAGCGCGCTGACAGGCCACGTTGAGCGCAGTCCGGCCGGCAATGCCGCGGAATTCGCGGGAACAGCGATGGTGAGCACGTCACTGGTGGATTGGGTGGGGGTAACCGAGGTCGGGTTGAACGAGCAGCTCGCTCCAGCAGGTAATCCGGAGCAGGCAAAAGTCACAGTGGAGTTGAAGCCGTTTTGCGGTGTGAGAGTGAACGTGACTGTACCCTGTCCACCGGCACTCAGAGTCAGCGATGCGGGTGAACCGGCGAAAGTAAAGGTTACGGGCAGCACATAGGCAGCCGTAGAGATGGTACTGACCGAATAGCCGCTGGCCACGGCGATGGCTTCCATGGTTGCCGTCGAAGAGACCATAATCGGCCGGGTGTACGTAGTTGATGAGGTAGTGGGGGTTGTTCCGTCGAGAGTGTAGTAGATCGTGGCTGCGGTGGTTGTGTCGCTGATTGAAACGGATTGCGCCGAGGTGTACGTCCCTGCGGGCACACTGAAGACAGGCGGAGCCGCGGGCGGGAGATTGACGGTGAACGCTGCGCTGGCAATGGCGCTCGGGTAATAGCTGGTTGCAATGGCGACCGCCTGTATGGTTTCCGTGGAAGCGACGGTGATTGGCCCGGTATAGAGAGTCGAGGCCGATGTCGGCGTGGTCCCATCGGTGGTGTAGTAGATGGCGGCATTGGGAGTGAGATCAGTGATCTTCACATTCTGGATCGATGTGTAGGTGCCGGACGAAGGAGCGAAGACTGGCGTGGACGTTACGATCTGCAGTTTCCAGAGGTCATTCAGATAGCCGACCGCGCCGCTCGAATCGAGCCCGTTTCCCCCCATCATCCAGAGGTTTCCCGCGAGATCTACCCATCCCACCGCGGAATCACGGCCTCCGGGGACATTTCCTGCTGCTTCTGTGCCGAGCGTTCCATACATGCCCGGTTGTCCGCCTGTCTTCCCCACGGTGTTGCTTCCGCCAAGCCATGCCCACTCGTGCCTGGACACGTCGAACTTCCAGGCGTCGTTGAGGAACCCGACTGCGCTGGTCGAATCGTAGCCAATCCCCCCGAAGAGCCAGAAGTTGCCTTGCTGATCCACCCACGAAGTGATGGAGGCGCGGCTTCCGGGCGTGTTCGCGGCAGCGAAGGCGCCGAGTGAGCCATAGACACCGGGCTGGACGCAGTTGCTCCCAGAGCTAAAACAGCTTACAGGAAGCGTGTCGCTGCCGCCCATCCATGTCCATTCATTTGTGGAAGGATCGAATTCCCACAGATCGTTGAGAAACCCATTGGTTATGGCCGAGCCAACCTGGATGAAGCCGTTTCCTCCGAAAAGCCACAGCTTGCCGCTGTTATCGACCCAGCCCTCGGCGGTTTCACGGCCTCCTGGGTGATTGGCGGCATCGGTTTTGCCCAAAGTGCCGTAGACTCCGGGCCAGCCCGATCCCCCACCCGGGGGAAGAGCACTGTTCCCGCCCATCCACGCCCATTGGCCCGCCGCAGGAACGAATTTCCAAAGATCGCTCAGCCACCCGGCCTGATCCAGGGAGTCCTCTCCGTAACCTCCAAACATCCAGAGATTGCCGCTGTTGTCGACCCAGGTCACTGCGTTATTCCGGCTTCCCGGGTAACTGCCCGAGGTCAGCGAGCCCAATGTTCCGTATTTGCCCGCGATACTGCCGCTCGAGCCCAGCACGCTGGCACCGCCGACCCAGGTCCACTCCGCGGTGGATGTGCTGTATTTCCAGAGATCGTTGAGGTTTCCCATGATGCCTTTGGAATCGAAGCCGCCCCCGCCAAAGAGCCAGAGGTCGCCATTCGAGTCAGTCCAGGCCAGGGCACCGGAGCGCCCCCCGGGCACATTCTGGGCGGAAGGCGTTGCGAGTGTGCCGTAATATCCGGGCGGGCCGCCGTTAAACCCGGGGATGGTACTGCTCCCACTCATCCAGGTCCATTCACTGGTGGACGGATCGAATTTCCAGAGGTCGTTGAGGAATCCGAATGTCGCCAGTGAATCGAAGCCCGCGCCGCCGAAGAGCCAGAAATTGCCCTGGGCGTCAGTCCAGCTCACTGCCCCCAGTCGGCCGCCGGGAATATTGGTTTTGGCGGCCTGGTCCAGAGTGCCGTATACGCCCGGCGAACCGGTTTCAGGGCCGAAGGTGCCGGCAAATGTGCTATTCCCGCCCATCCACGTCCATTCATTTGCCTGGGCAATGGCGGCAGGCGACGACAGGCCGAGCAGCAGGATTGCGAAAAGGGTGAGAAAAGCAGATTGGGGGCACAGAAAATGGTGCAAATACAGATGACGCGTCATCGGGTGTTCCCTTTCAACGTTCGGAGCTTCCGAGAGGGGAGTCAGCGCGGCAATCCATCTTATCGCAGGCCTGCAAGGGCCCCATAACGGAACACCCACCTTTGCTTTGCCTTGATTCACGGTCAGCGGGATGGTCACGGATTCCTGGAGGGACCACGGACGTTGCAGTCCGTTGGGATCTTTCCACCTGCGTCGGCCTTTCCGCCGAGCATATGACCCGACACGTCAACCGCGGAACCGGTCGGGATTCATGCTGCTTCGAAGACAAGCGGGGTCTCGCGGTTGGCTACTGCTTCGTATCCAGCGGATGCTGCGTCTTCTCGAAAAACTCATTCTGCAGCCGCAGGCTCTCCGAGTCCGCCTTGATGGACTTGATGGCCTCGGCGATCTGGCTCGACCACGACTTCTGGTCGAACTCGCCCAACTCTTTGGTCGCTGCCGAACCGACACCCGAGTAGTGATCCGGGAATTTCGCGTACCACCAGATGCCCGTGTACACCGAGTCAGGCAGGTTCAGGCGGTGCTGGTCGGCGCCCGATTCCTGTTCCGCGCGATCCATGTGCACCAGGTCAGGGCGCGCGGCGAGCATGGCTGAAGTCTCGGTCTCGCCGGCATGCTGGTCGTTCTTGGGATCGCTCTTCATCGCCGGACGACCGGGAGCGCTCCTTTGCGGCAGCCCGACCACATACACCACGTAGTCGCGCGGCGTGGCCAACTGGGCCTGCGCGAACAGCGGCAGCAGCGAATTGTTGCCCCCGTGCCCGTTCACGATCGCGATCTTCTTGCAGCCGTTGCGAGCCATCTCCTTCACCGTTTCCTGCAGCAGTGTGAGCTGCGTGGTCAGGCTGTAGGCAATGGTGCCGGGTTCCTGCTGCGCCTCGAAGATCTGCCCGAAATAGTACTCGGGAAACACGACAGCGTACTCCTGCCCGACGGCGTTCATCACCGCGTACCGCACATCCAGCAGGTCGGTGCCGATGGGCAGATGCGGCCCGTGCTTTTCGAGAATTCCGAAAGGCAGGACGCACACGCCCTGCGACTGGTGGATCGCCTGAACGAAATCGCCCGCTGTTAACTCCTCCCACTTCGGCGAGAGTTTCTGCGCCTCCGCGGTCAAGCCGCCAAACAAGACCAAAACTAATAAAAATTTCCGCATCATTTCGTGCCTCATTCCGCAGGATCTTGTGCCGTAAATTCGCTGCAACACGGCTTCTCCGTGGCGTGGAAGTTCATCAGTTCCGCCCGGATGCCATCCGGATCGTACATGTTGAATTGCCCTTTGCCGTCCTTGCCAATTTTTGTGTTCTCGTCGCATCGCACTCCCTCGAGGCGCCCCGCATCCTTCAGGGTCTTGTGCGCCTCATCCACCGACTTTTGCCCGATGGCAATGTGATCCAGCACCCCCAGCGTACGCTGAGACATGGTGGCCGGAATCCCCGTCCCGGGCGCGGCAGCGAGCATGTACTCCACCCAGTCATGCCCGTCGGGAACCTGCTGGCTAACCCAGTCCACCTTGGCATCCGTCATGCCGCCCCACCAGTAGGGCCTGAATCCCAGCAGATCGCGATAGAACGTGTCTTCCTTCTCGCGGCTGTGCACCAGGAATCCGACGTGAATGATGTGGTGTCCGATCGCGTTGGGCGCGTCCACCTTTGCATTGGCCGGCGGCTGCACAAACTGGATCTTGTTGCCCTCCGGATCATCGACGGCAAACCACTTGCCTCCGTCGGAGCCCTTCGTGATCGCGGCCGGAACCTTCCATCCTTTGGCTGCCAGGTACTTGCGCATACCCTCGGCATCGGTGGTGTTCAGTGCGGCGTGATCCATGCGGTTGACCCCCGCATCCGGGGGCATGGGCAGCACCTCTACAAACTGCGTGCCGCTCAGCGCGTAGCGCACGCCTTTCGGGTTCTCCGGGTCGGGCATTTTCACCGCGCCAATCACGGCTGTGTAGTAGTGCTCGGTGGCCGCGGCATCGGATGTGTACACCGCGAGATGCGAAACGCCTGTGATCTTCGGCCGGGCGGGACCATTCTGTGCCGCGACAACGGCAGTCAAGAAAAAGAGAAAAGCGATTGCAAAGTGCTTGTGCCTCATCCAACACCTCGAAAAATAGAGCGGGATCACGATAAATCGCTTTGCCCCCTTGCGCAACTTTGGAGCGTGCGCAAACCCGGCCTGCGGCCCCGACTCGTCTTATCGTGCAGATGAAGACCGGCCCGGCCGCGGAACCGGACGATACAATGCGCTCATGCGTCTCAACCCAATCAGCGGCGCCTTGCGCGCCGTCTCCATTGCTCTGATTCTCTGTCTTTCATTCCTCGCCCCGGCATCGATGGCTCAGCCCGGAGAAAACGACCCCTCGTCCGAGACCGCGGTTGTTCCCACGTCCCGCGCCAACCGCGCCGAGGCCCGCGAAATCTTCAAGCAACTCATCGAGATCAACACCACCGACACCCCCCAGGGCAACGTCACCACCGGTTCTGAAGCCATGATGAAACGCTTTCTCGACGCCGGTTTTGCGCGCGAGGACGTCAACCTGCTCGGACCTGATGCGCGCAAGCAGAACCTGGTCGTCCGCATCCGTGCTGCCCAGTCTTCAACGGAGAAGCCGGTTCTCTTCCTCTGCCATATGGATGTGGTCGAGGCGCTTCGCTCTGACTGGCACACCGATCCCTTTGAGTTTGTCGAAAAGGGCGGCTACTTCTACGGCCGCGGCACGCAGGACATGAAGGATTCCGATGCCGCGCTGGTGGCCACGTTTTTGCGCCTGCACCGCGAGGGCTACAAGCCGAAGCGCGACCTCATCCTGGCCCTCACCGCCGACGAGGAGGGCGGCAAGTTCAACGGCGCCGCGTGGCTGGTGCAGCAACATCGCGACTTGGTCGACGCCGCCTATGTCATCAACCCCGACTCGGGCGGCGTTGAACTCGATCACGGCCGCCCGGTCGTGGCCGACGTCGAAGCCACCGAGAAGGTCTACGCCGATTACCAGGTCACGGCCATTAATCCCGGCGGGCACAGCTCCCGCCCCCGCCCCGACAACGCCATCTATGAGCTCACTACCGCGCTGAACAAGCTCGCCGCTTACACCTTTCCCTTCGAGTTGAACGAAATCACGCGCACCTATTTCCAAAATCTCGCTACCCAGGAAAAGGGCCAGACGGCCGACGACATCCGCGCCATCCTCGCCACGCCGCCAGATCCGGCCGCGGCCGCGCGACTCAGCGAAGAACCGAGCTTCAACTCCAATTTCCGCACCACCTGTGTTGCCACGCGTCTCTCCGGAGGCCACGCCAATAACGCTCTTCCTCAAACCGCGCAGGCCAACGTGAATTGCCGCATTTTTCCCGGCCACTCGCCCGAGGAGATTCGCCAACAGCTCATCGGCGTCTTCGGCGACAACCGGCTGACAGTGAAATACGTCTCCGACGCCGGGGCGCTCTCCGATCTGGCGCCGGAGCGCAAGGCCATGGCGCCTCCGGCTCCCATCAAGGAAGTCTTTGAGCCCCTGACGCGTCTCACGCAGGCCATCTGGCCGGGCATCCCGGTCACTCCGGTGATGGAGAACGGGGCCAGCGACTCCATCTATTTTGCGCAGGCCGGCATCCCCAGTTATGGCTACTCCGCCATCGCGCTCGAACGCGACGACGACCGCGCTCACGGCCAGGACGAACGCCTGCCGGTCGAGTCCTACTGGAAATCGCTGGACTTCTTCTACGCCTTCGTCAAAGAACTGGGCGGCAAGTGAGTGCGGGTCCAGTGAATCCCCTCTACCGCAAGATTGCCTGGCGTCTCGTCCCTTTCCTCATGTTGCTCTACCTGGTCGCATTTCTCGATCGGGTCAACATCAGCTTTGCCGCATTGACCATGAATCGCGACCTGGGGATTTCTGAAACCCTCTATGGGTTCGCCGCGGGTGTGTTCTTTCTCAGCTACTGCCTGTTTCAGGTTCCTGCCAACCTCGTCCTCGCACGCATGGGAGCGCGGCGCTGGTTGGCGATTCTCATGGTGGCGTGGGGTGTGGTCTCGATGGCGACTGCGTTTGTTGTCAGCCCGCCCACCTATATCGGCGCACGATTCCTGCTCGGAATTGCGGAGTCCGGCTTTTATCCCGGTGTCATTTACTACTTCACCTTCTGGCTGCCGCGCTCGATGCGCACGCGTGTTCTGGCGCTGTTTCTGCTCGCGCTGCCCCTGTGCAACTTCATCGGCTCGCCAATCTCTGCCCATATCCTGCTCATGAACCAGGTTGCGGGACTCAAGGGCTGGCAATGGCTCTTTCTCATCGAAGGCGCGCCGGCTTTGCTGCTGGGCGCGGTGACATGGTTCGCGCTCGCCGATGGTCCATGGTCGGCGGCATGGCTTTCGCCGGCCGAAAAAGACGAACTCAAACGAGCCATGCGCAGCGAAGAACAGGGCCAGCGCCAAAGAACCAACCGGTCGTGGCCCCGGGTGCTGCGCGACTCCATTGCCTACTTCCTGTGGAGCACGGGCATGTACGGGCTCAGTTTCTTCCTGCCCAAAGTTCTGGTATCTGCCGGGGCATCCACGCTGGCGACGGGCTGGTGGTCCGCGCTGGCGTTTGGAGCCGGCGCTCTCGCCTTGTTGTGGGCCAGCCTGCAGCGCGGCCATCGCGCCTTGCCGTTGTTGTTCCTGGCCGCGGCTTCGGGCTTTGCCTGCGCAGGCTTGTCGCATAGCTTATCCGCGGCTGTGGCAAGCTTCTGCCTCGCGGCCATGGGATTGCTGGCCTCGCTGCCCATCTTCTGGAGCGTGGCAACTAGCCGGCTGAGCGGGAAAGCGGCGGGCGCGGCCATTGCGATTGTTAACTCAGCCGGGGCCGTGGGAGCCTTCGCCGGGCCCTACGCCATGGGCTGGCTCCGCGACGCGACCCACAGCTATTCGGCAGGACTGTGGGCTATTGCCGCATGCCTCGCGCTCGGATCGGCGTTCGTCATCCAGCCGCGCGTTCAACGCGAATTGGCTACGGCCGGATAGGCGATCATTCTCAGAACGGAATGTCCTCGTCGGAGATCTCGGCCGACTGGGCGACGTCGTCGTGGCCCGCTGGCGGCCGCTGATCGTAATTCGACGCGCTGCTCGATGAACTCGAACTGCGGCTGTATCCGCCGGAGCCGCCTTCATCCCGTCCGGAAAGTAGCGAAAGATCGTTCACAATGATTTCGGTGCGGTAGCGCTTCTGGCCTGATTCCTTGTCATCCCAGCTGCGGGTCTGAATCTTGCCCTCTACGAATAGCTTCGACCCCTTCTTCACATAATCGCGGACAATCTCGGCGAGGCGCGTGAACGCGACCAGGTTATGCCATTCGGTGCGGTCCTGCCAGTTGCCCTGCGCGTCCTTCTGGCGGTCGCTGGTGGCCAGCGTGAAGTTGGCGACCATCGTGCCGCCGGCTGTCGACTTGATCTCGGGGTCTTTCCCCACGTTCCCCAATAGGAACACTTTGTTGACGCTCTTGGCCATCTTGTTTTCCTGTCCTTAAGCCGGTCCGGCGGATCCGCTGCCGGATCGGAATTTTGCTCGATTTTCTGTTGCTTCCATCCGCTGGCGGCATCAAGCCTGGTTGATATCCTTCGCCCGCGGATAGGTTTCGCATTTGTTGATCGAATTCACAGTATAGTCTCGGATTTCGGGCCGCCGCTACGACGTGGGAATCATCCCCCGGCCCGTTCATGCACGGCTCGCGCCGCGGCAGAAATTGCCTCCATCGGAATGATCGGCAAAATGCGAACCCCGAATTGTCCCGCAACCTGGAGAAAATGTTCGGTTCCACCCGGTCCGTCGCCCGTCTTTCCGTCCCAGAGTGCGAGCAGGGCACGCTCCGGAGCCAGTGCCGAGGCCTTTTCGATCATCCAGAGATTGGCGCGCTGCCACACATTGTCCGTAGCCCCTTCCAGCAACCCGTCCCCGCTCTCCATCACGTGAACGCGATCCGCGGCGGTCCGTTCCAGCAGGGCATGATATCGCTTCACCCATCCCGGTCCTGCCGGTGCAACCGACGCAGCTTCAAATTCATCCTGAGGCAAAGCCAGCAGAACTATAGTCGCAATGCCCAACTCCTCGCAGCATTCCTGAAAGAGCAGGTCGCCCCCGCTTGCCGCCCCGGCCACGGCAATCGTAGTGCCCGCCTGTGCCCAGGCGATCGCCATGATGGCGTCGCGGATCGCGGTGCGCGCGCGGCTCTCCGCCGATGCGGGAAAGCGAGCGTGCTCACGCCCGGCTTGATCGATCATGTGGCCGGTGAAGAGCAGAGCGTGCGCAAATGCCCATGCGCCTTCATGCGTGGGCGCCGTTGACACTGCGGCTTCGGGCTGGCCCGCGTTGCCCGGACTGGAGATCGAGTCATTCATGCGAGTGCTCACGCCTGCGGGTTGAGTGCCAGAAATCTCCACAGGCGCTTCAGTTCCGGTTCAAATTCGGCATCGAATTCGAGTTTCGATGAATCCGCCGATCCCAGCCCCAGCTTCTCCAACTCCGATCGGGCCTCCGCCAGTTTACCTGCGATCCAGTTGGCATTGGCTTTTTCGAAGACAAATGCGTGCCGCAGCCGGTCATGTTCATCGCGGGGCAGGCTCGAGGTCTGCAGTTTGTCGATGGCCAGATCGGCGAGGCTGAGCATGCGCACCGTCTCGCGAGTCTCGGCCAGGCAATCGAACAGCACCTTCATCGCTTCCGCCCATCCCCGCCAGTTGTTGAGTATTTCGAACAGATTCGCCGAGTCGACGGCGTTCTCGATGGCTTCACTGTACTTGTGCCCTGTGAGCGCGATGCGCGCGGCCGTATCCAGGCAGTAGGCAATCTGCAGCCGGCGACCGTGGAACGAGTGGATAGCCATAGCGCGAGACAGCAGGTCGCGGGCCTGCCCCAGCCGTTCCGGCATGGGCGCGAGCAAGTGCGCCCAATCGCGCAGCAGCCGCGCCAGCGCGTCATGCCAGCGGTAATCGTGTTGATTCTCAGGGCATTTTTCAAGATCCGCCAGGGCCTGTCCGTACAGCATCTCCGCCACGCTTGTCTTTCGCAGCGACTGCAGCAGGTAGCCGAGCTCATGCTTGGCCCGCCCCGATTCCCTCAGCGGTGCCTCGTCACCTGGATCGCTGATCACCTGGCGGAAACAGTCTTCCTGGCATTGTTGCTGTTGCAGATTGTTGAGCCGGCCATTGGGGTGATTGAGCATCCAGTCCGGCTTGGGATTGGGAATGACGCTGCGACGGCTGATAAAGTTCGCGATCAGCATCCACTTCTCTGCCTTGCTCGAAAGGCGCTGGATGTAGCGGACCGCCTCCTCGGTCGTCTCTTCATTGCGCGCAAAGGCGAAATAGGCTGCCGACAGCAGATTGTCGCTGCATGGGTCGGGAAGCGCTGCGCACGCGGCCTGCGCATCGGCCAGGTGGTTTTCGTTGACCAGGTCGATGAGCGTGGGCGGGGGTTGTTTTCCGTACATCAACAGAAAGGTCAGCGTCGAACTGGGCTCGATGGTGCGCAGAAACGCCAGGTGCCGCGGCGCCGCATTGGTCCACACGATGAGCGGCGAACCATAGCGCGCGATCTTGCTGAAGAACCAGACCAGCCGCTCCGCGGCATCGGTCGTAGGTTTGTCATCGGCCACAACATTCAGTTCGCCGAGCGTTTCGGGTGCCAGCGGCTCCCTGGCCCCGTCGAGGCGGATCACGTTGCCGCGCCACGCCGCGAATACCGAGGCCGGCAGCTTTGCGGTGACTTCGTTGGGGAGTTGGTCGAAGCCGTGAAACTCATTCAGTCCCGGCTGCAGTTGGCTCACCGTGGTAGCCAGGGTCTTCCACAAACCGGCCAGGTCGGGACCAGCGTCCGCAGTCGAAACAACGGGTTGTGCTTGCGCGTCGGCGGCGGGCGCAGAAGCAGTCGGAGGATTTGCTTGCGGGCTCGCGCTGGCGCCATCCGGTACGGGTTCAACCTCCGGACCCGCGCATGAACTTGCCGCCGCGTCTGGTTGGTCCATGCTCCACTGCGCCTGCGGGACGCGCGGACCGTTGAGCGGCAGTGCGCTCAGATCGAGCGGAGCCGCCATGTAGACCGTCATCGACGCCCAGTTCGCGTAGGGAAACTCGTTGGCAAACTTGTAGGCGCGAATCCGGACCAGCGCGGTTTCAGGGTCGCGGCTGGCGGCCGGCCCAAACACCTCGCGATAGAACGCCGCCGAGATCGACTGCGCATCGAGGTTGTGCAACTCGGCCAGAAAGGAGACCACAAAGCCTGCGCCTTTCTTGTGCAGGCACAGTGCGGGCGACTCGCCCCAGGAGTTAGCCGCGCCCGAGCAGCAGCTCCACAGAAGCGCCATGCTCACGCCGGCGAAGGTATTCGCCAGCGTGGCCGCGAACACATCGCCGATGGTGTTGGTGACGGCGTCGCCGTGCTCCTCAAGATGAAGGATGTCGACGTCCTGGACGGGCTGCCCGGCCTCGAAATCCTGGGTTCCATCCTCAACCTGGATCTCTCGAGGCAGGCCCGTTACAGACGTGGCGGTCACCTGGTTGGTATCGGTGCCCAGCACGGTCTTCAGTATCAGCTCGTTGCCGGTGGTGATCTCCATCAGGCTGAAATCGGCCCAGGACTGCACGACGGATAGATCGCCGGCCGCCAGAAAGGCACCGGTGTCGTCGATCATTGCGGCCCAGGGCAGCAGGTGCAGTTCGGGCCGCCTGGTCTGGATGACGAGGCGCCGTTGATCTCCGGCGCGGCCCAGAAAGTCGCGCAGTGCCGGGCTGAGCGCCGCGAGGCTCTCGTAGAGCTGATGGGCGAGACTGCGAATCGAAGCCGCGCCGCGATAACCAGTCTGGTCGCGCTTCTTGTTGCAGTCGCGCAGCCCCGCATAAAACAGCCGCCACTGCTCATCGTTGATTGGAGAGCGGAAGTTCTGCGCCGGATAGGTGACTCCCTCGATGATCAGGATCACGCCAAAATCGCGCTCACAGGCCAGGGGAAGACTGCCCTCAGTCGCGCCGCTGAATAATTCAAACTGAACAATTGCAGTTTTCCGGTAGAGATGCATGCGACTACGCTAATGCATTTCAAGACACCCTGTCTCCGGAATATGGGCAGCCCAGCCGTGTGGTACGCTTCTGCAGTCAGCACTTTAACCAGTCACCGTACCCGTTTCCCCAACTGTTTTCCTATTGCCCAACGAGGTAAGCGATGTCGCCTGTTTCCAAGAAAAAAGATCCCAGCATCACGTTCCTGAACAAGTTTGGATACAACGTCATCAAGCTGCCGCGCACCGGCATCGAGCCCCTGGACGTGATCGGGCGCGACCAGGGGATGCAGTGGCTTGGGCCGCTCGACAAGGTGTGGACCAGCACTGGCCCCGAGCCGCTGCCCGGGCCTCCGCATCCCGCCGCCGCGGTGAATGGGCAGCGAACCGACGCCCTCGAACTCACATTCGGCCTCAGTATCCTGGCCAACACCCTGGCCGCGTTCGGTGCTTCGGCGCCTTCGCTCAACACCGCCTACAAGAACGCGCACGCGGTGCAGTTCGTCTACACCAATGTCACAGCGACCTCCGTTTCGCCCTTCGATGCCGGCAACTATCTTGCCGCCGGCACCCTGCGCACCGAGAATCCCGTGGTGAAGAATTACTTCGGCAATGAGAAGGCCAAAGCCTTTCTGATTGTCGAGGTGCTCAAGGCCGACTCCATCACGGTCACGGCCACCGACTCGCACGGCGTCGAGGTTGGCGTTGACCTTCCTCACATTGAGGGAGTGTTGGACGCCAAAATCGGCGTGAAGCCATCGAGTGCGTCGAACTCCACCGTCACCTTCACCGGACCGGTCCCGGTGACCTTCGGTTTCGCGGTGCAGGAGATCGCGCGCACAGGTGATGGCTGGACTCTGCGCGGCGCTGCTCCCTCGGCCGACATCGCCTTTGGAGCGTGGAGCCCCGGAGACCAGGCCGAGGAAGACTCCAATCCCCTCGTTTTCGATACCGGAGAATTCGAATGCCGTCTTGATCTTTGAATCACGAATTCATAATCGAACTGTCATCCTGAGCGAACGTCGCCGCGGCGACCGTAGTCGAAGGATCTGCGGTTGCTTCTAACAAGCTGCCAAAAAGAAACAAACGCTCGGTGAAACAACGGAAATCGGCACACACGTCTTCATCGCGGGTCGACTCGCCGGTGGAGACCAGGAGTCTTGAAGCATGAGCGCCAGTCCCGTCACACCCGAAGCAAACCAGCCTCATCCACTGCTCATCAATGCTGTTGCAGGAACCGCGGTCCCTCCGTTTCCGCTGGCGGAGGTGCCGTCGCTCGCGCCCGACCTTCCCGGCTCCGACCAGCGCATTGCCAACTCCAAGCACCTGGGAACGGACTACAGCGTCGACGATCCCAACGACCTGACCCAAGCCGGTTGGGGCGTTCTGTTCGCATCGGATGCGGATCCTGCGATCCAGGCGCATCTCCAGCCCCTCATCGATCTCCGCAAGGGCCAGGTGCAGGACCCGTCCCTGTTCAAGATCTTTTCCGGATCGACGGGCGTGCTTCCCGGCCAGACCGCCGCCAGCTGGGCACAGCAGCGCGGCGTTTCGCTCACCGCCCCGGTCAATCCCTATCAGGGCGGAGTCCCATTCTATCTGTTGATCGTCGGTTCGCCCGATCGCATTTCGTTCGAGTTCCAGGCCCTGCTCAAGATGCAGTGGGCGGTCGGACGCCTTTACTTCGACAACGTCGAGGACTATGGGCTCTACGCGCAGAAGGTAGTCGAATACGAAAGCAAGACCTTCACTCCGGTGCAGAGCAAGAACTCGGCCCTCTGGGTGACACGCAACTACGGCGATGCGGCCACAGCCATTTTGTGCGGGCTGATTTCGCAGGATTTCCTCGCGCCCAACAACATGCTCGGCGCGCGGCGGCAATTCAATCTGAGCCCCTTTATGGCCGACAAAGCCACCAAGCCACAGTTGATCGAAATCCTCCGCGGCAACGTGTCGGGCGGTCCGCCCGCAGTGATTTTTACCGGCTCCCATGGCTGCGAATACTCCGCAGCCAACCCCGACACGCAGCGCCGCCTGCAAGGTGCATTCGCCACCCAGGAGTGGGTGCCCGGGACTCCGGCCAGCCCCGACAATCAATTCTGCGCAGACGACATTCCGCCCGATGCAAAGCTGCAGGGCACCATGGGATTTCTTTTCGCCTGTTTCAGCGGAGGGTGCCCGGTCCAGAGCACTTATTACGTCTTGCAGAATTGCACCCCGGTCAACATCACTCCGGTCCCCATGATCGCCAGCCTGCCGCAGGCTTTACTGAGCCGGGGAATGCTGGCCATGATCGCGCACGTTGATATGGCGTTCCCCTATGCCTTTCAGGACACCAATGGAACGCCGCAGACGGGCGCGGTCCGCACGCCGCTCGAATTACTGATGGGCGGCAAGCGCGCCGGCCTGGCGGCCGATGCGCTGAGCATCATGTGGAGTGCGCGCGCCGCGCAGCTGGCGATGGCGCAGAGCCAGAGTCCAGCGGGTCCTGGTGCCGCCGCCAATTTCTACTCGCCCAACCCCGCACTGGGTCAGATGACCATCGCCCGCGACGACGCGCGCAACTACATCGTGCTCGGCGATCCGGCTACGCAGTTGCGCATCTCCGACCTGAAATAATCGCCTGCAATTTCCGGGGTGCCCCACCCTCGCGACGTCGTTGTTTTTGTCGCTGGGGTGGGAAATCACGACCCCCAACCCGCCTCGCCTTCTGGGCTGGTGGTATCGCTCTAGCCGAACTTCCGCAGTATTAGCCGAAGCCGAGGAAATTGTGACTACTTTGAGTCGCCCTTTTCAAGGCCGGCAAGTGGAAGAGGCTTTGTTTGCAAGGCAGCGTTGACGGAGTGGTGCATGAAGGCCGCAGAAGTGTCGTGTAGTGAAGACCTACCCTCTTGCAAGTTGGGCGTAGATCGGTAGGATGAGCGCCATGTATGTGCGGCGCTGCTACCGAACGAAGAACGGGAAGCGACACGCCTATTGGGCCCTTGTGGAGTCGTATCGCACGGCACGCGGTCCGCGGCAGCGGGTGGTCGCGTACCTTGGGGAACTGGATGAGGGTGGCCGGATTGGAGTGCAGCAAGCCGTCCAGCCGACCTCCACAGCACAAGCGCATTTATTCCGGCAGGCGGACCGCACACCGCGGATGTCGACTTCTACCCACTCCGCGCTGTCGAATGCGCCGGTTTGTAGTGAAGACTTCACTACCCCCGCGCTGAAAAACAAGAACTTACCGCCGCAACTGCGGAAGTTGGGCTAGCCGCCGTGCCCAGTCCCCATGTTGTCGCCTGGCCCCGGGAACGGCGGCGCGACGGACATATCGACTTCGAGCTGCAGCGCCTGGGAACGATCGGTCGGGAATTTTCCCGGAGCCGAATCTCCCGTCAGCGCGAAGTAGACACTGTATGCACCTGGCTTGGAGGAGGAAAAAGTGAAGTCGGCTTTTTGGCCCGCAGCAATTGGAAATGGGCTCGCCGGTCGCG
>Ga0206941_10136_pt1 | contig 22268 bp, 22 predicted proteins | sample Alteio_BWOrgHeat_9_FD_153251 | JGI IMG/M metagenome (GOLD analysis project Ga0206941, IMG submission 153251) | Enriched cells from forest soil in Barre Woods Harvard Forest LTER site, Petersham, Massachusetts, United States -... | ecosystem: Environmental > Terrestrial > Soil > Temperate forest >...
TCCCCATTGACTATAAAGTAAACACAATCAATAGGGTCTGTTTCACGCACAATCAGCTGGCCTGGAGAAAACGTCACTTCCCTGAGCAATTCTGCCAATTGCGTATTTTCTTCAAGAGAAAGCGCTGCAAAGCACGGCTGTGCGTGAATAATGGCCCGCCGCTGATCAATACCGACCGCTGAGCTTTCTTCGTCGCGCGGTGTCATCTGGAAGGTCCTTTTCATCCTGACAGTCATTTGATTCTATCATAGGAAGAACAACTCATTGCAGCCATCCGATTTCTCGTTTAACCTTGTCGCCCATTCGTGGGAGAGATGGCCGAGCGGTTTAAGGCGCACGCCTGGAAAGTGTGTGTACGTTTAACGACGTACCGAGGGTTCGAATCCCTCTCTCTCCGTAGAGTTAGCGTGTTATGGTGACCGTACTGGTCTCTTCGCGCCGATAGGCTGCAAACCCCGCCAGGTCCGGAAGGAAGCAACGGTAGCAGCTGATTCGGGCGCCGGAGTCGGGCTGGTACGTGTTACCACCTATATCAATCCCCCGGAGTACCGGCATGGGACATGAAGTACTGGCTCGAAAGTGGCGTCCACAGGTTTTTGATGACGTGGTTGGACAGGAACACGCTGTGCGCATTCTGACGCACGCACTTGACAGTCAGCGCTTACATCATGCATGGCTTTTAACAGGCACCCGCGGCGTCGGCAAAACCACGTTGGCCCGCATCCTTGCCAAATCCCTGAACTGCGAGGCGGGCATCTCGTCCCACCCCTGCGGTCACTGTCAAACCTGCGAGGAGTGCGATGCCGGAAAATTCATTGATTTGCTCGAAATCGATGCCGCTTCCCGCACCAAAGTCGAAGATACGCGTGATCTGTTACAAAGCATCCAATATGCGCCAGCACGCGGCCGGTTCCGGATTTATTTAATCGATGAGGTCCACATGCTCTCAGGGCACAGCTTCAATGCCCTGTTAAAAACCCTCGAGGAACCCCCGCCGCACGTCAAATTTTTATTGGCCACCACAGACCCTGACAAACTGCCCGTCACTGTCCTGTCGCGATGCCTGCAGATTCATCTGCACCATGTTTCGCCTGAAAAAATCACACAGCACCTCCAGAAAATCTGTGCGGCAGAACACATCACAGCAGAACCCGATGCCTTATCCTGTATCGCTATCGCTGCCAAAGGCAGTCTGCGGGATGCCCTCAGCTTATTGGACCAGGCTATTGCCTTCTCAGGCAATGCACTCAATGCAACCGATGTGCAGTCACTGACAGGGACCACAGGCACCGCCGTCCTGCTCAAACTGCTCGCAAGCCTGCTTGCACGGGATGGCGCCCGTCTGCTCGCAGACATCAACGCATTGACCCAAAACGGCCCTGATTTCGATCAGGTCACAGCCGACTTGCTGTCTTTATTGCATACCATCAGCGTCCAACAGATACTGCCCTCAGAAGCACTGCCTGAGACGCTGCGTCAGTTTGCCACTCAATTCGCACCCGAAGAAATACAACTTTATTATCAGATTGCTTTAACCGGACGACGTGATCTCGCCTTTGCGCCTACACCTGCCAGTGGGTTCGAAATGATAATGCTCCGCATGCTCGCATTTGTTCCAGAGTCACACACTCCTGTCAAAATTAAAACCCAGGCGAGCGCAGCGCCCATCCATCAAAAAATCTCCATCCCCACTGCAACTGTACCGATTGTAACCACTTCCACCGTGTCACATCCCACCGATTGGCAGAGCATCCTGCCCCACCTTAAACTCACCGGCATGACACTGGCGCTCGCTTCACATTGCCAACTGGCCTCCCTCAGTGAAAACCGAATTGATTTGATACTCGCCAGCAAACACGAGTCCCTGCTCAACAAAAACCTGACCGAACGCCTGAGACAGGCCATCAGCGACTGGTATGGCAAGCCCATGCAACTCCACATCACCCACGCTACCCAGCACATCGAAACCCCGGCAAGCCTGCAGCAGGCCCGTCACGAAGAAAGACAACAACAGGCCTGTGGCATTATCTTAAAAGACAGCGGTGTCCAAAAAATCATCGACACCTTTGATGCAACCCTTGATCCCGATTCGATTCGCGCGAGCGATTCTGCCTGAAATACGCTAAAATCCCAGATCTTAATGTCTTAATTCTCCCTTGGAGCCTTTATGAACAAATCACAAAACGATAAGCCAGGTCTTGGCGACCTCATGAAAAAAGCGCAGGAAATGCAAAAAAAAATGCAGGAAATCCAAAAACAGATTGCCGAGATGGAAGTGACCGGCCAATCCGGTGGCGGTCTGGTCAAAGTGATTATGACCGGCCAGCACTTCGCCCGCCGCGTCAGCATTGATGCAAGCCTCCTGAAAGAAGAAAAATCGGTTCTCGAAGATCTCATTGCAGCCGCCATCAACGATGCCACCGGAAAAATAGAAAAAGGCACCCGCGAAAAAATGAGCGCACTGGCGGGTATTCGACTGCCGGATGGTTTTGGCCTGCCCACGGAATAATAATCCCGTGCGATTCAGCCCACTGCTTACGCAACTCATGGATGCCTTCCGCTGCCTGCCCGGTGTCGGACCCAAGACTGCGCAGCGCATGGCATTTCATCTGCTCGAACGCAACCGCGAAAACGGTCTGCAACTGGCGGCCACCTTACAGGCCGCCATGCAGTCCATCCGCCATTGCGACCATTGCCGCACCCTCAGCGAAACCCCGCGCTGCCAACTGTGTCTTTCGCCTCACCGGGATGCGAGTCTCTTATGCGTTGTGGAATCGCCCATTGATATGGCGGCCGTAGAGCAAATGGGGACTTATCGGGGATTATATTTTGTCCTGATGGGAAGGCTGTCGCCACTGGATGGTATCGGGCCTGAAGAAATCGGCATTCAGCAGTTAAAACAACAACTTGCCAAAGGTGTCCTTCGCGAAGTCATCATTGCAACCAACCCCACCGTTGAAGGGGAAGCAACCGCGCATTTTCTTTCCAATCTTGTGAAGTCTCACAATATTCAAGCTTCCCGAATTGCACACGGTGTGCCACTGGGCGGTGAACTGGAATATATTGACAGCGGAACACTCGCCCGGGCATTTTCAGGCCGGGATACCCTTTAACTCAAGTCAAACAACAATCAACATAACCAAAATGTCATAAAATTATCATCTTTCAGACAACTTCGACTCTGTATTCTATCCACTATCATCATTGATATTAATTAGAGGTCAATATGCTTCGCAGTAACCCTTGGAAATGCCACCCTGAAACTCATTAAATTCGGCAAAACACCTTATCAGGATGGGGGATATTTATTCTGGGAAACCAAAAGCACAGACAGCGTGCTTGCACTGGATATGAATACCAATGAATGGCAGGTGGGGCGTGTGACGATGAAGTAGCAGCATGGGTGCTGCCCCAGGGCCAGGGCGACCGCCGGTCGCCCCTACCCTATTGCCTTCAATAATTTTTCGTGGATACCGCCAAATCCTGTGTTGCTCATCACCACCACATGATCTCCTGAACGCACATTGGCTGCGACATGGGACACCAGGTCATCCACATGGTTCGACACCATCACAGGTGTTTTAAAAGTTTTAAATATTGCGCTGACATCCCATCCCTCCCCGGGATCCCGACAGACAATAAAATCCGCCTCTTTAAGCGATCCCAACAGAGCATCCCTGTGTACACCCGAGCGCATCGTATAAGACCCAGGGTCCAATACCGCCACAATCCGGGACGCAGCCCCTTCACGTGCCCGCAACCCCGCAAGCGTTGTCGCAATCGCTGTGGGATGATGTGCAAAATCATCATAAACCGTGACACCTTTCACGATGCCACGAATCTCCATTCGACGCTTCACACCCCGAAATCCACTCAACAACTCAACCGAGCGATCCGCAGGCACCCCGGCATGATGCGCCGCTGCCAATGCCGCGAGCGCGTTATTCACATTGTGCAGGCCCAACATTTCCCAGTGCACTTCTCCATACGCAACACCCCGATACAACACGGTAAACCGACTGCCATCAGGATGAAGCAGATTCGCCCGCCACTCAGCTTCACTGCCTCCAATGCTGACCGTAGGCGTCCAGCACCCCCGCGCAATCACCTCCTGCAGATTTTTATCGTTTGAGGTCCAGATAATCTGGCCATTAGCAGGGACGGTGCGCATCAAAAAATGAAACTGCTGCAAAATGGCCTCAAGGTTTGGAAAAATATCCGCATGATCAAATTCAAGATTATTGAGAATAAGCGTCCTTGGATGATAATGAATAAACTTCGACCGTTTATCGAAGAAAGCACTGTCATACTCATCTGCTTCAATGACAAAAAAAGGAGAAGATCCCAAAGCCGCTGAAAATCCTTTTTGGATAGGGACACCACCCACCAAAAACCCGGGCGAAAAACCCGCGCTTTCCAACAAATGAACCAACATCGCAGTGGTAGTTGTCTTACCATGTGTACCAGAAACCGCAAGCACATGTCGGTCTCTTAACACCTGTTCTGCGAGCCACTGCGGTCCTGAAATATAAGGCAGGCCCCGCGCCATCACCGATTCCATCAAAGGATTGCCCCGTCGAATCACATTCCCGACAATGACACAATCAACTGCATCATCAATATGCCCGGGATCATATCCTTCCATGACTGAAATGCCCTGATCGACCAATTGCGTACTCATAGGGGGATAAATCATCTGATCTGATCCGGAGACAGTATGTCCAGCAGCCCGGGCAAGCAGCGCGAGCCCCCCCATGAAAGTACCACCTATCCCTAAAATATGAAGTCGCATATTTTTTTCTCGGTCATAAAAGGCGTGCTATTATGGCACATTGGTTAAACCGTACCAGACACTAAGGACGTGTCATGACTTTTGGAGATGTACTGTCACTGTTTGAAGCCATTCGTGACAGCGCCATCATTATTGATCGTGCTGGCCGCATTGCAGAATGGAACCAGGGCGCCACGGCATTGTTTGGCTATCCCAAAAAAGATGTGATGGGACGCTCCCTCAATCTTATCTATCAACAGAACCATCCCTTTCCAAAGATTATTCAGGAAACCCTGACACAGCAGAAAAAATGGACGGCAGACACCCCTTTCGTCCGTAAAAATGGCACCATGGGCATCTGCCGAACAACTGCATGTCTCTTAAATCACTTCCGCGAAGGACGGCCCCTTGCACTCATCGTCCATCACGACATCACTCAGGATCGCGTTCAGGAAACTGAACTGCATAAGACCCACGAAAAATTAAGTGATGGACTGCATGACTGCCTTGAACTGTTGGCCATCAACAGTTCTTTGCTCAACAAAAGTCTGGCCACCATTGCGCAACTCGAAAAACAATTAAAAGAAAGTGAATTGCGCTTCCATCTATTGGCAGAAAATGCCACCGACATGATTTCCCGTCATGCACCCGATGGAACCTTTCTCTACACATCACCTTCCAGCAAAGTCTTATTGGGTTACAATTCTGAAGATTTGACTGGAAACACTATTTATCGTTTTGTTCACCATGAAGACACTGCCCGACTTCGCAAAGCATTCAATCGTCGCCGCGATGCCCCCAACCACCATACTTTGACCTATCGTATTCGACACAAAGACGGGGAATACCGTTGGTTTGAGAGCAATGCGCGCATCATTCGGGATGAAACCACCCGTATTGTTCACGAAATTCAAACCGCCACCCGTGACATCACTGATCGCATCATGGACAAAAAAGCACGCCTGCGCGGTCAGCAACTCGCCCATGTGTTTCGTTTGAGCACAATGGAAGAAATGGCTTCCGGCATGGCCCATGAAATCAGTCAGCCGCTTGCGGCTGTTGTCAATTACACACAAGGGTGTGTCCGCTACCTGCAAAAAGAAAATCATGACCCAGCCCAGCTTGCCGAAATCATGAATAAAGCGGTAGCCCAGGCAGAAAGAGCAGGTGAAGTCATTCACCGCCTGAAAAATTTCTTCTGTAAAGGACAATTAATACGAACCCCGTGTAAAATTAACAGTTTAATCCGTGAAACGGTCACCCTGATTCGCAGCGACCTCACCCGGTCACGCACCCGCGTTGAGTTTGACCTCAACCGTGAGGTCACCCCGGTTTCAGCAGACCGTATTCAGCTTCAACAGGTTATTTTGAACCTTATTCAAAACAGCATTGATGCAATGAAAGAAATTGATTCCAGACACCGCCGGATTAAGATACAAACAGAAGACAGCGATCCCAATACCATCGGTATCACTGTCACTGATTCTGGGCCCGGATTTTCAAAGGATATGGTGCATAAAGTGTTCAAACCTTTTTTCACGACCAAGGCACACGGACGCGGCATGGGCCTTGCCATTTGCCGCTCCATCATTGAAGCACATGGTGGAGAATTCACCATCCACCCGAACTCTCACAAAAACAGCTGGATTCGATTCACTCTACCTAAAAGCGAAAAGCCAGGAGGCTGAGATGTCCATGGAACCCATTATTTACGTTGTCGATGATGACCAGGCAATGGTTGAATCTCTTTCATGGATCATCGAGTCAGTCGGTCTTAAAGTGAAAACCTACATCCGGGCACAGGATTTTCTCGATCAATATGATCCTGCCCAGCATGGCTGTCTTTTACTGGATGTCCGCATGCCCGGTATGAGCGGGCCCGAACTGCAACTGAAATTAAATCAATATGGTGCGACACTTCCTATTATTTTTATCAGTGGTCATGGGGATGTTCCTTTAGCCGTGCGCGTTATGAAAGCAGGGGCCGTCGACTTTTTAACCAAACCATTTAATGATCAAGTTCTACTAGAAAGTATAAATAAAGCTCTTCGTCAGGACCGCACCCACCGAGAAAAACAACGCGAAAGCGCCCGGGCAGAAGCCAAGTTTGCCCTACTCTCACCCCGGGAAATCCAGGTGCTTCAAGGCATTGTTGCAGGCAAACAAAACAAAGTTATTTCTGCCGAACTCGAGATCTCTCTTAAAACCGTGGAAGCCCATCGCGCCAGCGTCATGAAAAAAATGGGTGTAAAATCAGTCCCCGAACTCGTCAGACTGGTCCTGACCAATGGCGTACAGGAACCCGTCAGCGAAGAATAGCCTCCCTCCCTTAACAAATTAGGGTAAAACCCTGAGTACGCTTCGGAGCTACCAGGGATTTCATCCTGGTTTCCTCTAATTTCGCCTGGCAATCGATAGTGAGAAGATAAGCGCTCCCCCGCTAAAAGATGCGTAGTCGGCAAAAAGGGCTGACAGGGAACCTGACTTTAAAAGGATGGGAGAGACGACACCATGCCAGAGACCAGAAATGTATTACTTGTAACCAATACGACCAGCGAAGATGAAATCGCTCAGGTTCAAAACGCCTTTACCAAGGTCTCCACCCAGGGCATGAACATCTATCTCAGACTTGTTCATGTGATTCCAAGCCTTCCCGCCTGCTACTTTAATATGCCATCTATGGTCACTCTGGCTGAAAGATATTATGAAGAAGCAACCCAGGTGCTCTCAGCAGTGGGCTTATCCCTTGGGGTCGCCAAAAAAGATCAATGGCTGATCACCGGCAAAATCCGTTCTGAAGTGCTTCGCCTCGCTTCCCGCCTCGAAACCCATTTCATTCTGGCCGGCAAAGAATGCATTCGCGAGCTGCATCAGTCTTTTATCCTGCAGGGAAAGTCCCGCCTGACCCCCGTTAGAAGCATCAACAGTCTCAGCACGCCGTTAGTATAACGCTCTTACTTATAGATCCGGACGATCTGCCCTTTCTCCAGCGTGGAGGAAGGGCTTTTTTTTGATCTTCTTTTATCTCCTTATTTTTCACTCCATCCCCGCGAAAGTGGGGATGGAATAAAAATAAGAAAACAGAAAGAATAGATAAACGCCCGAAAAAAAGTCTAAAATGCGTAGCCTATATTGCCAGGGAAAGCCTGCCCCCATGACCCGTTTCAATGCGCTCTATGCTCAGTCTGGCGGTGTCACTGCCGTCATTAATGCAACCGCCAGTGCCGTCATTCAAACAGCCCGTGCTCACCCCGACAAAATTGGCCGCTTATTTGCCGCCCGCAATGGCATTATCGGCATCCTCACCGAAAACCTGGTCGATACCCATTTTGAGTCCGATGCAGACATTGCAGCCCTGAGACATACGCCAGCGGGTGCCTTCGGCTCCTGCCGCTATAAAATTGGCACTCTCGAAAAAGACCGGGCTGCCTATGAACGTCTGATTGCAGTATTTTCAGCTCATGATATCCGCTATTTCTTTTATAATGGCGGCGGCGATTCCCAGGATACCGCCCATAAAATTTCCCATATTTCCAAGTCCCTTGGTTATCCCGTCACCTGCATTGGTATCCCCAAAACCATCGACAATGATCTGCCTGTGACAGACTGTTCGCCTGGATTTGGTTCTGCTGCCAAATACGTTGCCACCTCGATCAGAGAAGCCGGCCTTGATGTCGCCTCAATGGCAGCCACTTCCACCAAAGTATTTATTCTCGAAGTCATGGGCCGGCACAGTGGCTGGCTGGCAGCAGCCGGTGGCCTTGCCGCAGAAAATCCCGGTGATGCGCCGCACATCATCCTGTTCCCTGAGATTCCCTTTTCAGAGGAAGCCTTTTTGCAACGCGTTAAATCTCACGTCAAAAATTTTGGATTTTGCGCCATTGTCGCTTCCGAAGGCATCCGACAACCGGACGGCAGTTTCATCAGTGACACAGGGCTCACAGACGCATTCGGTCACAAACAGCTGGGTGGCGTGGCGCCGGTATTGTCAGGCCTTGTCCGAAGCAGGCTTGGCTTTCGAAATCACTGGGCAGTATCCGATTATCTGCAACGCGCAGCACGCCATATCGCCTCCCGCACCGATCTCGAACAGGCTGAAGCCGTCGGTAAAAAAGCCGTGGAACTCGCGCTCAGCGGAAAAAATGCCTATATGCCGGTGATCGTCCGGGATTCCGACCAGCCGTATCGCTGGCACATCAGTGAAACTGCACTGGCAGATGTGGCCAACCGGGAAATAGGTCTGCCCCGCGATTACATCACCGAAGAAGGATTTGGAATCACTGAAAAATGTCGCACCCGTCTGCAGCCATTAATCGAAGGGGAAGATTACCCACCCTATCACAATGGTCTGCCACGCTATGTGCGATTAAAAAATACGCCAATTGCCAAAAAACTTGAGAGTACGTTTGAAATTTCCTGAAACACAGGTGTCCGGCGCCGATTCCCTGATTGCCTGCTGGAAAATGCACGCCGCGCCTAATCTACGCTATGAATCCCACGTTTCTGCATAATTTCCCTGAGAACCCGCAGGCCATTGGTCTGAATCTGCCTGACCCGCTCACGGGTCAGACCCACCGCCCGACCCACTTCCTCCAGCGTCTGACGCTCGTAACCGGCCAGACCAAAGCGGCGTGAAATAATTTCTCTTTGCTTTTCGTTGAGTTCTAGCAGGCAGGATTCCAGCTGATCATTCAGATGCTCATCCACCAGAGACTTGATGGGGTCTGCCTGATGACTGTCAGCCATGTTTTCAACAAGGGTTCTGCCTGTTGAAACACCCGATTCGTTGTCCAGCAGCACATCGAGTGAAATCGGATATTCATTCAGACTCATGACATCGTCGACACTGCTGACACTGCGGTTCAATGATTTGGCAATGTCAGTTGTGGTCGGCTCACGTTCATGCTGTTTCAGCAGTTCACGCGCAGCACAAAGGCAGGCATTCAGCTCGCGAACCACATGCACCGGAAGACGAATTGTCCGGGTCTGATTCATAATGGCACGCTCAATGGTCTGACGGATCCACCATGTGGCATACGTCGAAAAACGGAAACCGCGCTCTGGATCAAATTTTTCGACCGCGCGCAACAGCCCCAAATTTCCCTCTTCGATGAGATCTAAAAAATCAAGACCCCGGTTGTAATAACGGCGTGCAATCCGCACAACCAGCCGGAGATTGCTGATCACCATTTTGGCCCGGGCTTTTTGATCCCCTTTTTGAATGAGGCGGGCAAGACGTACTTCATCATCTGCGGTCAGCAGATTGGCTTGACCAATTTCTCCGAGATACAAACGGGTGACATCCGTGGATCTCGCAAGACCCGGCTCTTCTGTGGAAGCTTCTTTTGCAGCGCCCAAACCGACGACTTCTGTGACAACTTCTGTCTGCGTTTCAACAGTCACTTCTGCTTCCACGACTGACAAAATTTCAGCGGAGGGCTCTGTTGTCAATTCCACAACTTTCGGTGCCCTGACAGCACGCTGCTGCTTCTTCTTAACAGCCGCAGGTTTTTTATTTTTGACACTCAATGTCAGCTTCGGCTTTTGTTTTGGCTTCAACAAAGACTTCAGTTTTGCCTTCAGCCTGGATTTCAGACTGGGTTTGGAGGGGGCATCCTTTTTCCCTTTCCCTGGCATGGTTCACGCTCCCTTTGAGAGATATCGCAGCGGGTTGACCGGTTTGCCATTATAGCGAATTTCAAAATGCAGCATGGGCCGAAACTGTCCCATAGACCCCATGGTCGCTATGGCTTGTCCTGCTCTGACGGTCTCCCCTTCCCGCACCAACATATTTTTATTCCAAGCATAAGCGCTCAGCCACGCGTTATTATGCTTGATAATAATCAGGTTACCATAACCTCTCAGTCCATCGCCCGCATAAACAACGCGTCCGGCAGCTGTTGCATAAATAGCTTCTCCCTGATGACCTGCAATATTGATACCCCGGTTAAATGAGGAATAAACACCTGCCAGGCGACCTTTGGCAGGCCATCTCCAATGGCCTTCTTTAGGCTCAACAAACCCATATTCGGTTACTTTTAGGCCATTTTTATGTTTCTTTTGTGCATGAGATATCGAATGGGTATTGATTGAATATGTACCGGTTTGATTCCGCAAATAAATGGATTCACCCAGCCATACTCGCCAGGGGGGTGAAATATGATTCATGGCGGCTAAAGTACGGTAGTCCATGCCATATCGCCAGGCAATGGAATAAAGCGTTTCTCCCCTGCGGACAATATGCACCCCTTTTGCGGGAATTTTTTCAATCGTAGAGACATCCGACACCGGCGCATAGACGCGCCCCCCACAGGCAGACAATGATACCAACACACTGATCATGCCTGAGGCGAATCCACACCAAAGCAGGGCCCTACTGACTTTTTTCAAGCGCATCCACCCATCCTGAGAGTTGCTCAAAAACCTTATAATGTGTCAAATCGAGATGCAATGGGGTAATTGAAACAAACCCCATATTCACCGCATAAAAATCGGTCCCAGGTCCTGCATCCTCCTCAGGACCCGGCTGACCCACCCAAAAAATTTTGCGGCCCCGGGGATCCAGTGCCTTAACGGTGGGTTCTGCAATATGCCGGGTCCCAAGACGTGTCACCTGAAATCCCCTGAGTTCTGACCCTAGAATATCCGGCACGTTGACATTCAAAATCGTATTTTTAGGCAGCGGATCACGGCTGAGTTTCTGGACGAGTCGTTTGGCAACTTCAGCAGCCGTTTGATAGTGCTGACAACGCGGACCTGCCAGTGAGACAGCAATGGAAGGCAGACCCAGAAACCGGCCTTCAGTGGCCGCTGCAACTGTACCTGAGTACAGCACATCATCACTCAGATTGGAGCCTTCATTGATACCTGAAACCACCATGTCCGGCATTTCTTTTAAAAGCCCTGTCACTGCAAGGTGGACACAGTCTGTGGGTGTACCATTCACACCAATAAACTTGTTTTCAGCAACCATCATTCGAAGCGGATTGTCCAGTGTCAGCGAATTACTGGCACCACTGCGGTTGCGGTCAGGTGCAACCACTGTGATATCTGCAATTTCACCCAGCACTTTTGCAAGACATGCAAGGCCCGGGGCCATCACGCCATCATCATTACTCAGCAATATTCTCATGATAAAAAATCTCGTCTTTGCGGATCATACCCAATTCCTGACGTGCCTTTGATTCCATGGCATCGCCCCCCTGCTGCAGATGACTGACTTCCTCGCGCAACTGTCCGTTGCGCTGTTTAAGCTTCTCATTCAGTGCCTGCTCCGTCCCCAGCTGTTTTTTGAGGCGAAACATTTCAACCACACCCTGCGGTTGAAACCACAGCCGAACCTGCAGAAAAACCAGCAGAATCAGCAGTAATATCGGCACGATCCGTATGCGGCTGAAATCCATCAACCCGTCACCTCACTGAAGGCATTAAAAGCACTCCAACCGGCATAGTGCCCCGCATCTCCCAGTTCAGATGCAATGTGCAGCAGGCGGTTGTATTTGGCAACGCGATCCGACCTGCACAAAGATCCCGTTTTAATCTGACCGGCATCAACGCCCACGGCAATATCTGCAATGGTGGTATCTTCCGTCTCACCGGAGCGATGTGAGAGAACCACGCCATAATCGGCGCCAGCAGCCATTCGAATAGCATCCATGGTGCGGGTGAAGGTGCCAATCTGATTGGGTTTTACCAGCAGGGCATTGGCCACCTGCTCATGAATCCCCTTTTGCAGCAGACGGGTATGCGTCACAAATACATCATCCCCCACCAGCTGAATTTTTCCGGAAAGTCGTGCAGTCAGTGTCTGCCAGCCCTCCCAGTCATTTTCAGCCATCCCATCCTCGATGCTGAGAATGGGATACTGATCCACCAGTTTCGCGAGGTAATCCGTCATACCGGCGGATGAAAAGGAGCGCTTTTCGCCTGCAAAATGATATTCGCCCCCTGCAAAAAGTTCTGTGGCAGCCACATCCAGCCCCAGACAGACATCTTTGCCGGGACGCAAACCCGCCTTCTGAATGGCCTGCATAATCAGATCGAGTGCAGCTTCACTGTCCGGCAGATCCGGGGCAAACCCTCCCTCATCACCCACCCGTGTACCCAGATGCTGCTCCTGCAGAATCTTTTTCAGGTGATGAAAAATTTCAGCACCATATCGCAGTGCTTCAGCAAAAGTCGGTGCGCCCACCGGCAGAATCATAAATTCCTGGATATCCAGCGAATTGTCCGCATGCGCGCCGCCATTGATAATATTCATCATCGGCACCGGCAGCCGCAGATTTTTTTCACCGCCAATGTAACGGTACAGTGACATCTGATGGCAGGAAGCGGCGGCCTTCAGTGCTGCAAGCGAAACGGCAAGCATCGCATTCGCACCCAGACGTCCGCAGTTTTCGGTCCCGTCCAGATCGATCAGCATTTTGTCCAGTTTTTCCTGATCCCCTGCCATTTGTCCGCAGAGCGCTGCCGCAATTTCACCGTTGACTGCCGAGACCGCGCCAAGCACGCCTTTTCCGAGATAACGTTTTGGGTCATTGTCGCGTCTCTCCAGTGCTTCTGCAGATCCCGTGGAGGCACCGGATGGAACTGCAGCACGGCCACTTTGTCCGGATTGAAGCACCACTTCTGCTTCCACGGTTGGAAATCCCCGTGAATCCAGAATTTCCCACGCTCTTATCTGTCTGATAACGGTCATACACATTCCTGATTAAAAAATTATTTTAATACACCAATTTCAAGCACGCTTTTGATGAAAGGGATGGTCAGTCGACGCTGTGCCGCAAGAGAAGCACGGTCCAGCGCATCCAGCGCAGCACACAAAGTCGACATATGCCGCGGACAGTGCGTCAGAATAAAGCGCCCCGCCTCCCCTGACAAAACCATTCCCCGTCTTGAAGCCCGCATGATCAGCATCTCAAGTTTCTCATCGTCTGAAAGCGGCTGCAGCTGAAAAATCATCCCGCCTGCAAGCCGGGATACCAGATCCTTCAGCCCAAATCCAAGTGCCGCAGGCACCATCCCCGCTGTCACAAACAAAGTACCGCCCGATTCACGGATTCGGTTATAGGCATGAAAAAAAGCCTCCTCCCAAACAGGCATGCCTGCAATCTGATGAATGTCATCCATACAGACCACCTGCCGGGTTTCAAGCCCTTCAAAAATATCCGGCGAAAGATGCCGCCATTCCGCCAGTGGAATATAAACAGATCCTTCCATTCTTCCATTGGCATTGTGACAGCAGGCCTGCAATAAATGGGTGCGACCGAGTCCTCCGGAACCATACCAATAAATTGTCCGCTCACCGGTCCCTTCAAGGGATTTCAAAAGTTCCTGCACCAGCTGAATATTGCTGCCCGGCCAATAACTGTCAAAGGTTGCCTGATCGCGCAGAGAAACACCCAGGGTCAGCTGACTATTCACTCACCGCTCTCCTCAGAGTGAAAAAATCAAATAGCACCCGCATCATGGCCGCAAGCGGCAACGCCACCAGCACGCCTGCAAAGCCTCCAATAGCACCCCCTGAAAGCACAGCAAAAATAACCAGCACCGGGTGTAGACCAATTCGCTGACCCACAAGACGCGGTGTAATCAACATGCCATCCAGTGCCTGCACTACCGTAAAAAACAACAGTACCGGCAACAGCGCATGCCAGCTGCCAAACTGAACCCAGGCTGCAATGCAGGCAAACGTTACGCCCATTGTGACACCCAGATAAGGAATAATCGCCATGACGCCGATCATGACACCAATCAAAAGTCCAAGCTGCAGACCCATCACAGTAAGACCCACCGAATACACAATACCCAGTGTCAGCATCACCAGAAGCTGCCCGCGAAAAAATGCCGCCAATACCGCATCACACTGCGCAGCCAGTGCAAGCAGTGTGGGTTTATATTTCAGGGGCAGTATTTTCTGCACCGAAAACAGAACCTGATCCCAGTCATACAGCAGATAAACAGCAACCACCGGCACCAGAATCAAATTGGCGAGCCACGTTGCCAGCTTCGCGCCTGAGTGAAAGGCTGCCTGAACCGCAACACCGATAAAACCACCGGCTTTCAGGCCACTGACACCATTTTCTGTCAGCGTATTTTTAAGACTCGCAAAATCCATGGGGATAACATTCAACAGACTGTCCGGGATCTGCTGCTGAACAAAATGGATAAATTCCGGCAGCATGTGAACCAACCGCGCGGCTTCAGCTCCCATCCGGGGAATAACCACCAGTAAACCCAGAACAACCGCCGATATAAACACCAAAAAAACAAAAAGCACCGCCACTAATCTGGGCAATTTCCAGTGCACCAATTTTTTAACCAGAGGATCCAGCAACCATGCAAAAAAAGCACCGACAACAAAAGGCGGCAGCACAGGCGACACCAGATATAAAAAACCTGCAAAAATACCCAGCAACACCCAGCCATTTGCAGATTCTTTCATACCTCATCCCTTCCATTGATAATTCAATGACTGCGACACCGGCACCAGACGGGCGCCTGCGGCAATTTCACGCGTAAATGCAGCCATGCCGCCGCGTAATTCCAGTTCAAGTACCACACTGCTGCCCAGCACCTGCTGTACATCCACTCCGACAACAGACGTTAAATGCTGAAGATAGCCCGTCAGAGCAGTCACATCTTCAGCACCACGAATGCCTTCAACGGTTAAATGTACTTCAGTCTGTTCCTCTTCTGCCGCAAGGGCTGCAGAATGTGCAGATAAAATACCCGCCACCCGGTCAGTCAGTGCCTGTGACAAGGCTTCCGAGTCCTTCCCTTCCAGCTCCCAGTGCCAATGCTCCCCCGCAAGCCATAAGGTAGCCGTCATTCGCATACCATTAGACACTGCAACAATCTGACCCATCAGAATCGCATTACTGCCATACCGTTTGGCTGCCTGCAACAATACAGCATTATTATCTGTCAGTATCGATTCAGGGCCCACCTCCGCCAGATCTTTCAGATCCATCAATGGAAAAATCACCGGCAAGCCGCGTTGTTTTGCAGCTTGTTTAAAGGCGGTAACGAACATTGGGTCCTGTTCTTCCGTCAAAATATGCGTCGTCTCGCCCGGCAATTCACTGACAAACCAGGGCACGATGAGCGGTCGGTCCTCTCCCCAGAGCGGCACACCCGCTGTCTGCAGCAATGCTTTTACGCCTTCCGGATCAAAACTGACCCATAAATACAACTCACTGCCTGAAGCAGTCGAGGATGTTTTATAACCATACTCATTGACCAGAGAAATGGCTTCATCCAATTTCTCCTGTATAGCAGGATTGTCTGAAATTTGATTGTTTCCGCTGACTTTGATCAATACTGATTGTAAAGCGTCTTTCAGCCCTTCTGTTCTAGCTGTTGCCTGCTGCGAGGTAACAGGCACTTCTGCCCGATAAAGGGACTTCATCTCCAGGGCATAAACAGCATATGGCAAAAAATATATTGCACATATAATCAATAATTTATAATATATTCGCATAGGTGCCTTTCAAATCAATAATCCAGTCTATTATACCCATTTCAGAGAGCCTCCGGCTGGATTTTCCCTAGCAGATGTAATAGATTGATTGTTATTGTAGATAGACGGCACCCTGACCAAACGGAGGCGGCGCTTGCGCTGAATGCAATGCTAATCAAATCAGAACTGATCACCCGAATGAGCCGAAAACTTTCCTGGCTCCCTGAAAAAGAAATCGCACTGGCCATCAACACACTCATCAAACAGATGAGCGATACCTTAAGCCAGGGTGGCCGCATTGAGATTCGGGGCTTCGGCAGCTTCTGCCTGCATTTCCGCCCACCGCGTCGTGCACACAACCCCAAAACCGGCGAAAAGCTCGTGACACAACCCAAATACGCCGTGCATTTCAAACCAGGCAAAGAAGTCCGCGAACAGGTCAATGCAAGCCGTCATATTCCGCTTCAGCAGGATGAGAATATGAATACGGCGGATAATGAAGACGAATAATTCCCATTGTAGGGTAGGGGCAGGCCTTGTGCCTGCCCTGGTTGATAACTGCGCTACCCTGGCTGATATCTACACTGCCCTGGCTAATATCTGCACCACCCTGCGTGAATTTAAAAAGGGCAGGCACAAGGCCTGCCCCTACAGAATTGAAACAAATTCAGGTCACCGGCAACGTCACCCCCCGCTGACCCTGATATTTCCCACCCCGGTCCCGATAAGACGTTTCACACAGCTCATCCGATTCCAGAAACAGCAGCTGCGCCACGCCTTCCCCGGCATAAATTTTTGCAGGCAGTGGCGTGGTGTTTGAAAATTCCAGCGTAATATGACCTTCCCACTCAGGCTCAAGCGGTGTGACATTCACAATAATGCCACAGCGGGCATAAGTTGATTTGCCGACACACACCACAAGCACATTACGCGGAATTTTTAAGTATTCAACGCTCCGGGCAAGCGCAAAAGAATTGGGTGGAATAATGCAGACATCCGACTCAATATCCACAAAACTGGTTTCACAGAAATTTTTGGGATCAACCACTGCAGAATTGATATTGGTAAAAATCTTAAATTCACGCGCACACCGGACATCATAGCCATAACTTGAAGTACCCCAGGAGATCACCCGGCCTGCCCCTGCCTCGCGCACCTGACCTGATTCAAAAGGCAAAATCATCTGTTGCTCTGCAGCCATCCGACGAATCCACTTATCTGACTTGATGCTCATACTTCACTCCTATTGTCAGTCATTCCGAATAATGATTTCTGGGAACCCATCCATTTGTGGTTTTTCAAGATACGCAATCACCTGTTCTGCAATAGCCCGATATTTTGCAGCAAATGCTCCTTCAGGGTCTTTGACGACCATTGGGCACCCCTGATCCATAGACTCACGGATACGACCAGACAATGGCAGACTGCCAAGCAAAGGCACCTCATAGGCTGCGGCCAGTGCCTCTCCCCCGCCTTCCCCAAAAATCATCTCACTGTGCCCACAGTGGGAACACAGATGCTCTGCCATATTTTCAACAATTCCAATCACTGGAATTTTCACCCGACGAAACATTTCGAGAGCACGCCGTGCATCCGCCAGTGCCAATTCCTGAGGTGTGGTCACAATCACTGCAGCCGTCACGGGCATTTTTTGTGCCAAAGTCAGATGAATATCTCCGGTCCCGGGCGGCAAATCAATTACCAGCTCATCCAACTGATCCCACAAAGTGTCATACATGAGCTGCTGTAAGGCGGTCGTGGCCATCGGCCCCCGCCAGATCATGGCGGAAGTGGCTTCAACCAGCCAGCCAATCGACATGGCCTGCAAGCCGTGCAACAACACAGGCTGCATTTTTTTTGCACCTGTGATTTCCGGCTTGACCTGGGCACCCAGCATGAGCGGGAGACTTGGACCATAAATGTCAGCATCGAGCAGTCCCACACGACGTTTGCACTGAGACAGCGCCAATGCCAGATTCACAGCCACCGTGGACTTACCCACCCCTCCTTTGCCGGAGGCAATGGCAATCAGATGCCGAACGCCTTCCACGGGTTTTGCGGGCTGTAACATACAAACCTCTTAATCATCAAAATTTGAGCGAGTATCTCTGCGCACCTCGCGCATTGCAAGCAGCTTGGGTTACAATTTCATCCTTTTAATAAAAATCAGGACACCCATGTCGCCCCGACAACTGCTCGTAACCTATGCCCTGCCATATGCCAATGGCCCATTGCACCTGGGTCACCTCACAGGGCTTATTCAGACTGATATCTGGGTACGATTTCAAAAAATGCAGGGTAATACCTGCACCTTTGTCTGTGGCTGCGACAGCCATGGCACCCCCATCATGATTCAGGCCGAAAAATCAAAGATCACACCCGAAGCCCTGACTGAGCAGATTCGATCCAGTCACATCGAAGACATTAAGGGATTTCTGATTGATCTGGATAATTACCACACCACCCACTCTTCTGAAAATCAGACCCTGTCTGAGGAAATTTTCACCCGACATCAACAACAGGGCAATATCATTCAACAAACCATACTGCAGGCCTATGATCCCGAAAAAAACATGTTTCTGCCGGACCGGCTGATCCGCGGTGACTGCCCGCGCTGCAATGCGGCCGATCAGTATGGTGACAACTGTGAAGTCTGCGGCGCAACATACACCCCCACCGATCTGAAAAACCCACGATCCACTCTTTCAGGCGCCACACCCATCGAAAAAGAATCCCTGCATTATTTTTTTCGTCTGACACATTTTGAAAAATTTCTGAAGACATGGACCCGCGCCGGCCATCTGCAGAATGAGGTGACGCACAAACTGGATGAATGGTTCAGTGCCGGACTCAAAGAATGGGATATTTCACGTGATTCGCCTTATTTTGGCTTCCTGATCCCGGGTGAAAAAGAAAAATATTTTTATTGCTGGCTGGATGCACCGATTGGCTATATGGCCAGTTTTAAAAACCTCTGCGCAAGACGGCCTGACCTCAGTTTCGATGCCTTCTGGAACAAAAACAGCACGGCGGAACTTTATCATTTCATCGGCAAGGATATTATTTATTTTCATGCACTCTTTTGGCCGGCCGTTCTTGAAGGTGCGGGCTACCGCACCCCCACTGCGATTTTTACACATGGCTTCCTGACGGTGGACGGACAGAAAATGTCAAAATCCCGCGGGACTTTTATTCTCGCCAGTCAGTTTCTGAAGCATCTGTCACCTGAAACCCTGCGCTATTTTCTCGCCACCCGGCTTGGCAGCCGCATTGAAGATCTGGACATTGCCTTTGATGATTTTATCCAGAGAATCAACTCCGATGTGGTCGGAAAATTTGTCAATATCGCCAGTCGTTCCGCACGGTTTATCCACTCGCATTTCGGGGACTGTCTGTCAGATACAGTCGCTGATCCCCGGTTATTTTCAGCGGGCGCAGAAGCGGGTGAGCGCATTGCCGGGCATTATGAATCTCTCGAATATGCCGCGGCTATGCGTGAAATCATGGCACTGGCCGATCAGGCCAATCAGTACATTGACGCACAGAAGCCCTGGCTTTTAATCCGTGATCCCGGCAAACAAAGCGAGGCGCATGCCGTCTGCAGCATGGGTATCCAGCTTTTCCGCCAGCTCGTCATTTACCTCAAACCCGTTCTGCCTGACATTGCACGCCATGCTGAGGCATTTTTACAGTGCGGCGCGCTGATGTGGGCGGACAAAAACACACCGCTTCCATCGGGGCACCGCCTCACGGAATTCAAACCCCTTGCTCAGCGTGTGGATCCAAAGCAGGTGGATGCTTTAAAAAATGAAAAATAAATTTCTCGCTGTCATCCGGGAGGCAGACTGCATTGGCTGTACCAAATGCATCGATGCCTGCCCGGTGGACGCCATCCTTGGCAGCGCAAAGCAGATGCATACCGTCATCCAAGATGAATGCATCGGCTGCGAACTGTGTCTGCCGCCCTGCCCTGTGGACTGTATTGACCTGATTCCAATGATTCATCAGCCGGATCCTTCTCATACGAAAATCCGCGTACTGATCAGGAAAGAACGGCTTCGGGAACAGACAGTCACATCACCCAGTCAAAACCCCGGTCAATATCTTGCTGACGTTATGAAGCGGGCGAAAAACCGCCCGCATCAGAAATAAAACCGATACAGAAAAATCACAGACTGTTTCCCGGATTACCGCTTTCCAGAGACCCGCATACCGAAGCATTCTCTGCAAGAAACAAACGCAGTCTCTGAATACTTTCGCTCGCCGCAGGGTCGCTGATTTTTTCCTCACTGAAATGATCTTCAATCAGATCCAGTGCCTGCAGCACCTCCCGGGCTGTCTGCTGTTTTCCCTCATTCAGGCCCTCGCGTTCCAAAGGAACCCTGCTGCTGTTCAAAACGCAGAGTTTAACCCAGCTGAGACGCAGTATATTGGCCGTCTCAGCATCAACACTGCCTGCACGCCGGATAACATCAATATCATCACCCAGATCCCGCATGGTCTTTTCCAGTGATTTTATTTTCTGCCTGAACATTTCATCATCTCCCATTTTGTTCATTCACCCTCCGTCAGTGCGGGCCAGTACGTATTTCATGAACACCTTCTGCTGCCGGATGAAACAGTGACATATCAGATTTTTCAGCCATTCCTGCAAACAGCGTTTCTGACACAGGCGGGAAAGATTCCACCGCCGCCAAAACAGAACGATGTGCGCCGTAATCAATGCTGAGCTGCCAGTCCGTTTTTGCCGCAAGAAAGCTCAGCATGACAATGAAAGCAGGCGGCGTTTCTGCAAGCACTGTCAGATTTATCCGGTGCTCCCCTTCCTGCCTGACACCCGCAATTGCGCTCTGAAACGCGCTGGCTGCCATCAGAAGATAGCCTTCGTCCAGCCCTTCCAGCCTGTCAATCTGCGACAGACTGCCATGAAGGGCAGTCTGATAGATTTCCTCTTTGCTGTCTTCTGCGGAAACAACAGAGCCACATGCCACAAATGGCACCACTTTTTTCTGCCGGACGTGCGCTTCATTTTCATTTACATCGATATGAGAAAACTGTGTATAGACACGCCCCTCAGGAATCAGCACATTCTCAGAACAGGCAACAGACAGCAGGGCAAACGTTTTTTCAGCACCGCCACAGAACTGATTCACAGCATCTCTGACGCAGACACTGGGCAGCGTATCTGCAATCTGTCTGCAGTCAAAAGTCTTTTTTGAATCCCCTCTTTCCGTGTGAAAACGTGTGTCATTGACAGCCTCAGACGGCCGCATCAGCTCCTGCAGATATTTTTCAGGATCATATTTCGCAAGATATATTCTGCGGGTGCGCGGATCCAGCAGATCACTCTGCCCAAGCTCCACCTGTCTTTTCACCACGGGAAGCCATATCTCCATGTCCCATTTGGGATGCACATTAAAAAAATTATTTTCGAGAATGGAGGGCGCAAGATAAAAATCCCGGAGCTCCCTTTCCGTTTCAGTCAGATAATACTGACCATTCACAATATGCAGAATTTTACCGTTTAAATCTGAAATCTGACCCGGGTGATGATTTTCAGATCCATGCCGGATCATTCTGCCGCAGCCGGGGGCTGCGTCACTGAATTCGGGTATTGCCAGTTTTTCGTTGATGGTCAGCATCAGCAGCAACTCATACGGCGTTACAATACCTGAGAGGCTGACTGCAGGATTTTTCAAAATGACATTGATCTCATCGAGTGTAATCTCATCTGCTCTCAGCTTTCTCGAAGGATCCATCATCGCATGTTTGATTCGCCAGTACTGAATGGCAAGATCGGTCAGCTCTGAAGTTTTGCCGGTGTCATAAGCACGGTGAAGATCGTTGTCTGCAATCTCCAAAGCGGAAACCGCACTTTTAAGCGACGCTGAAACGCCCAGAAAATCCGCATCCCCTGTCACCGGAAATCCTTCATAAGCAATGACTTCAAGGGGTCTGAAGGGCTCCCCGGGTTCCGGGCAATAATCCACATTCAGCAGCATATCGGGGGAGGTTGCCTCCCCGGCTTTTATCCGG
>Ga0206941_10137_pt1 | contig 22160 bp, 18 predicted proteins | sample Alteio_BWOrgHeat_9_FD_153251 | JGI IMG/M metagenome (GOLD analysis project Ga0206941, IMG submission 153251) | Enriched cells from forest soil in Barre Woods Harvard Forest LTER site, Petersham, Massachusetts, United States -... | ecosystem: Environmental > Terrestrial > Soil > Temperate forest >...
GAAAGAACACCCTGCAGAAAGAATGCAAGAGTACGATAAGATCATTATGAAATACAGTGTGGGAAGAGGAGGTATGGTCTCCAATCCAGATTTGGAAAGAAAAATAATGGGAGAGTTCTTCTCTAAATACATGCAACGTACTAGTCTCGGAGAAAGTGAAACTTTGTATACACGAGATCAATTGAAGGGTCGTTTTACTTCAACGTCGTATACACCTAAAGTTCCTGACCCTCAGTATGCAGCAGCTATGAAGGAACTGGATACGCTGTTTGACAAATTTCAAATCGATGATAGGTTTTCTTTCGGAATTATAACAACTGTCACCATAGGAACAGTTTAGTTGGAACAAAGGAATGATTATGTTTTCGCATTTTAAAATTTCCAAATTTGTTTTTTCGAGTTTCTTAATAGCTCAGACTTGCATGTTTTCCTCTGCATTTGCGGAAAAAAATGTAAATGTGCATAGAAGTTCGGGGCCATGGATGAAAACCGTTTTTGTAGATGGTTTCTACGGAGCCTTGGTAGGAGCTGCAGGGTACGGTGCTTATTCTTTAGTTAAAAAAGACACGTTTAAGGGAGAAACACTAGGAGCTGCTGCCGGTATTGGTTTTCTAGTGGGAGCGTTCATCGGAATTTTCGATGCAGCTGTTACAGACTCAGCTTTTATAAATTACGATAGCAAGAAGCAGATCTTTGCTCTTGGTATTCCCCAAACACAGTTTATTCCTGGTAAAAATGAATTCGGTGCTGAAGTCAAAGTTCTCACCTTCCGTTTTTAGCGGACTGTTAATTTAGAAAAAAACTAATTCTCTGCGTAAAACGAACTGTCACCACTCGGAATTGCCATTTTCGAACAGCCTCTAAAGCTGTTTGATCCAGAAGTGGATACTTGCTGCTTTGAATGAGTTCCGCTTTATGCAAAATACCTTCTTTAACATCGATCAAAACAAGCAAAGTACCTTCCTGTCTTAGAACACGTGCTTTACGAGGATACTGAGGATGCACGTAACCATTATCACGGAGCAGTGATTCGCGAGTTTCGGGAATAGTGTAAATATGATCGTCTGCGCTTCTTGTTTCTTTAGCCGTTTCACCCTGAATCTCTGTATTTGAAACTGCGTTTTTATTTTGATGAATAGGAGAAGAAGAAACGATTTTTTTTGAGCTATGCTTTTTATGTGTATAGGAATTAGCTTTTACAGTTTGTATAGAATTTTTTTTTGTTCTTGCTCCGTCATCCCCAAGGAGTTTCACCGTTAGGTGACGCGAGTGCCCGGGGATCTGAGATTGTGCACATAAGCTTTGCAAAAAAATTAAAAGAATAAAATGTGCGCTCATGCTTACAAAAAAGCAAAAAACTAAGGTTTTATTGTTTTCTGAATAACTTATAAAAATCAACCCTTTACAAAAAAATCTAAGCCCTTCAACTCTTCGACCGATTGAATTGAAGGACCTGAACTTAAGGAGTTTTAGCTATGTCCAAAGACAAACATAACAAAAATCAGCAAAATCAGGAACAATCTAGACAGCCACAGAATCAACAACAAAACCAACACCAGAATCAACAAAAACAGCAACAACACTCTCAGCAGCAACAGCAGCGAGGTGGTTCTCAAGGAACCGCTTCCAATCCTGATCTAAACATCCAAGTCGATGAAGATAGGGAAACAAAAAAATGGACGGTGCATCCTACGATTCGCTCTTCAGAAGCAGTCAAATGGATTGTCGAGTGCAATTCTAAAAACGAGGCTAACAGTTTAAAAAACGACCTCGTTAACGGAAAAGTAAAACCACCTACAGAAGCACCTCAACAGTATGCTAGTCCAAGAAAGCACAACAATGGAAAAACCATGATCTACGCAAAAGTAGCTTAGTTAATTAGTTAACGTCACTCAATCTCTCTTCAAGCAGCGATGATCAAGCATCGCTGTTTTTCTATGTCAATCTGACGATCTAGTTTCTTAGAACATTCTCAAATATAAAAGCGATAATTAAATGCTTTAAGGAGGAATTCTATGAAACGCAAATTATCTGCATTACTAGTTCCAGCTGCTTTAGCATGTACATTGAGTGTTCAAGCACTCCCCAATCCTTCCGTTCAAAAATGTATTGATCTCGGAGGAAAAAGTTTCAATGTAACGGGAAAACTTGGTGAAATGGGAGTTTGCAAATTTGATACAGCTCTTATCTGCAATTGGACTCTTTTCCGCTATTTAAATGGTAGAGATCAAAAAGCTGTCGAAGCTTACAAGAACAGAGCAAGTGTTGATCTACAGATGGACGGAAGAGTTGGCACACATTCCTTTTTACCAAACCCAGCTTCTGTGTACTGTACTCAAGTGGGTGGACAAGTTGAACTGGTAAAAAGCAAAGACGGAGAATTGGGTCTGTGCAAATTCGATGACAACTCTCGCATCGAAGAATGGACACTGTTCCGTGGTGTAAACAACCCAGCTAATGAAAAATTGAATGACGCTCTGGGATTTGAATCAGATAATTCTCTGAAAAACTAATTCTCGAAATCCTACTAGGAAGAAAATGCTTCCAGATAAGCACCCCAAACACTGGAAACAACTTTAGTGGGGGTATATAACTCGTCATTGCGAACCATGATTACAGCAAGATCATGAGTTTTAATTAAACCTACAAAAGCCGAAATCCCACGCAAATACCCTCCGTGATAGACCATGCGAGAGCTTTGCCCTTTATCATCTTTAAGTTCAATCACACGCCATCCTAATGCGTAACTCGCTCGAATTTTGTCTCTCTTTACAGGAAAGGAAACGCTGCAATTCAAAATGTCATTCGCTTCGACGCGGGGGAGATGAAGGTAGTCGAATTCTGGTAAAAACTGAAGCTGTGCAAATTTAACAAGATCTTTCAGCGATGCAAAAACACCCGCAGAGGAACTCACACGTTCTGGGTAATATTTGGGAAGACGAGATACGGAAACAAGTTTTTTAATTTGCGGGGTTTTAAAATGAGGATGTGCTAGGGGAATATTATTTTCTATATTGGAAATCGTAATATGCTCTAATCCGCGTTTTGCAAGATACTGATGGAAAACACTTGTCCAAGAAAGACCTGTTTGCTGTTCGATTATATTTTCAACCAAACTGAATGCAAGATTGTTATAGAGAAATTCTTTCTTGCCCAAACCCTGACGCATGATTTCAGAGATAAGAACATTGCGAGTTCTTCCATGTTCTATTTGCCAATTTCCTTTGAATCTAAAACCGGAATTATGACTCAGTAGATCATGAACTTCTACTCCAGAAGGGGCATTTGCAAACGCATTTGAAAGTGGTGTCGTCAGTTGCAGTTTCTTTTCTGCAATCAGATCTGCGATAACCAGTGTAGCAACAGATTTGGATACAGATCCGATGGAAAAATAAGTGTCTTCTGTAATTTCTGGACCGCCTGCATATTCATGACCGAAACTTTTCTTATAAACAACTTTGCCTTTGTGAACGATTGCTGCAACCCCACCTGCACCGGTTTCAAATTCCTTGTCAAATTTTCGTGAGACCGTTTCGATAAAAGCTGAGGTAGAATTTTGCGAGAAGAGATGTGTTGAGACGAGGAAGCACAAAAGTACAAAGACATTTTTTTGCATGAGAACCACATGTTAGAGTTGGAGAAAGTAGACGAACTATGGTCTTACCTTCTGATACTGGCTTTGACAAGACTAGTTGACGCCGATCTCAGCTTGCTTGAATTTTCCACTGACAAAATAGAGGGATAGCTTCTAAATCGCGCCTGTGTAGGTGCACAAGATTGAGATTGGAACTTTGACAGCGTAAAATTTGAAGATCCAAATAAAAGTAAATTTCTAGAAAGAAGATTATGCAGACTTCTATTTTAGGTTCTTTAAAAAAAGATTTTTTCTTGCTCTATGCGCCTGGTTTAAGCGTGGCTCTTATTCTGATATGCAAAGATTTTATAGGTTTGCATACGACAGAAACAGCGTCTATGATTTTCCTTTTCATACTCTACTATCAGATGGACACGGGACACAATTGCATTACTGGTTTGCGGGTATTTAGAAAGTGGGATTATGAGACAGCTATTTTTCTACTTCTGATTCCCAATATGTTCTTTTTAAATTGGCTTTTTGCATACACTCTTCCTGTTCTCTTCTTTCGCGTGCATTTCTACTGGGGTTTTTTCCATCATCTTCGGCAATATTGGGGACTGTGCGCATGGTATCAGAAAATCAACGGTCGATATGATGCACCGAGTAAAATATTTTGCCACATACTACCGATATTCCCCTTTCTCAATTATCACTTTCATCCTGCTGCAAGAAATCTGGGTTTCGTGCATGACCAAAGGGAGGTGATTCTCTATCCTTCTGTCTCCGTGTTTAATACGGTGTTTTTTCTTTTTTTATTAACGGTATTCATTTGGTTGTGTTTTGAATATAGGAATTACAAAAAATTCGGTTTCGAAGCCAATCGCGTTCTCAGTATATTTTGTCCTACACTTATGCATGGTGTCAGTTTCTACTTGGGTAAAAGCATACTTACTTTTCTAGCTCCCATGATTGTGGGACATGCTATTGCTTATGTATGTCTTATGGATTTGGGTCTTAATAAATTGTCTACGAATTTCAACAGGACTCGAAGTTTCATAAAAATGGGATGTGTTGCGTTTGCGGGAGGAGTGTTTATTTGCTCTGTGGATTACTTTTTTGAATCGCCTAGTGCGGATAATTTCGGTCCTTTGGTCTACAGTTTTCTTATGGCTCTCGCGACCTTACCTGCTTTCTGGCACCGCATTGTGGATTCCCATATATGGAAAGGAAATCACGCAGAGGCTAAAATTATTTATGCCTCTTGAAAGCAGAGTGAAAGCGAGTTAAAAGGCACAATTCTTTTTTCCCTAAAATTTCCTTTTGGAGAAACCTATGCAACGTAGACTTGCAATTCTATTGGCTATTTTCGTTTCTTTCATTTTATCAAATGCAGCTCAAGCGACCGAACAACAAGAAAAGATTTTTTACGATCTTGCCTTTAAGAAAGCGTTTGATGCCGGTTGTGAATGCAAAGATGCTGGCAGCGATTTCATCAAACAAGTAACTCTTGAGAAAGCTCTAAAAGTAGCAGAGGAATTTAGGGTCCCTTTGAACATAGCGACGCTGAATAATATTGCTAATCAAAGGTACCAAGAAGCGGGAGTAACCCAGGCACATCTTAAAGGCGCTGAGATTACTGCTGAATGGAACAGAGGCGCTTATGAATATCGAAAAAAAGTAGCAGAGAAAGCAGCTAGAGATGCTTCCCATGATATTATATTTCTCGATAAGTGTCCCTGACGAAGAAGTGCGCATCCTCCCTCTCTAATTCGTGAACAACACATGACTCCGAATGAAATTTGTATGTATAATCGTACAAATTTAAAAAGGATAGGACAGAGCCATGTTAACAAAGTTGTTTATAATTTCGACTAGTTTATGTGTTGGATTCACGCTAAATGCAAAGCCCTGCATAACAGAGAGTTGTTTTGTAGAACACACCAACAACGAAGTTCTTGATCTTCCTGATTCCGAGATGACTAAAGAGGCTCTCCCGATACTCGTCTCTTATCTAAACAATCACCCAAACATTGTCGAAGTGCATTTGAATTACCAAGCAAGCTGTTCAGATAGCCACGATTGCTGGGACTATATTCGAGACGCAGGTGCTCTTGCTCTCTCAGGTATAAAGCAACTTAAACGTATCGATATGTCGGGAGCGCACATTACGGATGTGGGAGTGCAGGCCCTTGCTAATAACAAATCGTTAACACACCTCGATCTTTCTCGAAATGCACTAACAGACGCTATAGGTTCCTTTCTCGGAAACTTAGCGAACTTAATTGAACTCAAACTCGACGGGATTTCAACGTTTGGAGATCTTGCCGTTACGGAAATAGCAAAAAGCACTTCGTTAAAAACTCTGAGTATGAACAACTTTATGTCTCACGATCCCGTTACCGATATGGGAGCTTTTGCGCTTGCTGCGAATTCCTCAATAACCTATCTCGATCTTGCAGGAAAAAAGGTCGGTCCACTTGGAGCCAAGGCATTCTCACAAAATCATGTTTTAGATTTTCTGAACCTTTACGGAAATAATATCCGCGATGAAGGAGCCATTGCCCTTGCAGACAGTCCCACAATCACTCGATTGAACCTCAGTTCCAATGGACTTACCGCTGCGAGTGCAACGGCTCTTTCTAAGAATCCACGATTGAAAGAATTGAATTTAGATTCCAACCAGATCAGAGACGAAGGTGCCATCGCTCTTGCAAGTATGGCGACCTTGGATAAGCTCGTAGCGAGTTCCAACTCCATTGGTGAAAGGGGCTTACTTGCTATTGCTTCAAACCCTTATATTACAAGTGTGTCTGTTTCCCTTAATCCAGTATCCATGAAAGTTGCGGAAGCATTTGGTCGGCAGAAAAATTTTAAAGAACTCATTCTTAATTTTGTTGGTATGTCGGATGAAAAAGTGAGTGCCATTTCTGCGAATACGAACCTTGAAAAACTTCAAGTCGGTTCAGGAGCGATCACAAGTGCTTCCATGCTTTATCTTTCGGAATTACCCAAATTGCAATATTTGAGTCTTTTTCAAAACATGATTACCGATGCAGGTGTGACTATTTTAGTGCAAAGCAAGAGTCTGACGGCACTCCAACTCTATGGAAATCGTATTGGAGATGGAGGGGCTTATGCACTGGCATCCGACAAAATGCTAACTTCGTTAGATATTCGTTACAATTGCATAGGAGATGCTGGACAGAACCTATTGAAAGCTAAGATTCCACAGGCTTTGGTAGTTCCACAAAAGGATAATCGCGAGTGTCCTTAGCTAAAGCAAAAGGGAGAGTTTTTTTCCAAAATTGAAATGCAAGACTCTCTTGGGATGGCATCAAAGAAATTCTACCTTCTGAATAGCATAGAGAATGTGTTTCAACTTTTTGTAAATTTAAAAAATCTGAAATACCATACTCTGCAATAAAAATAACACCTTCTAAATACTCTCTCTTTTTTTCTTCCATAGCGAAATTTCCACAGGAATAGAGAACAAGCTTGCCATCCATCACTTCAAAAGGTTGCACAATATGACTATGGTGTCCGTAAATCAGATCCACACCTTCGGAAAAAAACAAACGAGCACATTGCTGTTGAACCGTAGAAGGAGCAAACTCCGATTCAAAACCCCAATGATACGATAGAATTAGAAAATCACATTGCTTTTTTGTGTCTCGAATTTTTTCTAAAAACATTTCTGCTAGCTTTGTTTTTTGCATGAACTCATGAGGACGAATACGAGTGATTTGAGGATGATTTAAAACAAACATATTGCATTCGAAGCTGAGTCCTAGAAATCCTAAGCTAATACCCTCGTGCTTTAAGAAAGAAGCAGAACTCGTAATAGCATGCAGATTGTTCTGTTTAATGAAGTCAAGAGTTTGATCGACTGCCTTTCTACCCTTATCTAATATGTGATTGTTCACAAGATTGAGAATATTGTACTGACCCTTCTTTGTAGCGGAATGGAATTGCTCTCTGCTTATTCCAAATACATTCCATTTGTTCAGAAAACCTGAGCTTTTTTCGGAAGCGTAGGGCCCTTCCAAATTCAAAAAACGATAGTCACAGCTTGCAAGCAAAGTATTGATACCGTCATCTAACGAAGGCACTCGGGATACAGTTGCAAAATCTCCACTAAATGCTAGACGGATCTTTTTTTTTTGATCTTGAGCAGGAGAGGACCAGTGAAAAGAGAGGTTTTTTGTATGCAGAGAGGGTTCTATATCTCGGTTTAGAATCTTTTGCTTGCGTAGCATTTTAGCAATAGCGAAGATTCCAAAAGGTGGATATTCGGCTTCTGCTCGGAAATGACGTGCAGAACGTATAAGAAAGACAAGCGTTGCGAGAGTTCCTGCAAACGCTATTCCGAGAAAACCAATATCACCGAAACTTGCAAGCAAGGAACCTAAAATTAAACCTGGATCGGTTAAAGCATTATAAAGAGCAAAAGCACGGGAAGAATTCGGAGATACTGCTAATTTCTTATACGCAACAAAGACTATGATGGATTGAAAGACGACAAACACAATGAAATTCGGTACCGTGATCTTCCAAAAGAAAAGATAAAGTGCATAGAAACTCATAGCAAGGAGTAGATTAGCAAGCACAAGATGACTTTCGAGTACGTTTTTCAAAAGGTGTGCAAGAATCTGACCTACAATGAACAATCCGACTATGCCTAAGAGTATAGACCGCAGAGAATAGTCCGGTACTATGTGTGTGGCATAACTTGTGAGATAAGCGATGATAAACCCGTACACTAGCTTTGCAAAAATAAGATAGTAGAAACGATCCCACCACTCGTAGAAAGTTCCACTGTAGTGTTCTACTCTATTGGGTTCATCCGTTTCAGAATCTATACGTGTAAGAAAAACAAGGGTGCAAAGAACGGGAAGTGTTAAGTAGAGTACAACCTTTTGCAGTGTGAAATTTTCAATACCGAGTTCAACGAATGCGGGCCCTGCAACAAAACCTAAAGCAAAAGCTGTATTCAATGCGGAAGCTCGGGTGCCTAACTTTTCGTAGGGAGAATTTCTGCAAATCCATCCAAAAGCAAGAGGAAGCAGCAGTCCTCCACTTAACCCTTCTAGAAAACGCCCTATATGCAATCCGTAGCTGTCAAGACGCAGAGCCATGAGTACAAACGACAAAGCAAAAGCACTTTGGTATATAACAAGGCCATGTTTTAAAGTTCTTAGAAATTTAGAAAAGTAGATAAGCGAGAGGCCTAGAACACTACCTACAAAATAGGCAGAAAATGCTGTTGCAGATCTTTCACCAAGTACAAGGTTAAGAACAGGAACCATTCCACTTGCAAGAGAACCGTTAATAAAGCAGGTTAAGATAACTATATACAGATTTAAATTATTATTTTCTTCTTTATTCATAACGCTAATCGTTTAGCATTCGGCGAATACAGGTGCAAGGTATTCTTAATGAGAAATACTTAAGTGAGGTGTGTGAGTTTTTGTCGTAAGATGTGATCTGTTAAAACAAGAAGTGTCATCGCTTCCACAATAGGCACTGCACGTGCGAGTACACAGGGGTCATGACGCCCTTGTTTCATTTGAAATTCCACGTTGTTTCCATTTTTATCAACGGTCTGTTGAGGTTTAAAAATACTGGACGGTGCTTTGAATCCTATGCGGAGTTTAATCGTTTCTCCGTTCGAAATGCCTCCTTGTATTCCACCACTGCGATTGCTGAGAGTGCGAATGCCTTTTTCTGTGCTTACGAAGGGATCATTGTTTTCGGAACCGAACAATTTACAGGATTCAAAACCCGAACCTACTTCGAATGCACGAGCAGCAGGTAAACTGAGCATTGCTTTGGCAAAATCCGCATTTAATTTGTCGAACACAGGATCACCAAGTCCAGCGGGGCAGTTCAACACAAAACAACTTATGCAACCTCCTACACTATCACCTGCATCACGTGTTTGTGTGAGAAGAGTTTCGACTTGCGGAAGAAGTTTTTCATCTGGAAAACGGAATGCATTTTGATCAACGGTTGCACGTGTGAGGGAATGTTCTGAAATGTGTGCTTCGAGATTTTTAATGGAAGAAACACAAGCGACTACACGAAGTTCGGGACATAGAATTTCGAGCACCTGTTCTGCAATCGCAGCAGCAGCTACACGTGCAAGTGTTTCGCGAGCGCTCGAACGGCCTCCACCGCTTTTAGGTCGTATGCCATATTTGATTTGAGTGGTGTAGTCGGAATGTGAGGGACGAAAGATATTTTGCAATTCGCTATAGTCGTCTGGTTTTTTGTCTTCATTGCGGACGAGGAGGGTGATGGGTGTGCCCAAACTTATTCCGTCTTCGATTCCTGAAACGCATTCGACTCTATCACTTTCTTTGCGAGAACTTGTCCAGGAATTTTGTCCAGGCTTGCGTCTGTTGAGGGCTTCCTGCACACGTTCTAAGGAGAGTGAAAGGCCTGCAGGGCAACCGTCTATTACGGCACCGACTGCAGAACCATGAGATTCACCGAAAGTAGTGACACGGAAAACGTGTCCGAATGTATTAGGCATGAGTGACTTTCTTGATGGCGGGACGCTACAACATGAGATCAAAACCGGCATTGAGGAAGACCTGTCCTGCACCGGGTCTAACCTGACCAATACCCACACCAAGGTTAAAATGAACACCTTTGTTTTCAAACAGCATGTCCATGCTATAACCATGAGCCAACACCATTTGGCTCCGTGGGTTCTGGTAACCCTGATACCATGCTCCTCCGTAATTCACAAATGCGGAAAAGCGAAGTTCATAAAAATACATAATCCAATAGAGCTTGTCCCAATCTTTTATCACGGGAAAATCCCAATCCAACTCTGCGCGCGCTTTTGTATCACCGAAACGTGCTTGCAAAAGGCGTCCTAGCCCGAACAGCGGATAACTATTTTGCGTATAACCCGCTCCTGAACCCGGAATAAAAGTTTTCAACGGAGTGTAGAATTGTCTTAGCAAAGGAGTTTTATCTCCCTTCCCTCTTGTGCGAGCAGCTTCGAGTTGAAGGCCAAGATTTGAACTAAGAAACGGAAGAGGTCTTTTAACATTAAACTGCGCACCCAAAACATTGAAGTCGTAATTTCTATTCCATGCAGCAGGAGCCACTTGACTACTTAAAGAAAAGTTCCATGCTATTTTTTTTGCTGTTCCTGAAAAACCCAATGCTGCAAAAGGTTGATACAAATTACCATCGGATGCGAAAATTCTTGGTCCAATATAAGGATCTCTTCGAGCAGCAAGAAGGCCTGTTGAAAACGAAACAGTCATCGGTGAGAAATAAAATATAGTCGTTGCAGCAAAGCGTGCTCCTTTTTCATCGATGTAGTCACTGAGTACGCTTCCATTTGAAAAGTAAAGATATCCGTTCCAGGCTTGACGTCTATATAAAGATAACGTCAACTGAGGCCAAAAGCGTGTTGATATCAAACTGATTTCTGTATTCGGATATTTGCTTTGCAAACCATAAAGAACAGAAGCGTAGACTGTTTCGTTTTGCATGTGATCCATAAGAGGAACAGACATGACTCCCAATTGGTATCCTAAAGCATCGTTCGCACCAATCCATGGGAAAGCAAATATAGGACGGGGTTGCCATTCTGCTGCTTGGTTATTTGAAATTGCTGTTTTTTCCGCTTCGGAACCCAACGGTTTTGCTGAGTCGTTGCTAATGGAAGATTCATGTGCCCACAGAGATGCTTTTTTCAGCGCGCTTCCTAAATCTATTCCGGGTGAACGCATTGCAACAATCAACGGAGAGATGTGAGGTATTGCTTTGCGACATGCTTGCAGCGTTTGTTCTTCCTTCTTCCATTTGCGAAGAGTGAAGCCATCGTTCAAAGCAATTCCAATGAGCAGATCGTTATTGACGGAACTTAAAAATGCGACGTCATCTTCCAAAGGTACAATTCCGAGACATTCTCCATTTGCTTGTATTTTTAAAAGGGATCGTTGCGTGCGTTCTGCGATGAGAACCCAACGTGTGTTTGCTGTTTTTGTGAGAGCGAGTGGGTAAGCTCTGGAATCGAAATTCAACTGGGTGATTTCTCCACTGTCTGGGTTCCATTCCCAAAGTTCATGCCGATCACCTTGCAAAGTTTGTTCGTGAACAGCGTACCAAACACGTGTGCTGTAGAATTTCGATTCACTTTCTTCGGAGTCTCGGCCCATAAATTCGACGGTTCGAGGAAGCGTTTCGCTAACAGGACAGTGTACTGCGTTGGGATTTACAGGGAGTTTAGAAAGATCGGATTTAGCAATGTAGCAGATTTGAGAAAGCTCATACAGATATTCATGCCAGAAAATATTCGACTGACTTTCTCCAAGTTTGGTGACCTGTCCTTCACGTTCGATAATGATGGAATCCATATCAAAGTGGTCTTCATTTATTTTTAATTGAACGATTTGGTATTTAGGAAGTCCATTTTTCAATTGCGGTACTGTAACTAAACCAATGGGTATGTCTCCACGGGTAGAAGATTCGAATACACTTTTTTGAATGAGTTTTGCGCTTGGCATGCGGTTGTTAACCAAACCTGTTGTGGAGTCGAAGTACACTTCTACTTCACGAATGTAACCTGTTGTATCTTCTTGGAATATATTAACTCCGTTTGAGTAGGTTCTAGTGGAGGGTAGACGATTGAAGTAGTTCCACTGAGTTTTTTTCGCGTTGGGACTCATTAACGAAACGGAACGGTGTTTTTCCCAGTGTTTTTTTGCTTCTTCTTTGTATTCTTTGTAGAGTTCCTTTCCATTTTTTCCGAAGAAATCTTTAAGAGCATCGTCCATGGGTAGAAAATCGGTAATGGGTGTCATGGATATAGGGTAGTAGATGGGAAGAGTGTATTTATAGAAACGTCGAAGCAGAAGGGGTAGAAAATTTTGTTCTTTCTCATAACCTTTGCGAAGAATCCAAGCTACGAAAGCACCTGAAGTGGAATATCCTTGTTCAAAAAAACCATTTCCTGAGTAGAGGCTATGGAGTCGGTCGTATGTGGGCCATTTGTCATGTAGAGCTTGTTTCCTTTCTATTGTGGCTTGTCGATCGGAAGCTGTGGAAACGGAGAGGGCTTCTGCTAAACCTTCGAGGAACCAAGCAGGCATCCAGGGTACATGGAAGATGCTTCCTGCATGTCCCATAAAATTTTCCAAATGGAGAAACATCATCATGTGTGTGTATTCGTGCCAGAAGAGGTCTCTTTGGCCTTGTCCGAGTGTTTGAAGTTCCATCGCTCCGGTGATGAAGTTCGAGAAGGAAGCGTTTGCAGTGATGGCAGAGGATATGACCGGCATCGGTGTTTTGCGTGAGATGTCGAACCAGGAGTCCATGGTGGGTCGAGCCGCTTCGAGTGATTCGAGAATCATCTTTGCTTCATGACTGGTGCTTGCGTCGTGGTAGATGAGGAAGTTCGGGTTCGTTGTTTGGTGGTATTCACGGTCACCTTGCGGTACTCCGAACCCGATGGGTAAACTTAATGAGTTGGTGGAACTCACAAAGAAACACATATAAATCGCAAGTTTTTTATACATAAAGTCTCTTTTTTTCGTTTGACACACACTTCTATTGTACATGATTTTTGGAGAGAGGAGTTCGGCACCTTTATGAATATACAAAAGATGATAAGATAGAAATAAGTCTCTATGTGAGGATTTTTATGAAATTTATGGTTGTGTGCTTTTGTCTCTCGATTTCTCTTTTTTCTTGCAAACAGAGAAGCAATAGCGACAGTGCTTCAAACGAAAGTGTACCAGTAACGGGAGCTACGCCTACAGCAGGTGTAAGCTCAGGAACTCAAGATCCTATTGATCCCTCAACTATTACAAAAATAGTAATTCTCGGAGGACCTTCATCTGGACTTGATTTAGCTTCCCCAGTTTCAACGCTTGGTGAGCTGTTAACGGGCACTCTCTCAGGTATGAGTAGAACATGGCAAAGTTTTAAAGCAACTGTAAGGCCCAATCGGGCAAATACCCCTCCAAAAACAACAGGAACAACACCTGTTGCAGAAGTAAAACCTAGTTTTGATGCTATTACAGTGGAACCTTTTAAAGACGTTAAAAATCCCTTTGTTGCCGATGTAGCTGTGCTTGCTGATGGTACAAGAATTCCCTTCATGAATTTTGGCGAAAAAAATCTAGCAGAACTGAGCAAAGCAAATTTAAGCACAATAAAATACCTAGTTCCAGAGAACCCAAATGAGACAACTCTTTTTCTAAATCAAACTCCCTCTAAAGATGTATATTTACCGTTTTTTAATTCCATATTTGAATCAGGAGGATCTATAACACGAAATGAGTTAGGTAAAGTCGAAGACCAACCAAAATTAACGAGCATAACTAATTTACCAGAATCAGGAAAATTATTTTTGAACAAAACAGACAAATTTTATTTTCAATACCTAATAAGACCTGATGGGCACCTTCAATTAACAAAGATTCCGAATTGAAAAAAATTAACTTAAAAACAGCTTTATCGACCATCAGAATGCAATTGATAGCTTGAAGATAACTCTAATCCACACCTTCGGTGTATAATAGTTATAGAAACTTGTTTGGGATCTCCTATAGAACCGCTAGACACTAAAAAAGAACACACCCCAAAAAATATGAGCCGTTGGCTCTTTGCGAGCATATTGCTCATTATTGCCGCTGCATTTCTATATACCTATCTCGCAAAGAAGGAATTAGGATTCGATCCTATACAAGAACTTCCTAATGAAGTTCTCATGATGGAAAACGAAGGCGATCTCGAAAGTTTAGATCTCAAAAGTTCCAACCCCACAGACCTCGACTCCTTTTTTTCAAAACAAAAAGATCTGCATTTTACTCCCTTCCTTCTCAAAGTCCCATCTCAGTGGGAAATACAAGGGGTTTCCATAATCGACTACGATTTTGTAAAAATTGCAATGACTCGCTTTCATAAAACCGATCAAAAAGATCTTCTTTTCCATTTTACTTTAAGTGGACATATCGAAGATCTGTCTGCTTCTTCCAAAAGAAGCATCGATCATTTTCTCTACCAGGCTTATTCTTCCGACCAATTGAATCTCATAGCGTGGCAACACGATCCTCATACAATCAGTATTTTGGTGGGCCATTTATCGGCAGAAGATCTTGCTCACATAGCTGCAAATTCCGGATCTGCGTTTTAACAATCCTCTACTCATGAATTACTCAGAATCACTGACATAGACTCTCCACGAAGATAAATCGCCTAGTGGAGGCATCTATGAAATTCAGTCGAAGTCGTCCTCTCCATCTCCTGCTAACCGTCGGATTTTTAATCTCGACACTTGCACATGCAGATCTCCGTAGAGAACCGGTGCAACAAGACGGGAAACCTCTCTACCATGATCATTTCCCCGCAAGACGTGATCTCACCGTTCGGCCCCACGATTATAAACGGACTAAACAATCTGAAATAGTTAAGTGGGTGGACCTAAAAGGTGGACAGTACGTACTCGGACTAGGTTATGATGAGGATTGTGGAAAATTAGTACCTTTTGCAATTTACGATAAAACTGATCCGCATCCCGCTTATTTCCGTTTCTGGCGAAATCTTGTTTTGGGAACTATTGGTATCAACGATTTGAACTTAGGCAAACTTGCAACTAAGTTCGAAACTCACCGAAAACGTGAAAAAGAAAAACACGCAGGTGAATATGTTTACAAACTCATCTATGAAGATGATGGACATATATTCCCCGAGAACTGGTGGCAAAGTCCGAACATTAAATGGAAAGAAGGTAAAAAACCGCAAATTGCACCCGAACGTGTGCAGATGTCGGATATTGAACTCGAAATCCGTGAGAATGGACATAAGAAGAATGCACGCGAAAAATTAGCGGATCTGTTTTTCAAATTCCAAACCATTGGCAACGACGATCCCAATTATACTCGCGAAGTTAAAAAACTCGAAAATCTCACAGAACACGCAGAATTTGTACGTCAACCAGACGGATGCTATCATCTCATATTCCAAAACACAGAAGGAAGACTTGCTCCGACAAAAGTTATAGATCTTCGAGGAAGGTTCTCCTCTTTCAAACACTCGCTTGCTTTTGGTGTCATAACTCAGACTACAAAGCAGGCGACCGCGTTTCTTCATCACCTTTTCATAGTAGCGCCCGGACTTGGTTATGCATTGCTCGAACGTTTCTTCAACCTGGTGGAAATACATTCGCTCACACGTCATGCTATGGCCTTAAACATGGTTATGGAAGCACTGGATAACAATCCGAACTCTCCTTTCTACGGAGTTCTTACAGAAGACGAGTTGCAGGATTCCATACATTACTTGCGCCGTTCGTCTACTATGCTTTCCGATCTGATCTACTTCGGTTTCACAAGCAAATGGAAAGTTGCACGTAAGTACATAAAAAATGCTGAAGAAAATCGCGAAAGAAGCATTGCTTACTTACAAGACCATGGGTTCAAAGTGTATCCCTTCGATCACAGTTACTACGCACTTGCTATCAAACGTGATGACAACAGTGAAATCGAACAGTTGAAAATATACTCACTCATTAAAAACAAATTCTGGGGACACAGACCTCACGATGTTGTGGATTTCATTCATCCGAATAAAGAACGAGCAAAACGCAACATCCAAGAAGGCATCATGGTTGGCCTCTCCTTTATGCCTCTGGGAACCGCTGTTTCCATCATTCGTGTGATCTACAAGGAACTCTTCCTTCGTGAAATACACCGTAGAGATATGGCAGAAGCTGGTTTCCGTGCGCACTTGAATCACAATCGTGAAGATCTTGTTGAAGTTCTTATGAAAGAAGGTTTCCCAAAACAAAGAGCCTATGACATGGTCGAAATCGCTTACCGTATGATCTACAAACGTGAAATGAATCCGATGGAGATTAAACACACGCAAGAAAGGTATTACGCTACTCAAGTTGAGAATTGGATCATGGATAGGGATTCGGAATATGTACCGCTCCCCTTAGATTCCGATATGTATTACCACTACGATGAGCACACCGACTTATAAATCTTTATGAGTGCTAAGGGAGTACTGTTCCAAATAGTATTCCCTTAGTTTCTCAATCGATTTTTTTGTTCCCGAAATTAAATTCTTCACCGCATCTTTTTGTACTCTTGTCCAAATGGGTCCTTTAAATAACCATTCTTTCTTCAATGTGAAAATTTTGTATGTCACGAGCAGTGTATCTTTTTCATTCAAGGGATAGTAGAAATTCACCATTCTAAATCCGTAAGTTCCATCCCCCACGTCGCTAGGCCCAGCTTTTGCAGAAGCCACTACAACAGGGTCGTCATTGTTAGAAAATATATTTCTCAGATCTTCCGCTTCTCCTCTGTCCATCTCTTGACCTTCATCTGTTTCAAAATTGAAGCTCGAATAATGAACATTCGCCCAGGCATCAATGATGGGAAGTTTTTTCGACTGTCTTACAATGCAGCGTTCTTTATCGACCACTTCGCAATCTGCATCGCTTATAGAACGGGATAGGTATTCAGGGGTGGACATCCTCGATGCTGTGAAAAATTCAGGGCTTACGTTTTTCAGCACAGCTACCATTTTCGCAACGATAACTTTGTCATCCTCATTAAGGGCTTTTGCAAATCCGTCGATTTCAAAGATATCATGAAGATCTTTATATTTCTTAGGAGTCAAGAGTTGAACACTCATTTGAATGTCCAGTTTGGAAAGCAGTTCTGGATTTTCTTTAAAGAAGATGTTTTTTTCTTCGATAAGTTTAAACGGGTTTGTGGGGAATACGGGGTGTGTTTCTAACTGTGCTGAAATGTCTTTGATGAACGACGATTCTGCGTAGATAGCAGTGTTAAGCAGAGAACAACAGATCAGGGACTTTTTTAAAAAACTTTTTAAGAATTTCATAAACAAACTCCAAATTGTTCCATCTCTTTTGCTTATCACTTGGGTTTCTTTGTTCCTAGTCTATTCTCTTCCTTCCAAAACCATTCATTGCCTTCCAACCTCTTTTTCTGATATGATTTTCATCTTCTAAGCTAAAAAGACATTTCATCGAGATTTCGTATGCAATTGAGGATCACGTGCTTAACGGGGACTTAGAAAATTTTAAGAAAGTATGGACTGTTCAACTTTATAGAGAATTCGACGACATTTGTTTTCGTTTTCGATTGCCTCTTCAAAGACCACTCATTCGTGTTATGGATTTCACCTCTCGGTGGGGCCATTGGGACGCAGACACGAGAACGCTTGCGCTTGCTAGCAGATTGATTACGGATAATTCCTGGGCTCATGTGCTTGAGATTTTCAAACACGAACTTGCGCATCAGTATGTTGATGAAGTTCTAGGACTCTTTGATCAGCACGGGATGCACTTCAAACATGCTTGTGAGAAACTGGGAGTGGAAGCTTGGGCCCAGAAGGCAGAGGTGCATAGCGCTGATCTTCTTTCCACGCTCAGCAAGCCGGTGCCTAATCCTGAGCAGGAAGCGCTGTTTAGGAAGATAGAGCGTCTGCTGGCTCTTGCACGTTCTTCGAATGAACACGAAGCTGTTGCAGCAATGAACAAAGTAAGCGAGTTGCATGAAAAGTATCATCTTGCTCAACTTAAGACCGATCAGCTGGAAGAGTTCACCACTGTGGTTATTGATCATAAACTTCGACGCCTACCGTCTTTTCATGGTATTCTATCTTCTATACTCACGAGTTATTTTTCCGTTCGGGTGATTTTTAGCACCCTTTATGACAAGGAGAAGTTGAGTGAGTTTAAAGTTATAGAAATTCTCGGACGCGTGGATGATGTGCAACTGGCAGAATATGTGTACTGGTTCCTCTTTAATACAATGGACATACTCTGGAGTCATTATCAGGAACAGACGAAGAGCCGTGGTCTTGCTGCAAAGAACAGTTATTATTTAGGTGTACTCAACGGATTCGAGACGAAGATGAAGGAGAGCAAGAAAAGTCGTAGTACTCAAACGCATCTTGCTTCTCAAGAAAAGAGTTTGATTGCATTGGGAGAGAAACGTCTGGACGAGTATGCGCATTACAAACATCCTCGTCTTCATACGGTGAGGTCCACGCAAACAGGTCGCAATTCCAAGATTTTTCAAGATGGTATTGCAAAAGGAAAGGAACTGACTATTCACAGTGGAATCAAAGATTCCAAACCAGGAGACAAAATGAAATTATTGAATCGGTCGAACACATGATTAAAAACCCAGTTTTTATAGTGTTTTTAACACTTGCAATGGCAGTGATGATCACTGCTATAGTGAATAAGCAGGAGAAATCTGTTGATTCTCTGCCCTTCTCGTCATCCCGAGTGGAACCGAGGGATCTCCTGCATAGCACCACTGCCGAAACATCTGTGCAAGCATCTGTAGTGCAAAGCCCCACTGTGCAAGCGGTAGACGCTGTTAGCAAAGAAATCCATATAGAACACAATTCCTGCTTCTACGACGCACTCGTGAAAGAAAGCATCGCTCCGCAAACTGTTTTGCAAATTGCGCGTGTATCCAAAGAGAAATTTGATCTCGGTGCTCTCGCACCCGGCACGCGACTTGTCTTGGGATGGAGTCAGCAGAAGTTAGAAAGTATGCGTGTTCTTATTTCTGGAATCAAGGAACTTCATGTCGAAGCTAAAGATGGAAATTGGGAAGCCTCACTTATTGAACACGAAGTTAAAATTGAATTGACTGCATTCTTCGGAGAAATCACAGATACTTTGTGGAATTCTGCCGTGTCTGCGGGAATGTCGTTTGATTTGATTTCGGATCTTTCGGATATTTTTGCATCTCAAGTGGATTTCACACGAGAATTGAATGTGGGAGATCAGTGGGCTATTCTTATTGAAAAAGAAATGGTGGGTGAGCAACAGGTTGGATATAGAAATATACTTGCTGCTGAGATTTCAAAACACGGAGAAACTCTACCTGCATACCGTTTCGAAGTGGATGGACGCGAAAGATACTTTGATGCAGAAGGTCAGAGCAATAGAGGCAAGTTTCTCAAAAGTCCTTTGCGTTACAACAAGATCACCTCTCGTTTTCAAAAAGCACGTTTTCATCCTATTTTGAAAACAAGACGTCCGCATCAAGGAGTCGATTTATCTGCATCCACAGGGACACCAGTACGTGCGGTAGGTGATGGTTCTATTGTGGAAGCGGGTCGCAACGGTGGTTCAGGAATTATGGTAAAAATACGTCACGACCACCGTTACATGACAGCTTATAAGCATCTTTCAAAAGTGGCTTCGGGATTGCGTTCTGGTTCAAAAATAGAACAAGGACAGATTATCGGTTACGTAGGACAAACAGGTCTTGCAACAGGACCTCATTTGCATTTTGAATTCTACGAAGATGGTCGTTATGTAGATCCTATGGGTAAACGTTTTCCTCGTCGCGATTCTGTAGACCCACGCCATCGCATGCGTTTCCAAAGCGAAGTCAAACATCTTCAAGAGCTGATGGAAGAGTTTAGAAAAAAAGGAAGAGTGCTTTAAAGAAGTTAAAGTTCTTTACTCCACAGATCATTCAACTCTTCACGTTTGCGAATCACACGGCAAGAATTTCCTTCCACTAGAACTTCGACTGCTCGTGTTCTCGAATTGTAATTCGAAGACATTGAAAAACCGTAAGCTCCGCATGTTCGAATGTAAAGTAAGTCCCCTGACTTCATGGGAGGAAGATGTTGATTCAAGCCTAGAAAATCACCTGTTTCGCAAATGGGTCCTACAACATCGTAGTTCTGAATCTGTGCGTTAGGATCGCTCTTTACAGTTCGGAATTCGTGATGAGATCCATAAAGTGTAGGGCGTATCAGATCATTCATTGCAGCATCGGTGATGATGAATTTTTTTTCAGGACTTTCTTTAACTCCGATCACTTTCGTAAGCAAGACACCACAATTTCCCACAAGAACACGACCGGGTTCTACGATGAGGTGTATTTTTATTTTTCGAATGTGTTTGAGAAGAGTGCTTGCGTATTCTGCAATAGAAGGCGTGGATTCTTCGGTGTAACGGATTCCGAGTCCACCACCCATGTTCAAATAACGAATTGCAAAACCCTTGCTGCGAACGTCTTCCACAAGTTGAACCATGTCTTTTGCCGCTTCATCCAGTGGGCCTAGATCGGTTAACTGACTTCCTATATGACAAGCAAGTCCAACGAGTTCGAGACAGTCTTTGTTTTCTTTTATGAATTTTAAAAAAGAATCGAGGTGTTCCAAAGCAATTCCGAATTTGCTTGAATGCATTCCGGTAGAAATCTTCGGATGTGTTCTTGCATCGATGTCGGGATTCACTCGCAAACTGATGGGTGCTTTTTTGTGAAGCTGTTTTGCAATTTTTGCAATGTTTTCGATTTCGAAAAAAGATTCGACGTTGAAAGATAGAATTCCAACTTCGAGTGCGCGGGTTATTTCTGCTTCTGTTTTACCCACACCGGAAAAAACTAAGTTGTCGGTCTTCACACCTGCGAGAAGTGCGCGTTCGAGTTCACCCAGCGAAACAATGTCCGCCCCAAAGCCGGCAGAAAAAATCTGTTTGAGTAGAGAGACGTTGCTGTTTGCTTTGATGGCATAACAAAAACTCGTAGGGTGCGATTCGAATGCTTCCTTGAACTGAGTGCAATGACGCGCGAGTGTTGCGGAAGAGTAGACATAAGCGGGAGTGCCCAGTGTTTGCGCGATTTCACTTAAAGAAACTTCTTCGCAAAATGCCTGATGATCTCTATAAAAAAAGTGATCCATGGCTCATCTCAACTTTGAAAAAATGGCGGTCCCACCAGGAATCGAACCTGGAGCTCTCATTTAGGAAACGAGTGATTTATCCTCTTAATCGATGGGACCTGAAAATAGAGGAAAGAAAAACATGCGAAGCCTAACATTAAAGGAGAAACTTTGCTTACTTCCAGAATAGATCAATCCAAACTGTTTAGCAATTTTCTACATATAAGTGGGTAGAGATGCTTTAGCTCCGTCGAGAGATAATGATCTCACCGAAATCAAACTGCTTTGCTTAGCATTTGAAGTGCGGCAAAGAGCTTTAAACAGCAACAGGAGCCTTGATATGAGGATGAGGGTCGTAGTCATGAATGACGAAATCATCCACCGTGTACTCAAACAAACTCGCTGGTTTGCGAACTATCTCCAACTTTGGCAAAGCACGAGGCTCACGCTGAACCTGTTCCGCAACTTGATCCAAATGATTCGCATAAAGATGCGTGTCCCCACCTGTCCAAACAAAATCACCCACTTCCAAATCACACTGCTGCGCAATCATATGCGTTAGCAAGGAATACGAAGCAATATTGAAGGGCAGACCAATAAACACATCGCAAGACCTTTGGTAAAGCTGGCAAGAAAGGCGTCCGTTCGCAATGTAGAACTGAAACAAACAATGGCACGGAGGAGGAGCTACTTTTATTTTCGCCAAATCTGCAGGGTTCCATGCACTGATCACATGACGTCGCGAATCCGGTTTTGCACGGAGCTGTGTAAGAAGTTCGCTGATCTGATCTATAGGCGGACCATCGGGCTGAACCCAAGAACGCCACTGCTGACCATAGACCGGACCGAGATCCCCTTTCTCATCCGCCCAAGG
>Ga0206941_10138_pt1 | contig 22138 bp, 27 predicted proteins | sample Alteio_BWOrgHeat_9_FD_153251 | JGI IMG/M metagenome (GOLD analysis project Ga0206941, IMG submission 153251) | Enriched cells from forest soil in Barre Woods Harvard Forest LTER site, Petersham, Massachusetts, United States -... | ecosystem: Environmental > Terrestrial > Soil > Temperate forest >...
GCCAATTTCTTATGCTTATATTCGCATGATGGGATTCGAAGGTCTTAAACATGCAACGTGTGTAGCTATTTTGAATGCAAACTATATTGCTGCGCGACTCAGTCAGCATTACGATATTTTATATAAGGGAGAGAACGGTTTAGTTGCTCATGAGTGCATTGCAGATATGCGCAAATTTAAAAAGACATGTGATATTGAAGTTTTTGATATTGCAAAACGTCTTATGGACTATGGGTTTCATGCTCCTACCGTATCCTTTCCTGTTGCAGGAACCTTTATGATTGAGCCAACGGAAAGTGAATCTTTAGTATAAATAGATAGGTTTTGCGAAGCTATGATTTCCATTCGTGAAGAGATTCGCTTTTTGGAAGAAGGGAAAGGAGATTTGAAAAACAACGTTCTTAAGAACGCTCCTCATACGGTTGATGTCGTGACAGCTTCTACTTGGGAGAGACCCTATTCTAGAGAGCAGGCTGCATTTCCGAGTGAATGGGTACGAGAAAACAAGTACTGGCCTCCTGTTGCTCGTATTGATGAAGCATACGGAGACAGAAATTTTATGTGCCGATGCAGTTAATTTTCTTTAATGTAGTTCTCGTATTGACTAGAAGACATCAAACCTTTGATTTCGGCATCTAGCTGAACTTTTACAAGCCAGCCTTTGTGGTAAGAGTCTTCTGTAAGAAGTTCAGGTTTCTTAAGAACATCCTCATTTACCTCTACAATTTTACCTTTTCCAGGCATGTAAAGATCACTTACTGTTTTTGTGGATTCTACTGTGCCAAAAGGATCTTTAGCATCAAAGGTTTTGCCTACTTTTGGCAAGTCAATATGAACGATATCACCCAACTGTTCTATTGCATAAGCAGATATACCGATTTTAGCGGTACCGTTGAGAGATGAAATCCACTCGTGATCTTCCGTGAAAAATAAATTGTTTGGAAATTCCATTTCAGCTCCATGCGTCGAAGTTACTTTGCTCGTATATTATAGAGAGGTTTGGGAACAACTGCAGCACGTTTCAGATTGCCTCTTACATCTATAGAAATTTCCAAGCTCGCGTCAAATTGATCCGTCATAATCAACGCCATTCCTCCTGCGCCACCTACTGACGGAAGAACGGAACCGCTTGTCACCAAACCAATAGGCTTACCATTTTGCAGAACATGCATGCCATGTCGAGGGATCCCTGCGTCAATCATACGAAAGGCAAGCAACTTTCGATGTATCCCTTTTTTCTTTTGTGCAGCGATTACTTTTTTCCCAACAAAATTGTGTTCCAGTTTAACAGCCCAACCAATGCCTGCTTCCAAAGGTGATACCGAATCATCCATATCGTTGCCGTAAAGCAAATAACATGCTTCTAAGCGTAAAGTATCCCGTGCACCTAAACCGATAGGTTTAATTCCTAGTTTTTGATTTTTTTCAAGCAAAGCGGTCCAAACTTTTTGTGCAAGAGAAGGAGGCACATAGATTTCGTACCCATGCTCTCCTGTATAACCAGTGCGGGCAATGAGAATTCCAAGCCCAAAAAGTTTGGTAGAAAATATATGCATGTACGGAAGTTTCTCGACTCGGTCCTGGTCCATCATATCGAGAATGGATTGAAGCGCCTGCAAACTTGAGGGTCCTTGAAGAGCAAGCTGCGCCCATGCCTCCGATTCGTTTCGGACTTGCACATCTGCATAATGATCACTTTGGGTTTCAATCCAGGAATAATCGTTCTCTGTGTTCCCAGCATTGACGCAAAGCAGGTATTCATCATTTTTCAATTTATAAACAATAAGATCGTCTATGAAACCACCTTGCTCGTTACACATTGCCGAGTACTGCCCTTGCCCCACAGAAAGAGTTTTGACATCGTTTGTGAGCAGATGGTTTAGGAAGTCCGAAGCCTTTTTACCGACTATTCGTATTTCGCCCATATGACTGACATCGAAGAGTCCTACGGCTTCTCGAACTGTTTTGTGTTCTGCGAGAACGCCTTCGTAAGAAACAGGCATGCTCCAGCCACCGAAATTAACAATCTTAGCTTTCAATTGAAGGTGTTGTGGATAGAGAGGTGTCTTTTTTGCAGCTTCCAAGTCAAGTTTCTCCGGCGCGTGAACGACAAAACGTATCTTGCGTGGTTTGCCCGTTTATGTTTTTCTAATCCTAGTCTATGTTCCATATCTTGCAAAGGTCTAAAATTAAAGGTTTAGTCGTGGTGAAGAATATCCCATTAAGTATTGTCATCATCGCTTTCAACGAAGAAAAAGGATTGGAAGCCTGTTTGAGTCAGCTTATTCCTGGAGCCGAACTCATACTTCTCGATTCCGGAAGCACCGACAAAACTGTCGAAATAGCAAAAAAATATGGAGCAAGAGTTTACGAACGCGCTTTTGATAACTATGCAGCACAAAAAAACGCAGCAGTAACCTACGCATCGAATGACTGGGTTCTCTCTCTTGATGCAGACGAAGTGATGGGAGAAGACCTGCGACGCAATATTGAGCTGCTTCTTAGAAATCCAGAAAAGACCGAATATGCTGCGTATAAAATCCGACGTTCACTCGTATACATGGGAAAAAAACTTCGTTTTGGAAAAGCACAGGATTATCCCATACGTCTTTTTCAGAAAAGCAAGGCTCGTTTTGTGGGTGAAATTCACGAGAAGATCGAAGTTCAAGGAAAAATTGGTTTTCTAAAAGGTGAACTTCTTCACTACAGTTATGAAAACCTCGATGATTATTTTCGTCGTTTCAATCTTTACACCAAAAAAATTGCTGAGAATCATTTCTCTAAGAATAAGTCTGTTTTCCTTCCCTTGCATTTTGTGCGACCAGGAGCGGAGTTCATTTATCGCTATTTTATCCGACTAGGTTGTCTAGATGGGTCTGCAGGTTTTAGTTACGCGCTCGTAAGCAGTCTTTATGCGTTTGTTAAATATGAAAAATTGAGAGAAATTTATCTTTTAGAAAAAAAGAAACACGAATGACTCAAAAAAAAATTTGGCATCTGATTTCGAATCGGTGGAACAGCGCAATTACAGAATATGCACTCAGTTCTGCGCGTGCATTGAATATAAGCGGATGCTCAAATGTTTTTACAGCAATGGAAAATTCCCCGGCAGATAAAAGAGCGAAGGAACTAGGCTTAGAAACTTTTCCAGTAAAAGATTTCTCGTGGCAAACATTAGGTACCTTACGAAATTATGCAAAAAATATAAATGCAGATCGCATCTTACTCTACGGAGGAAAGGAAACTTTCCTAGCTAAATTTCTAGGAAAAGCAAGGTACGTTCGATTTTTCGGTCAAGATCTTAATACGACTCTTCTGCGTACTCCCTTTTTATTTTCCGCATCCTATTCCCATATTTATAAGTTTATAAGTCCCAACGACATCATCAGTTCGGACTTGCAAAAAAAATTATCAACCCAACGTATACGAAGAATTACTCTAGGTTTGGAAGCCCCTACTTTTAAGAAATTAGCGCGTCTAGACCGATCAGAATTCGTTGTTTTAGGTCGCTTGGATCCCGTCAAAGGACACGAGTCTATACTTCGAATTTTCGCAAAAACGCTTAAAAAATGGCCTGAAGGGCACGTCAGACCTAAACTTCATATCATAGGTGAAGAGGCAAACCTGTCTTCAAACCAGGTGAGTCAGTGGATAGAAGAACTGAATTTAAATTCACACGTGCTTTTAACAAACAAACGGGTTTCAGACATTCAAAGTGTATTGCATAAAGCTTGTTTAGGTATTGTTCCCAGCCTCGGGTCCGAACACATTTGCAGAGTTGCAGAAGAATTCTTACTTGTGGGAACCCCTATTTTCGTTTCGGGAGCGGGTGCTACGGAAGAAGTTCTCTTCTCGGGTGCAGGTCAGAGCTATAAGGGGTGTGATGAAGAAAAAGCAGCGCAGAAACTAGTCGAGTGCGCACTACAAACGCTCATGGAACCCGAATCTATTAGAGAAGCGAGAGCCAATGCAGCAAGAGACCTGTTTTCTCTCGAAACTATGGGGAAAAATCTGAAAGAATTTATTTTCGAGTAAACGCATTCTGCAAGAATTTGAATTTCTGTAAGTTTAACTCCCTTTTTGCAAATAGCATAAGAGCAGCAACACCCATTAAAAAAGAAATAGTGGGGGCACCGTACTTTCCAAGTTTTTCGTATAAAATTTCGTTAATTCCCAACCCAATTTTACCCAATGAAGAGATCTCGAAACCATAGAAGGCTAAAGAAGAAAAGAATTTCGAGAAAACATAAACAAAACTGATATAGAAAAATATTGAACTTAAGAAAAACAAAACCGTCCGTTTTAAAGACAAAAGCCTAAAGAAATATGCAATTCCCATCAGCAAAAAGGGAATAGGGACTAAACAGACACCAAAACCCAGGAAATAGATCAGCTCAGCACTCAAACTTGCTCCCCAAGAACCTACAAGATTCTTAACAGGAGCTGAAGGAAAGGTCGCAGAGTTTATAGAGGGATCAAGCGGGCTATAGGAGAAGACCCCTAGCAAATATAAAAAGACTAGAGTTATGAGAGAAAAAAAGACAATATCCCATAAATATGAGCGAGTAAGATTCGAATTCATGCGCATAAATCCATGACTCCTCAAGTGTGTTACTCCACTCATTTTAGCATCTTTTTTTTGAATGTTTTTTGAGCACCCTACCTTTTTTTGCCCCTACTTCTTTTTGTATAATCTTTAGTCAGTTGCTTTTTTGCCTAGTGCGGTAGAATAATCGAAGGAAAATTTCACTAAGAGATTTTATGAAAATATTTTTTTCGCGCAGAGATTTTTTTTCGGGAACAGCGATGGGAATTACGGGGTTAAGCAGCGGAATTTTTTTGCGCGGAAAATATTTTTTTGATGAAAAATCGCAAACAGAAATCATCGAGAAAATAGTCCTTTCTCCCGAGGATTTTGAAGAAAAAAAATTTTTTCAGAAATTTCTTGCAGATGAAATTTCATTTATACATGAAAATAATTTTTGGAATTTAGAACCCGAAAATAGTTTTCGATGCGCTGAATAGAGACATAATGTTAGCTACAGATCCGTGTTTTTTACCTCTCTCGAAACTGGCTTTGCTCTTGAAGTCTAGAGATTTGTCAGTTCTCGAAATCACACAATGTTATTTAAATCGTATAGAAAAAAAATCACATCTGAATGCCTTCATCACAGTATGTAAAAACGAAGCTATCGAAGATGCAAAACGTGCAGATTCAGAAATATCAAGCGGACAATATAAAGGTCTACTTCATGGCATCCCCTTGGCGGTCAAGGATCTCATCGCTAGCAAAGGAATACTAACGACTTCAGGTTCTCGAATACTCAAAAACAACATCCCCGACTATGATGCAACTGTCTTAGCAAAATTGAAAGAAGCAGGAGCTATATTATTAGGTAAATTACAGCTCTGCGAATTTGCAGGAGGTGATGACATCAATCCCTTGACAGGCAAAGGTCCTGTGAAAAATCCTTGGCACGAGCAGGTTTGCGCTGGAGGTTCCAGCAGTGGCTCTGCTGTAGCAGTTGCAGCTTCATTATGTGCAGGTTCTTTGGGTACGGATACAGGAGGCTCCATTCGAAGTCCTTCTGCATACACCGGAATTGTTGGTATGAAACCAACCTTTGGTCGTGTGAGTCGATTTGGAATCACACCACTGAGTCTTTCTCTCGATCATGTGGGTCCGATGAGCAAAACCGTGGAGGACAATGCTATTCTCTTGGAGTGTATTGCAGGTTTCGATACGAAAGATCGACACTCATCTTCTGAACCTGTTTCTAATTTTAGAAAAAAACTGAAGATCCCCGTGCAAGGTCTTCGCATCGGTTTGCCAAAAAAATTCTTTTTTGAATATGCAACCCAAGAGGTGTGTGACGCTGTTCTCCAAGCTGCTAAGGAACTTGAAAGGCAAGGATCTGTACTTATAGACGTAGAACTTCCTCATTTGAAATATGCATTCGGAGTAGAATTTGCAATACTTCTTAGCGAAGCGCGAGCATTTCATATGCAATATTTAAATCAAGATAAAGAAAACGAATACACTCCCACATTTAAATATGGCGTGCTTGAACCAGCGAAAACCTTAACAGGCGTGGATTATGTTCAAGCAAAACGTATTCGAAATTTCATCATTCGCGATTTTGAAAATGTTTATTCTAAAGTTGATATTTTGCTCACTCCTGGAGCGGAAGCAGCTGCGCCCCCTCTCGATGAAGAAGGAATTTTGAAATATACAACACAATCGGGATTGAGAAGCCCTATTGAGATGTGGACACGAATATACTTCCCTGCAAACCTTTCTGGTGTTCCTTCCCTTGTTATGCCTTGTGGGTTTTCGAAAACGGGATTGCCTCTAAGTTTATCCTTGATGGGAAGACACTTCGATGAAGCAACAGTATATCAAGTTGCTCATGCCTATGAAAAAGCAACGCATTGGCACACCTTTATTCCGAGTGTTTGAGGAGCTTTTATGTTGAAGACAATTGTTATGCAGTTCAAACGAGGTCTTCTCGTAAGCATTCTTCTTCTTATTGTGTTTGCGGCACACCCGATGGAACCGCTTATTCCCATACAAAATAAAGTTTGGAGAGTGCTCTATACACTAGGTATGGACGTAGCAATGACACCGATAACAAGCGATATGATGCTAATGTGGGATGAAAAAACAAATGCACGAGCTTATACAAGTCATTTTTATCTTCAAATCGAAGACACTTCAGGGAACGAACATAAGCTCGCAGGATCCGATCTCGATTTCTATTTTCTGCGTATACCCATTCTTCTCATGGTGGACTATCAAATGGATGGTGCCCCTTTAGATGGGTTTCTTGACCTTATTTGTAAAAATCTAAATAAAAAACTTGGGATTCAAGCAAAACAATGGCTAGTAAAGAACTCTGCAAATCTCTCCATCTTGATCGACGCAATGAAGTGTCCCTAGAAGACCGTTGCTCTTATTTTCGAAAAGCATTGGCGGTTTATCTTTTCTATTACTATCTTCCCTTTGCTTCTCATCTTTTCGAAATTTTTGGTGCAGAAGGAATGGTCAACAGAGCTAAAATTGGACCTCTATTTGCACCGTCTTTATTGTTTTTATTTCAATCTGATTTCATTTTGGTTTTAGTGTTCTTAACCTTACTTTCTTTGAGCGCGCTGCTTTTATTAGATAGGTTGTCTCGATTCGGTGTTTTAGTTTTATTTCTATTAAACTTATCTTTCCAAAACGCAAATCCTTATATTCTTCATGAACCACAACAACTAGCGAGTCTTTTTCTTTTTACTATCTTGTTATTTTTACCTGTTAAGCGAGATCAAACATGTGATCCGTTTGTTTGGAAAACACTGCTCTATGCTCTCGGTGTTTATTATGCTTTTGCTGGACTTAAGAAACTCGTAGACCCACTTTGGGGAGAAGGCCAAGCACTTTATTATCTTCTACAATGGGATGCTTTGGCAAAACATAATGTGTTGTCGGATTGGTTGGTGCACAAGCACACGTTCATCTCTGTTCTCAATTACTCAACACTTTTCTTTGAGATGACATTTCTTATAGCGTGTTTTACAAGATTTTTTCCAATCTATTGGTGGATCGGAATTTTTTTTCATGCGTCGATTTTATTTTTTCTCGAAGTTGGCTCTTTCAGTGCTATCATGTTCGTATGGTATGCACTATTTTATCCGCAGAGGAAATTCCAGGATCTATGAAAAGATCGATTTTGTCTTCTTTAAGCAAAGATTTTTGTCTCTTTTATTTACCAAGTCTTCTCACAGCAATTCTTTTTCTACTTGCAGTTCCAGGCTTAGCGCCCTCTCAGAGTTATGCCAGCGCTGCTATTTTATTTATTAGTTTTTACATAATAGACGGAGGGCATACGTTTTTAAGTGCTTTGCGTGTTTTTAGAACTTGGAACGATGAAAGTGTGCTCTACCTGTTTTTAATTTTTAGTATCTTCTTCGCAAGTCTTTTGTGTGTGCTTTGGAAGCCGATCTGGTTATTTCGTATTTATCTTTATTCCACTGTTTTTCACCACGTTCGACAGCATTGGGGTTTAACAGCATGGTATCAAAAGCTCAATAAACGTTTTGATCCTATGAGTTATTATTTTATACATGCGTTTCTTTTTCTCCCCTTTTTTGCTTTGCATTTTGATCCTGCATCGAAATCTGCTGGCTTTTTCCAAGAGGATGAACTTCTTCTCTTTCCTTCTCTAATTTTGTTTAAAATCTGTATTGGGATTCTAATTGTGTTGCTTGCTATTTTTCTCTTTCATGAAATTGAAAATTCGAAAAAATACGGCATAGAATGGAATAGAATCATGAGTATTTTATGTCCTGCCATAGTGCAATTTTTAGTTTTCTTTTTTTGCGGCAAGTCTATTTTTGCACTCATTCCTTTGGTTATCGGACATGGATTCAGCTATTCTGTTTTGCTTGGATCGAGTTTGAAAAAGCTTTCTCCTAAACGAAGTAGAATATCTTTGAACGTACTCATAGTTTGTTTAGCTTTAGTAGGAGGTTCCTTATTGTTTTTAGCAGATACCCTTCTCGAATCTGTGGAGGAAAAAACACTGCTGAGTCAAAGTTTGCTTGCATTCCTTACACTTCCTGCGATTTGGCATTACGTTGTGGATGCATTTATTTGGAAGGGTAAGCATCCTGAAGCCGCTGTTATCTATTCACAAATAGGAGCTTAGAATGTTTCATTCAGGTACACTTTTAATTTTTACAACATTGCTTCTTGGTTTTTTACTTATCCAAGGAGTCGTAAAGGCATCTCGAAATTTAGGAAAGTCGAAACAGAAGATAAAGAAGACCAGAATTCAAGTGGGGTTGGTGTTTTTAGGCTGGCTCTTGTTTGTGTGTATTCTTGGTTCAACAGATATTCTTGCAAACTTTGATTCCATGCCTCCACGTTTCGTTATTTTTTTAGGGCTAACTGTGTTAGCAACACTCGTTTTTGCTTTTTCGAAGTTCGCTACTCTTCTTGTTGAGGGCTTGTCGATTTCTTATCTTGTTGGTTTTCAGAGCTTTCGAATTCTGGCAGAACTTGCACTCTATGCAGCATATTCGGAAGGACTAGCGCCTATTCAAATGACTTTCTTGGGGATCAATCACGATATTTTCTCGGGCGTGAGTGCTCCGATTATGGTTTATATTTTTAAACACCGTCGCTCAAATAGAATGATCCTACTTTGGAATATTTTATGTCTGCTTCTGCTAATGAAGGTTGTCGTTATTGCGGTTCTCTCGGCTCCTACACCGTTTCGAATGTTTATGAACGAACCTGCAAACACATTTGTTGCGCAATTTCCTCATATTTTGCTACCTGGAATTCTAGTTCCCTTTGCTTTGTTAGGGCACATACTGGTATTCCGTTGGTTATGGAGAAATAGAAAACAGAAAGTTCGTTGAAATTTGATAAATTGTAAAACTGTTTTCATTCTTTCTTGCAATAGTGGCCGTCTAAGTTAACTTGACCTTCTAGGGGCCAGCACGTAGTGATTGAGCACAATTTTGGAGAATTATTCATGCGTAAATTTTTGTTAAGTTCCCTAATGTGTTTTATAGCGTTTGCTCCCTTTCGTGCCGAAGCGATTAGCGATCGAGACGCACTTTTTACTACAGCTTCAGTGCTGGCTATATTGGGTTTTGTCTTCGCATTTGTAGAACTTCCGCTCGGTGTAATCAATTATCAAACGGACTGTTATGAAGGTGGTTGTGATCCCAATTCAACACACCCCACGCATGTACCTATATGCAGAAATTGCAAGTGGTCCTGTTGTCCTTCCTGTTGTAGCGATAATAATGGGAGTCTTATTCCCTCCCTAAGGGAACTTGGTCCAGAGTTCAAGCAACTGAGAGCAGCAATGATAGGAGTTGGTGGTCTTTCTGGGACCTGTTTTGTTTCTGCAATAGTTTTGGGTGTGTTAGCTTATCTCAATCTTGATCCTCCTCCGGTCATAGTGAGTACATCATTGGAACAAGTGAGCTCCGGAAGTGAGAGTACTTCTACAGAAGATGTTTTGTGAAGTTTCTCCTAGATGCCAAGACCCAAAGGGGTCCTATGAGAAGAAACTGCAGATCTTTGAAGAAAGAGGGTTTCTCCCCTTCAATCTTATGACCCACGAACTGACCTATCCACGCAACGACGAAAACAAAAATACAGATTGGTAGAATACTTTGTGGGCTATGCTTTTCCCAATAAACAAAAATACTCAGTATTGCAAAAATTGCTGCTAACAAAAAAGCTGCAAGACGTGGAACTATACGGATATAAAAACACATTGCAAACATTGCAAAAACAGCAGCCCAATTCAAAATCAAGCGTTCTAATACAGAGTCCGCAGAAAAAGGAAAGGGGATGCAATAAAAAAGTCCCAGCAAACTGAACACAATCGCTGGGACACAAATTTTATGAAGCATTTGGTTTGTGGGGTTTTTGTGATCGTTTCGATACTCGCTTAACCACTGCTCAATCGTTTTCATGAGATTTCCTTTTTAAGTCAATCACTGAAAACGATTCTCTCTTAAATTCATCAACTTGACCATTTCTAAGAACGGTCAAATTACAAATTACAGAGTGCTAGAAGAGTCCTTCCAAAAGCTAGCAGAATAACCAAGGCCTTTGCCGAATTGGTAAAAAACCGGTTGGACCAAGTTATCGTTCGCAAACTCAATCATATGTGCAGCTCTATATTCTTCAGAAACTAGAGAGTCATACACAAGTGTGAGCGCACTTATGACAAGAATAGATCCTGTGTTTCTATAAGCCATAGTTACAATTTGAGGAGTCTTCCATGACAAAAGCGAAATCGAAGCCAAGGAAGCTAAACCTTGGGTAGCTCTCCAGGCAAGTTCTTCATTGCTTGGCTTTGCCTGATCTTGTGGAAGATCGGAACCATGCAAATGAAACGACGTGACTAACAAGACGATGGAAAAAAGAAACTTTTTCACTGTCTATTCCTTAATTTCTAAATGCGCTGGTTTCTAATTATTTCTTTGCAAGGGAATCTACAAGTGGATTCCTGCTAGATGGATCCGAAGAAACCTCAGAGGAAAATTCAGAAACACGATCTTCGAAATCCTTCGAAATATCACTAGAAACGGCCGCTGTCTTTGAACCTAAGTAGCCTAGAAGTTTGATAGCCCATGGGAGAGCTACAGCCGCAGCAACTTCTCCAGCAACAACTTGTGCTGCAAATTCAGGGTCTGTGTTTGTTTCTTTGCATGCTTCTAGGAAACCCTCGCGTGCTGCAACAACGGGAGTGAGTACAAGCTCAGCTCCTACGTTCAACAAACGCTTGCCTGCATCGGAAACAGCTAGGACAGCGGTGTAAGCCTTATCGTTGAAATACACAGCTCCTTTACCGATGTTCTTAAATGCAGGTGCAATATAGTCTTTACCTACAGTTGAGACGGTTTCACTAACGGGTGAAAATTCATAAAAGGATTGAGCAGCTGCATCAACAAAAACGGATGCTATAGAAAGAACGCCAACTCCCTTCGTTATGCTAGAACCGTAGTGGTATGTGAATTTTACAAGCGGTACCAAGTTGTAGCTCATTACGCTTACTAAACTGAGCATGGAGCCAAAAGCTGCAGCTGGAACAAGCTGAGAATCCTGAGCGGAACTTTGCTCTGTTTTTGCTTCGTTATTTGTTTGTGAAAACGCAAAGTTGGAGCTTAGAAGACTTGCGGCTGTAAGAACAACGCAGAGTCTTTTAGAAATAGAATGTGTACGAATCACAGATACCATGACTTTTACCTTTCTTAGGGGGTTTATTAGAAGCGTGAATAGAAATATAGTAGGGTTGCTTCGTCAACAGAAAAATTATTTTTTTAATTGGCTTGAAATACTTGAGCATCAACCTTTACACTGATTCAAATTTCGGTTGAAAAACTCAACAGCAAGGGATGCGATTTTATCGTGAATATTTTTTCTTGAGATCGAGGGATCGTCTTTTGTGAGATTGAAAAAGGGTTCGTTTTCTTTGCCTTCTGCACCTTCGTTTAACAGAGTCCAATGGGTAACTTTGCCTGGTAAAATGTTAAGCATACAATTCGGAATATTTTTCGCAAAAGGTTTTGCATATTCCTCAATTACACTTTCGTCTTCGCATTCACCTACAACAATATAGACGGGAATTTTTATTTTGGATAAACCGTCTCCCTTGAACATCAAGTTCCGATCATCAAGAGCAGGAGCCATTGCAAACGCTGCTTTTATACGCTCATCTTTGTAAGAACGGTTTGCATCTTTGAAATCTTCTTCGGTAAAATTCTTAAGAACATTGGGATCATCGATCACAGTAATCTGTTCATGAAGAATGGATCTTGTTAAATTTCCGGTCAATCCACCTACCCACAAACATGCAAGTCCACCTTGTGAATATCCAGCAGCTCCTATGCGATTTTCGTCTATACAGTTTTTCCATTTAGGATCTTTTAAAATCTTATCAAGTACAAAACTAAGATCTTTGGGTCTATTCCATGCTTTCGCAGATAATTCGGGTATTAAATCTGGAGACGCATTTCCCCAATGTCGAACAGAAGCAACAATAAACCCGTTTTGCGCTAATCGTTCAGCAAACCAAGAGTTAGCTTGTGGGTATCCACTGTAACCATGAGAAAAAAGAATAAGCGGCAGTTTACCCTTTGCAAGAGAGCATGGAGCATTGCGAGCAGCATCGTGCATTTTCCATGCGCCGTATTCTATTTTTTCTGTCTTTTCTTTTGAATCGACAGGATACCAAAATAGGACGTCTAAAATTCGGTCGGAGTTTTTAAAATGTCTAGAAGTATCGATATATCGAAGTTGAGTAATACCAATTTTTTGAAAATCTGTTTTCATATTTATTCTTCAAAAAGCGAGAGCTGGGTTTTTTCATTGATAACGTCAGTAATTTCTTTGGGTGTAAATTTTAACTTCTTCAAAGCTTTTTGAATCAAAGAAATTTGCTTGCTATTCAATTCGAGCGGATAGTTTTCTTGCAATTTGCAAAGTGTGTTAATAGTAAGCTGCGGCCCTGCTTTTGCAAAATCGCCAAAACTCATTCCTTTGAGCTTGAGCAGGCTGTTAAATTTCTTTGTGTCAACTTCAATGCTTTTCATGGTGCTTCTTTAAGAAAATTCGATCTCAAATGTTGGATTTTCATGATAGAACGAACCCCACAAAAAATCAAGTTTGGGGACCTGCGACGGGACCCGAATTCAGATCAACCTGCATCAATGGGAGAACACATGCGAAAACTACTAGGAATTCTCACTCTTTTCTCGGGACTCAGTTTTACTGTCACGGTTCATGCTTCTTATTATGAGCCTATGGATATCGAGGATCTAATTTTTGACGAAAATTCAGAAGACAAAATTCTTATACAGAATCTTAATTCAAAATGGAAAAATTATATTTTAGAAAATAGAATCTATATGGATTCCACAAAAACTAAAAATAGCATAGCTGCTTGGTTTGTGGCTCTGTTTGCGATTGGATGCATTTCGGAATTGGTATCCGATGATATTAGAAACACACAGACGCTAGTCTCGCGTTGGGGGGATGCTTTAAGCGCTGCTCTTAAACGTACGGATTATAAAACAGCTTATTTAGCAAATCATGCAGTTTGGAAGGCAGTAGGTATTTCTATTTTTGATGAAGCTAGAAAAGCAGCAGAGTTGGTTTTGCAAGAAAGCAAGGGTACAGCCATTGAAGAGGCAGAAAAGGCTGCGAGATTTACGGCATTTCACAGCTTCTATCTTCAGTTCGAATTCATCTATGAACGCTGTTACAACGCGATTTCAAATCCTGATTCAGAGGATTCGGAGCTAAACACATTCTACATAAAGAATCCTTTACCTTTCAGGCGACTTCAAAATCAGTATTAGGAGATGTGGATCTTTCTAACAACGTTTCCACATGATTCCAAACTTGTGTTCAATTTTTCCATCCGTTGAATCTACAGTCATTTGACCTTGGCTATTGGCGCCCCCTCCTTCAATCAAAACCTGAGTGTTGATGATAAGGGCTTCTGTTGCATTGCATGATGACCAAACATGATCTCTGACTTTGACTCGATTTAATGTCATATAATCTTTTGCTACAGGTCCTACGAAGTCTAATTTGAAATCCACGGATTTCGTTCGCCCCGCGAAATGAAAGGCAGATTGAGCGGTGCTTGTCATATTAGCGTCCAATTGTACGTATCCTCGGTTTTCTAAATTAACAATGGAATACGAAAAACCTTGAGGAACATGCAGAGCGATACTCAATTCACAGTTCTTGCGACTTTCTGTGATAGGAACTCCAGGTCCCTTTGAAGCAACAAACTGATCATAGATCAGGGTGAAAGTTTCTCTATCATCGGAAATGCTCTCTTCAACAGTTCCCTGAGGGCATCCCGTTCCTCCATAGGTTATTGATTCAATAAAGACATCAGTAGGATTGGGACCATTCTGATTCTCTTGGGGATGAGCATAGCTAAGAGTAGAAACGAGTAGGCCAAGAGGAAGAATTTTTGCTGCAACTTTTTTTAACATACTGTCTTTCTTTTAATGAAATTTCGACACGATGAGCGACATTAGATGCAGAAGTGTGAGGGTGTTTTAAGAGGGGCTGGTGTTTTTGTGATGAGTCACAATGACAGATTAAATGTGTTAGTGGACTTTAGAAGTTCTCCAATGGATAGTAAATCAAGGCGTCAAAACATAGTTTGATACTGGACTTTGATAAGCCGAAGAGTTGCGCAAGTCTTCGAGGTCAGCTTTATCCCGTTCTCTGGCAAGTTTTGCATCCTTGTCATCTATTGGAAAACCTAGACTGATCATCGAAGTTCCTGAGTTCGAATCTCTGCTAATTTGAAATCTTGAAGGTGTGATTTCGTACCTGCGCAAAAAATGTGTCGTTTCAATAAGAATTTTATCATCTAGAATTTTGCACTGTGTTTCAAACTCATTTCCATGAAAGCCATATTCTGTTTTATATTCAACACGAATACTGAATTTTTCTTTCTTAAAGAAATCAAAAATTCTAAGCAACTTGCTATAAGATTTTTTATCACTCAGCATCTTAAATAAAGCAGCTCTAACTTCTGGAGTTCCATTTAAACTTTTGATCAATATAGAACTAGTTTCTAGCTTCAAATAGACCCAAGCTTCAGCGTCCTTTACATCTCGACGAAATTTAAGCGGTAAATCAAATTCGACGGAGAGATTATTAGCTTCTTGAAGAAGCTCTCCGTGAAATTTACCGCTATAAGCATTTTCTGTGGAACTTTCCTTCAAAGTATCATCAGTCAATCTTTCGAATTTTAACCCATCTAGAAGATCAGCATAGCTCGAAGCAGGTACATTCGGTGCAGGTAGGTCGTTTTTAGAATAAGATTTTTTGTGTCTATGCTTCTTGTCTTTCCCGAGTTTTTGTTTAACTGGTTTCTTAGTTTCAACAAGGGATGCTTCGTCATGAATGATTTTTAGGGGTAATAGTAAGACTGGTTTTTGCAATACGGGTTCAGGAAAATCTATAGAGAAGAATCGAATTGTTAAAATATGAAAAAAGATGCTTAAGATGAAGCAAAGTAGGAAGAAAAAGTTTATTTTTTTCAAAATTTTTATAAAAATCCAGCGACCTTTCTTTGTATTGAAGCTTTCCTGCAATTCCTAGCATCAATATACAATACATCGGCGGTGTGTGTCCCTATTTCAACTTATCCACAGGCTGTGGATATCTCACACTCTTAGCTACTACTCGTTTAGAACTCTTAATAAAACTCTAAAAGAACTCTTAGGATTTACCGCGCTTATGAGGGACAAGGGTACCAGGGGTTTTTGTGGATTAGCTCCTTGCTAAAATATTTGCATATCCACAGATTTATCCACAGAATAGTCCGTGAAATTAGCTAAGGGCATTCTATGAGTCAAAATTGGTGGGATGGTGAAAGAGATTTTCAGAGTGACTGGGAACAGGAGTTTAGAGACTGCAGCTGGGATCTTAGCAAGGAGCTAATCCAAAAGTCGGAGCCTTCATTTAGCGGAGTACGCCATAGCAATATCCCGAAGGAATTACCAGCGATTTTGGCTGTTGAAAGAAATCTCATTAAAGTCCCAATCTGTGTAATGCATGCCAAATCGGCAAAAGCGCAAGAATCGAAACAATCGTGATGATCCCTTCTCTTTTCGCATGTTGTTTTTACGCAAATGAATCCCCCAAAAACATGGGAACTAAAGGTCATAAAGATGCCAACTGCTAAGCTTCTCGCAAACTTCATTTCAAACTCCGTTTAAACTCCAATGGGAATCAGACGGAATGATTTTGTTTGTCAACAGCTAATTGGTCCAGATCAATTCAACGGCGGGTTGTCTTTTTTATACAAAAAGGAAGTGAATTCTCATAGGTTGTTGAGAAAAATACCACATTTTGCTATATAGCATTCAAGACAATCATTTCATCTTGCTAAGGAAAATTTCTTGAAAATCTTCTGCTTCAGAAGGTGGCATTTTTTATGTTTTCTGGCTCTTCTAAGTTTTAGGATCGATGCTCAGACCGTTAATCCGATTCTTACAATGAATTTTGGGCCCAAAGAGAACTTGCCTGAAATAGGAGCAGTTTCACAAGACGGCATGCTAGCAGCAACAATAAACAAAAATAGCAATAATGTTGATATCTGGAATATTCAACCACTCCAAAAACTATCTACGATTCCAACATCAGCAGCAGCATCCGATATTGGATTTTCACCCGACAAAAGAAAAATATGGGTATTGCTCTCCCGAACCATCGAGGTTTGGAATATTGAAAGCAGATCGTTGCTGTATTCGGTTCCCTGTGATTTGGCTCAGGCATTTGATTCCATCATCCGTTTCTCTAGCGATGGTAAATATTTAATTGCTATTAACAGTCTTGGAAGCACCAAACCAATTGTCTATGATGCTGAAAACGGAAACTTAGTTCGCGAAATTCCTATAACGGATTCAGAAATTTTCCTAAATGAACACGGGACAACCATCATCTATGATTCCGGTGTCAAAATTAATCGACACGGTAGATTACCCCGGATTGCGAAGTTTTGGAATGTCGCAGATGGAACCTTGATTAAGAGCATTGATGGAATTTTTGCTCTGTCAAAGCAAAAAAACGCTGTTTTAACGTATACAAGAGATTTTAGAGGAAGGAGCGGAAAATTTACCATCTACAGAGCAGATACATTCGAAACCTTAGTTGAGATTCATGATGAAAAATTTTACTTCGATTCGAACTATGATTTAAAGATAGATCTTTCTTCTGATTTAAAAACGATTTCTGTTTTGATGATTGGTTCGATTAGCTATTCTAAATTAATACTTATAGATGTTCCCTCAAAGACACTCAGTTATAGTGGTTCAGACTCTTTACCGTCGCCAAGTTCTGCAGATTTTAGTGCAGATAGCAAATATCTAATCGTGAATCATGGTGGTTCCTGGTGGCAACTTTCAGATCTTAAATCCGGTATAAATATTAATTGCTCATCAAATGATAGGATTTGTCATAAAAAAAGAGGACATGCTTATTTCTTAAAAAATTTACCAACAGTTGCGTTTTGGTATCAAGATGATTCGAGCCAAGAAAATAAATTAAAGCTCTATCATTTAAGAACTGATATCAAAGATGGACAGCTGGTTAACGCGGCAAACGGTGTTAAGTGGGCTCTTGGTTGGGAAAAAAAATTCAAGACAACATTTGACTCTTGTACATACCTATTCGAAGGATTTTTTAATAATGAGTGTAAGCTGATAAGGATCCCTCTTTCGGAAGGACACTTCTCAGGTTACACACATGCTGGCAAAATTTCACCTGATGGCTTAATGGTTGCGACTACATCATCAGGAGATGAGATCGCAAAGATATGGTCAACAGCAACAGGAAAATATATCACGGGCCTTTCTCATACAAAAGGTTCGTCTCAAAGAGAAGTGAAATTCTCTCATGATAGTCGTTATCTATTTACATATTCTGATCATAGGATCAGCATCTGGGACATCTACAAACGGTTGCTACTAAAAACTATTGATAGGGAAGCTCCCATTTTAGATGTGGAACCCTCAACCTTTGGGCCTTATTTTTTATTTTGGACAGCGCAAGGTGAAGCAGAGCTTTGGAACACTGATAAATTATCTTTAATAAAAAAAGTCAAAGCAAGTCACCTAGTACAAAAGTATTTGGGACAGTCACAGTTTTTTTCAGAGGATGGCCGACTTTTTTTGACTCATTCAGATAGAAAAGTGAATATTTTAGATGTTGAAACTGGGACTATCCAAAAAACTCTCGATCGTCACCCAGGTGAAGTCGTATATGGATCTTTTGCTTCAGGTAATAGAGCTGTTGTTGCTACTAAGTTCAATATTTATATTTACGATATTGTATCAGGTTACCTAATGAACATCATTTCCAGAGATCCAACGGATGATTATTGCAATCATGGGTTTGCAGCTGCATTTATGTTCGCTAGCGGCGCAATAGGATCGATTAGAAAGTGCTCTAGCGACCCAACTTCTTCAAGTCAAACAGTGGATATTTGGAGATTGAGAACTGATGACAGTCAGTATAGCGGAAGCTTCTTGGCTCATGGATTTGATTATAAGACTCTCAGTTTTATCCCAATCGTGAATGACAACCTACTTTTGCTTATGAATTACGATACAAATGTACGTAATTTTCTAACTTTATATGACGTGTCTGAAGGGAAGACTATTTTGACAGTCCCGCGTGACACGCATGATGGGTTGCTTGAATCAAGTGTTGATCGAAATGGAGGTCTATTATTTACATTAAGCAAACCAGCCAGAGGGGATTTGTGGAAATTAAGATAGAGATTCAAGCTGAATAATGAGGCTCTTGCTCGCATTTGCGGAGATCCCTCGAGTTCGGCTCGGGATGACGGGGCTTTCGCTTCGGATGACGGGTTTAGCGGTGTTGTAGGTGGCGGAGAGTGTGGAAAAGCTGCAACACGCTGTCATCAGAAGATTCCTTGCAAGCACCAACTACAAACGACTACGGCGATGAAAAATCAAGTGCTTTTGGGGATATAATACACCGCCCTTGAGTGCCTTTTTACAGCTTGCAACGGATTCCTTACTTTTCTAAGAGATCTTTTTTGTTTTGCTGAATTAGAATGTTTGAATATCAACTTTTGTCATAAACCGCGCGTTCTTTCCTTCCACCAAACTTTTTGTATTGACATGTAAGCTGTATACGCCATAAGCATAATTCCTATGAATCCACGAAAGGGACTAGTTTATGAAAAAATACATTATCGTGTTTGTCTTTTTCTTTTTAAGAAGCATAAGTCTGCACGCGTCAGAAGATCCTAACAGTACACGAAAAGAACGAATTCTTAACGTAATAAAACAGGAACTAAGATATGAGGAGGCAAGAACAAAAGATGATAAACCGAAGTACACGCCAAGTGGAGCATACTCCGAGAGGTTCAGATGGCTATTACATGATCTAGAATCTTTGATAGATCGCCCTCTGGGAAATCTCGGTGCCCATGATGTGGCAGATTTGATGTTGGCGTATTTGGATTATTTAAATGCCACGTCAGATATCACTATGCATGTTCTGGAGGAGGGGGCAGAGGATATTATCGAAGCATTTTATCCAGAAGGTGATGATCGAAAAGAAGCTCTTGCATACTGGCATTCGCGAGGAAACAAACAAGGTTGCAACAGCATTTGTATTGCAGTTTTTGTCTGCCTGCTTGCTGCGGGAAGCTATACGTCTTTTTAAGAGAATAGGCACTATAAGACCATTCCCTTCCTGAGACCTATACCGCAATCTCTATTTTGAATCCCAACTTTTGTCATAAATCGTACCTTCACAGGTTCCACCTTCTATGATGGAAACCATGAATGACAACTACGACGTTAAAAAATTCAGAACTTTTGCACCCGAAAAATTCGGATCATGAAGGTTCAGACAATCTGTCATTCCTCTGATGTCTATGCCTGTCTTCCGCATATAGATCATCATAGTCTTCATGTCTTTCCATCCTCCCATCATCATGACCTTCGCAGGTGCAATTCATCACGTCATCGTCTTTATAAAAACATGGTTACCAAATATTTGCAGGTGAAGAAAAACAACCTCTCCATCTCAGCTAATGCTGAATGGAGAGGAACCGACGCGAGACTGGATAAGATAGAACCTCGAAGCGTCTTTCGCGGAGGTATGCGAAGACTGGACTTTCCCCCTAATTTCTTTTTTTTCAAGTTGGTTCATCGAGATGGTCAGACTTTCGGCATGCAAACGAAAACCCTTTAACAGTGATTATATCTTTTACGTTTTCTACAAACCAAGAAGAAGCGCCTGGTGAAACCACCACTTCGTGAATAAGAGTAGTTAGGTCCACGGGGACGTATTGGCCATTATCAGTCGCAAAACTCTCCCCTTGTTTTGGCTTCCAAATTACTGCCCGAACCTCACGTTCGTGTGAAAATGCTACCCTTTTGTGCATCAGCGGTTCAAAAGCCTGTGCCTCGTCTATTTCATCACCATCTGCGTTGTAATTAATATATTTCACTCCACCTATATATATTTCGTCAGATGAGCGTGAGAATGCATTCTTTAGCGATCCAAAAGTTGATTTAATAGCTACCCCTGCATTCAAAGTAGCGTAAATTTTCCAAAGCGCATCGGACTCTTCGTCTCCAGCGTTCCAGCAATTGACAGCAAATTGCTTTTTAATTTCTTTAGTGGAAGTTACCTGATTGAAGGGACTGATAGAGGTAATTACTTCATTGTGCGAAATTCCAGTGTCGATATTCGTAACTGTAACAAGACGAGCCTTTCTATTTCTATTTTTTTTCGGATACGTATATTCCCAACGGTCTTGAAATTTGTCAGTGCGGCAGAAGAAAAGTTGTTTCTTGTTAAGAAGATCATAGAATTTTTGGAAATCCATATAACGCCAAACAGGGTCTCCATCAGAGATATCGACCTTTTTAAAGGTAGGATGATCCTTATACATAGGTTTCTCCAGAAGAGTTTCAAATCACCAAGAAATGTAGTTTTGTCATAAGAATTATGCTGCATGCCGGATGGGTTTAGTCCACTTCTTTTTGATAGCTTTTTCTCCCATGTTTTTAAGTTGCTCATTGATAGCACTACCTCTGCTATCCTTCAAGAACCTAGAAAAAATCGATTGCCAAAAATATTGCTTCAAAACGAAGCTAGCAAGGTAATCTAATTTTGAATTCTTCCACTTACTGACTGTGCTCTTGTCAATCTTCAACATGCTCGCAATTTGCGCATATTTTGTTACTGTAATTTTGCACAGAAACTCAAATTGCTCCCAAGTCAGTTCTTTATCTTGAGAACAAATAAAATTTGCAATAGCACCATTGATTTTATCAATTTCTTGTTTGGTCATCGACAATTCACCGGTCGAATTACGAACGAAGGACACCTCTGGGATAGACCAGAGTTCTCCTGCTGCGTGAATTTTGTAGTCTTTTTCTATTATTTTATCTTGTTTTTTCATGTGTAAATAACCTCATATTCAGGGTGTTTGTGTTGCATGTATTGAACAGCTTCACTCTTCGATATAAGTCTTGGATTATTCGGATCATCCCGACGCGGGTTCTTTCCATCGTAAAAACAGAACATTTCTGCATATTCAGCAATCGGCTCATCTCCATAGTTGAGATATCCCATCCTAAAAACGGAATAGTACCCTGGTTCCTCATCAAAAAAGCCCGCATCTTCGTTTTCTGTCCATACAACAACATGAAAAGATCTATCCGAGTCTTCGTTGTAGTCTGCGTCTTTTGATCTAAGTTCCTTCCATCCTATAGCCTCTCCATTTGCAATTATCATTGCCAACGCAGATTCTGCTCTCCAATATCGGGGAGTCATTGGGTTATGAACTACCGAGAGTGAATTAGGCTGATTTGCCAATCGCTTCAGGTCGCCCATCCAGTCGTTTTTCAACTCATTCCCCTAATTTGCTTATCGGTTAATATTTCAAATAGTTGAATTATTCAACATATTGATATTTTATGGATGCAATCGTTTAAAATCAAATGATTCTTCTATGCCCCTCGCGGAGGTTCCAGTTTTGACTTTCCACAAAACTTTAAAGAAATAGCAAGGACCTTAGTAAGATGAAAAAAA
>Ga0206941_10139_pt1 | contig 22012 bp, 22 predicted proteins | sample Alteio_BWOrgHeat_9_FD_153251 | JGI IMG/M metagenome (GOLD analysis project Ga0206941, IMG submission 153251) | Enriched cells from forest soil in Barre Woods Harvard Forest LTER site, Petersham, Massachusetts, United States -... | ecosystem: Environmental > Terrestrial > Soil > Temperate forest >...
GCTGTCCCTGAGTGGCGGGGACTAAAACTCCGAGTGCCGAGAGAACAAACCAACTCAGGAGAAATGCTCGCATGGTATTGCTCCCTGGATAGTGATTCAGCTGCCAGTTTCCGCCGGATTTCAGGAAAATGCAAACGAAGCGAACCAGATGAAAGTAAAATCGCGCGATGGATTCAGTTCGGATGGACAAGTGGCTGTGGGCGGCGCGGTTCTTCAAGACGCGAGCGCTGGCGGCGGAGAGCTGCGCGATGGGACGCGTAGTGGCGGGGACGGTGGTCGCTAAGGCTTCGCGCGATGTGCGCGTGGGAGACAGATTGCGAGTGAAGAATGCAGGTGGGGAATTCGAGATTGAAGTGCTGGGGTTGAGTAGCATGCGCGGGCCGGCAGCGAAGGCCCAGGAGCTGTATCGCGAGACGGATGAGAGCAAGGTCGCGCGGGCGAAGGTGGAAGAGATGCGGGAGTTGATGCCGGAGTTCGAAGTGCCGGTGGGACGGCCGAGCAAGAAGCAGCGTCGGGACATTCAGAGGTTGCGTGGGCGGTAGTACTTATTGTGTGGGTTCGTTTAGATCGATTGCACGAAGCGCCTGAATGACATCCGCGTCTGAATGCCGCGAAGAATCCATTCCCATTCTGTCGACGCACCAATCCAAATACTTCTTCAACTCTACGTCAGGCGCATTGTTCGTTAGTAGTTCAAACATCCGATCAATATAGCTGTCGTATTCGTCTTGCGCATTGGGTTCATTTGCGATGCCGATGGGATCCCATACTTTGAGAAACACGTGGCGGATTGCGGCGCGTATGCGGATTGAATTTTCTTTCGAGGTAGTCATACTCTGACGAGCTTACGCGAGGCCGGTGGACTCGGCTTGTTCGTGGGCATGGTAGCTGGAACGGACGAGGGGACCGCTTTCGCCGTGCCGGAAGCCCATCTGCATGGCTTCGTGCTTGAGGAAGGCGAACTCGTCGGGCGTGTAGAAGCGCGACATGGGAAGATGGTCGCGCGAGGGTCGCAGATACTGGCCGACGGTGAGGATGTCGACCTTGCGGTCGGCGAGATCGCGGAAGACGGCGAGGAGCTCATGCATCTCTTCGCCCATGCCGACGATGATGCCGGTTTTGGTGACGATGGGTCCGTCAGGATGCTCGCTAGATCCCTTCTTCGCGGAGTCGAGGAAGTGCAATGACTTCTCATAGCGGCCGCCGGATTTGGCGACGCGGTAGAGGCGCGGCACGGTTTCGATATTGTGGTTCAGAATTTCAGGGCGAGCGGCAACGACCATGCGGCGTGCTTCTTCTACTCCCTGAAAATCTGGAGTGAGGACTTCGACCCGGCAGCCAGGAGCTTGCTTGCGAATCTCGGAGATGACGTTGACGAAGGCCTGCGCGGCCCCAAGGTTGTCATCGTCGCGGTTCACGCTGGTGATGACGGCGTGCTTGAGGCCGAGGGAGGCGACGGCGTAGGCAACGCGCTCGGGCTCGGTGTGGTCGATGGGTTCAGGCTTACCCTTGGGCACCGCGCAGAAGCCGCAGCGCCGCGTGCACAGGTTGCCTAGCATCATGAAGGTGGCGGTCTTGTGGTTCCAGCACTCGCCGATGTTGGGGCAGTGGGCTGACTCGCAAACGGTATGCAGATTGAGATCGCGGGCGAGTTTTTTGAGGTTATGGAAGGTCTCGCCCATGGGCGCGCGCGCTTTGAGCCAGGCCGGCTTGGGCGTCGGGACACGAGGCGCGAGGTCAATCTGGATGAGCTGATCGGGTTGGGCCAGTCGAGGCATCGCTGTATTGATTGTAGATGGTTCGATGACGCCAGTCAGTTAGACTGCGGCATGCGAATTTCGAGAGATCCGAACGCGGTTGCACTTGCAGTGCTGCGCATTACAGTGGGCATGTTCTTCGCGGTCTTCGGGGAGTACAAGGTCTTCGGGACGGGGTTCACGTTGCATGGCGGCTTTGAAGGCGCGATTCGTGGCTTCGTACATGACGGAGCTTATCCGTTTATGGTGCCGGTGCTGAATGCCATTCTGGCGCACGCTGCAACAGCGATGGCGTTTGCGGTCGCCTATGGCGAACTATTGATCGGGATATCGCTGGTGCTGGGAATCTGGTCGCGCGTTGCCAGCTTCTTTGGCTTTCTGCTGATGTTGGCGATGTGGCTTTCGGGTGGATATCCAGGAGCGCATGTAGCGTTCTGGCGGTATTGGGGTGCATCGCTGGAGTGGTCGATCCTGGCACTCTGCTTCGCTGCTCTCATGATTGGTCGGCCAGAAGAAGTGTGGGCGATCCGCTTGAGAAGGCATTCACAAAGCTAGCTGCGGAGGCGTTCCCGGACCTGCGGGCGGACGAGGTAGAGGAAGAAGCAGAGTTCAAGAAGAGCGCGGACGATAAAGAAGGCGACGTGGCTGTGGCCGAAGTAATAGATATCTCCGATGGCCATGACTAGACAGCCGGCGGTGACCAGGGCCCATCCCCAGCGGCGCAGGCGAAGGAAGCCGAAGACCCCGACGACGAGCAGTGTACAGACGCCGAAGATGCCGTATTTTGCTGCACCGGTGCCGAAAATGCCGTGCAGTGCGGCGAAAGCATTGAGCATGGTGACCAGCAGAAGAAACATGCTGATGGCCGCCATGCCGGGGAGGATGCCTCCAGTGACGATGGGCTTGGGGGGTTCGGGGGCGCTGGAAACGTCAGGATTCATGGGCTGTATTTAGTTTATCGCTGCCATGGGCAAAAAGGCTTTGAACGCAATGTTCGCAAGGCAACTAGAGGGTGTGTAGGTAGGCGAGAAGGTTTTGGAGGTCGGTGGGATCGGTGTTTGGCGAGGCGGGCATAAGGTTGTGGCCGTGGAGGATCGTGGCGGTGACGCGGTCGTCATTGGCAGGAGCGCCGCTGGGCAGGTAGGGCTTTTTGTAGACGCTGAGCAGCGACGGGCCGTGCAGAGGGTCAGGTTGGCGGTCGTAATGGCACTGCGCGCAGTGCGACTGAAAATACTGATGGCCGAGCGCCTGCTGCGGCGTGAGCTGAGAGAGCGGTGTGGGTGGGGGAGTGGAGTGGCAGCCCGAAAGAGCGAGAGGATAGAGAAGTAGAGGGTAGAGGAATAGAATTCGGCGCGATGTTGAAGGCAATTCTCTAATCCTCTACCCTCTGAAGCTCTAATCCTCTGTCTTACTTTGCTGCGTTTTTGAAGATTTGCTCGGAGAGGTAGTTTTCGATCTTGGCCTGGTCGCGGAGCATTTCAAAGTAAGCGGCCTTGAGGAGCTGCGAGCGGCTGTCATGCAGCTGCTGGCGGATGGCCTGCTGCACGCGCGGATCGTTGAGGTCGCGCTGGCCGGCGGGCTCCTTGCTGATGAGCTTGTAGATGGCATAGCCGGCGGGCTTCTTTGTCTGGGGATCCAGTATGGTGATGATATCTGTGGCCTGGCCGGCCTTGAGCCGCATGATGGCGGCGTAGGCAGTCGGCTCGCCCTTCATCTCCGACTCGCGGACGAAGCCCATATCGCCCTGGTTGGGCTGGGTCTCCGGATTTTCTGAGAAATTCATAGCGAGGGCCCCGAAATCTTCGCCGGAGTCGATGCGGTTCTTGATGGCCTGGATCTTCTTGCGCGCATCGTCGTCGTTGATGGCCTTGTTGTTCTGCAGGTTGCCGGTCTGTGCAGCGCTGCGGCTCGTGACCTGGATCTGCGCGAGGTGGAACTCGTCCTCGGGGAGATTGAACTCGGCCTTGTGGGCGTTGTAGTAGTTGGAGACATCAGAGTCAGTGACGGAAATGCGGGAGTTGATCTCCTTGTTGATGAGCTTGTCGATGGTGATGGAGCGACGAAGGTCATGGCGGAGGTCATCGAGGTTCTGGTTGGAAGCCTTGAGTTTGGCCTGGAACTGCTCCTCGGTGTAGGGAGCCTTAGCCTCTGCGACCTTGGCGTCGACTTCGGCGTCAGTAGCAGTGAGGTTCTGCTTGGCGGCGCGCTGTTCGACGATCTCCTCGACGATGAGCTCGTGGAGGATGTTGAGGCGGAGGGTGTCGGCCTGGTCCTGCGAGGGGGTGGCCTGCTGGGGGTTATTGGCCAGTTGCGCAGTATAAAGCTTGTCAACGTCAGCGCTGAGGATGGGCTTGCTGTTGACAGTGGCGACAACGCCTGCCTGCGGACCTTTGTTGCAGGCGGTGAGAGCGAACACGGCAAAGAGAAGAAGAGTGGAGGAGTGAGTGAGTTTTCGCATTTTTGGGAGGATTCCTGCGCCACAGGGAGGCGGCGACACTGGGGTTAAGTTTACAGGAGGAGGGATAAAAACAGGAGATTTCCCTCCTTCGCTGGGGTGCCTCGGCGGCAAAGGCCGTGAGGTTGGAAGGGGCCCTGAGAGTTCGACCCTCTCCGTTGAAAAACGTTATAGCGAAGGGAGATCGACGACGCGGACGCTGGTGATGGCGGGGACGCGGCGGAGATCGGCGACGGCCTTTTCGAGAGCCTGCGGGGCGGCGGTGGTATCGAGCTGGATGACGGCGAGGGCCTGCGGTGCTCCAGGCAACGTTGCGGCAGCGCGGCGGCGGCCGAGTGCGAAGCTGGCGATGTTGAGCTGGGCTTCGCCGAGCAGAGTGCCGATGCGGCCAATGACGCCGGGAACGTCCTGATTGCGGATGATGATGAGGGCACCGGTGAGCTCGGCTTCAATGTCGATACCGTCGTAAGAAAGCAGGCGCGGAGAACTGCCGTGCAGGACGGTGGCGAGGCCGGTCCATTCGCCTCGGTCTTGCCCTTGGTCGCTGCTGGAAGATTTGCGGGCCCAGTGGATGGTGAGCTGCAGGGTGGCGCCGGTGCCCCCGGGGACGAACTCGCGCTTTTCTTCCTGCACGCGGATGCCGCGGTCGGCGGCGGCAGCGGCGGCGTTGATGCGGTTGACGCCATCGGCGCCGTGGAGGATGCCGGCGATGGCGGCGTTGCGTAGAAGATCGGTCTTGAGCTGCGCGAGGCGGCCGTTGTAGGTGAGGGAGATTCCTTCGACCTGCCCGAGCGAAGCGTTGCCGGTTCCGGTTCCGGTGGCGTGGCCCAAAAGCTGGCCGAGGCGGTCGGCCATTTCGATGTAGGGTGAGAGCTCGGCGTACTCCTCTTCGCTCAGCGAAGCGACGTTGACGGCATTCTGCACGACGCCGAGCTTGAGGAAGTCGCGGACCTGGTTGGCGAGCTGAATGCCGATGGCCTCCTGCGCTTCATCGGTAGAGCCGGCGATGTGCGGCGAGAGCAGTACGTTATCGAGGCCTATGTAGGGCGAAGGCGTGGGCGACTTGTGCAGCGGCTCGTGGCGGAAGACATCGAGCGCTGCTCCGGCGACCTTGCCGGATTTGACGGCTTCGGCGAGAGCTTCGTCGACGATGAGTTCGCCGCGCGCACAGTTAATGATGCGCACACCCTTCTTCATGATGGCGAGCGAAGTCTGGTTGATCATGCCTTCGGTTTGCGGTGTGAGGCCGACGTGCAGAGAGAGGAAGTCCGAGTTGGAAAAGATTTCGTCGATGGGGACGAGCGTGACGTTGTTTTCGCGGGCGATGACGGGGGCGACGAAGGGGTCATAGCCGAGAACCGTCATACCAAACGCATTCGCCCGGCGCGCGACCTCAAGCCCGATGCGGCCGCAGCCCACGATGCCGAGAGTTTTGCCGCGGAGCTCGGAGCCCTGCAGAGATTTTTTGTCCCACTTGCCGGCGTGCATGGTGGCGTTGGCGCGGGGAATGTCGCGGGCCATGGCGATCATGAGGCCGAGGGTGAACTCGGCAACGGCCACGGCGTTGGCGCCGGGGGTGTTCATCACGACGATGCCGCGGCGGGTGGCTTCGGCCGCGTCAATGTTGTCGACACCGACGCCGGCGCGGCCAATGATGCGGAGCTTGGGTGCGGCGGCGAGGAGCGCGGCGTCCGCCTGAACGGCCGAGCGGACGATGAGGGCGTCGGCGTCGGCGAGCTCGGCATGGAGGGCTTCGGGACCACTAATCTTGTCCGCGGTGACGCAGTTCCAGCCGGGTTCTTTTTGCAGGATGGCGAGCGTGGCGGGCGAGACTTTTTCGGCGAGAACGATCTTCAAGGCAGCTCCAGTGCGAAGTTAGAGGTTCACTACCAGTTTAGCTGGGTAGAAGAACGACCCCCTCCCCCTCCCCCCTGTTTTGACGCAAAGTATTCAAAAAATTAGACATAGGTCTGGACCACAGCGCGGGTGACTTCCAAAGCATTGAAGACAAAGGAGGCACTTCTCAAAGTATTCAAAATATTGGAGTTAGCTCGCACCGAGCATGGTTTCGGAGTCCTTGCGGGTCAATTCCATCTTCGCTTTTTATTCTATTTTGGCAAGGTGTGTCAAGAGGTGAGAACTACGAATGGGATCCTGCATCTGGCGCTGCGAAACTTGTCGATCTGAGCATGAGTTTTCTGTGAACGTTTATGCATCCACACACTAATTGGGTAAAGGATATTTCGCGAGTAGAGCGGCGGTCCCGCCTTGCGTGTAGATGTTCATGGCGTCGTTGAAAGTGCGGACGTTCTCCTCGTCAGAGCGGGAGCCGTGCAGGACGGACCAGTCGATACCGTAGAGGTAGACATTCCACTTGATGCTCTGTCGTGTGGTAGTCATGTCTTCGCCGATGGCATCGCGGGCGTTACGAAGATCTTCCGGGCTAAGCAATGAAAGATCGTAAGCAGGAAACGTTTGCGCGTTTTGGATGAGTATGGGGAGCGCAGGGGGGTCGCTTACCGCGGGAAGCATGGCGACGGACCTCCTGTCCAGAGCGGTGTTGATGGCCTTCACCTGATCGACGGCATACTGCACTACGCCATAGAGCCGCGCATAGCTTAGAGCGTCTTCGCGTGGCAGAAGACCCAGCGTGCCACTCTGCTGCGCGACGGTCCACACAGCGAATGCAGGCTTGGTGTACATGATGAACTGCGGAGGATAGGCTGCTGGGGCGCGGTGTTCGCGAGCAGCTTGAAGGAACTCGGCATACTGGTCGGCGTCGGATTGCCGGCGCAGCTCCGAACCATGGATGTTGTCCAGCGCGATGTGCAGGTTGCGGATGCCTTCGGTGCGGAGGTCAGCTTCGAGCTGATGTAGCTGATGCCGATGATGGAACCACTCCACGGTTTGCTCGAGGCCGATGGCGATGAGCAGGCCGAGGACGATGGTTGCGATGTGGATGAAGAAGTCGCGCCGGGTGGTGGCGGCGTGATGCGGTGGGTGGACGTCGAGCATCAGATGGTCCTCGCAGAAATGCTAAACCAGGCTACGGATTGAGGTTGCGGGAAAGGTTGCGCTTGATATTGAAGCAGTAGGTGAGCAGGGCGTCATCGTCCACGAGTGCGACCTGAATGGCTTGTTCGAGCGTGTCTCTCTGCGCCTGCGTCAGCCTGGAAACATCGCTGGGCTCGGCTGAATCGGCGAAACCGCGCTCGACGGCTTCATCGCTGAGGGTCTCATGACTGTCCGCGATGGTCTTGAGGAAGTTTGAAAAGGTGACATTGGTGTCGATGGTGTTGTTCAGCGGATCGCTCTCGCTGCGCAAAACGGCGGCTGCGCGATACAGATCTTCGATGCTTCGATCGGCGCGAGCCATAAAAGCTTCCTGATTTTCGTAGCGATAAGCCGTTGGCTGAAGATTTCCATGGATGTAGGTAACGGTGCCGGACTGATGGATCTTTCTCCACTCGTCTTCAAGGTAGAGATAACGGGCGTGGCGAAGGATGAAAGGGCCGGCCGACACGGGCATATGGTCCCGTAGCGCGTGCAGGATGGCCAGATCGCGGTGCAGATATTTCTCGTGCAGCCTGGTTGCAAAGATGTTGAACTCGTTCGAAGTCTCGTTGCTTGTGCGTTCCACCTGGAGTTGCGCGCGGGCCTCGGAGGCGAGGTGACGGTGATGGAAGTATTCAACAGTCTGTTCGAGGCCGATGGCGATCAGCAAGCCGAGGACAATGGTGGCGATGTGGATGAAGAAATCTCGCCAGGTAGTGGCGGCGTGGTGAGCGGGATGGACGTCGAGCATGGGAGCTCCGGGTGGGAGATTGGAGTAATCGTATCCCACATCTCAAAGTCGAGATGTGGGGCACCCGGCAGGCCTACAGCCACCCGGGGCGAGATGTGGGGCATCCGGGATTGCTCTCATTTCGGCAGCGCGGCGGTAGCGCGGGCGATATAGGGGGCCATCTCATCCGGGGGACGTGCGCTGTGAAGGGCTGCGTCCGAACTGCCTTCCCAGATAGCATCGGCGATCGACAACTGGCGAACACCTTCCATATGAAGTGCGACCACCCGCATCAACTCGTCCCGCTCTGCCGGGGTCATGCGCAAAGTCGCACCGGGAGCGTCGGTGAGACCCAGCCGGCTGAGGACTGCGTCTTCGGCAAGGCGTCCGCCGTCGCGGACTTCCGCGGCTTTCTCGGCCTGTTCGGCATAACTGTCGACTCTTCCGAAGATCTCCAACTCGTCGCGCGACAGTACAGCAACCGTTCCGGAGGCCTTGGCCGCAGGCCACACGCTATCGAGCGGCCTTAGGGCGGGCGGAGGAGTGACTCTTGCGGGGATGGCAAACATGACCAATCCGCCAGAGGGCGTCGCAGCCCTCGCGATCTTAAGAACCTCTCGATACCAATTGATGTAAACCGCAAAGTTTTTCTGATTGGCCTCGATTCTGCCGATGTTCCGTTGCGCCTCATCGCGAAGGTCTTCCTCCAACTGATGACGCTGGTGACGGTGATGGAAGAACTCGACGGTTTGTTCGAGACCGACGGCGATGAGCAGGCCGATGACGATGGTGGCGATGTGGATGAAGAAGTCGCGCCAGGTGGCAGCGGCGTGGTGAGGGGGGTGGACGTCAAGCATGGGTACGGCTCTCCTGCGTGGTTTGGGATGAACAACAGGGGCCGGATGGTGGAATTATCGTATCCCACGAGTGAAAATTACGTGGTGGGATCGGGAGGCGTAGCGGAATCTTCTTTGGCTTGCGCAGCGGCCTGGGCTGCGCGGATGCGGCGGCGGCGCTGGAAGAGTTCGACGAGCTGCTGCAGGCCGAAGGCGATGATGAGGCCGATGCAGATGGTGATGAGATGAATGAGCATGGGGTCCGTGTAGTTTACTTCTTGAGTTCGGCAACGCAGGCATTGTCGAACTGCTGGACGATCTGCTTGAGCGTTTCGAGCTGGATTTGGATGGCGGCGTTGTCTCGGAGCAATTGTGCGTATGCGTCAGGAGGAAGTTTATCGGCGTCGTAACCCATCTTGAATGGCGCCCCAGCGAGGAAGTCATGCTCGGCGGTTTCGATGGCGTGGGTTTGGACAAATTCGCCTACGGAATAGATGTCGGAATAGCGCTGAACTTCTTCGTAGGGCATGTAGCCGAGAGCGCCAGTGTCGCGGGCACTGTGCCAGGCGGAAGTCTCCGGTGAATCGAAGGCGAAGCTGTTGATAACGGAGCCGCGAAATTTTTCTCCGTTGGTCATGAGGCCGTGGATAGCTGCAATGTTGTCCTTCTGGAGTTGAATGTTTTTATCGATGAGGACCAGGTCCTTCTGCGCGGCATTGTGATTGTCCTCAAGCTCGAGACGGATGTTCTCGCGGGCCTGGCGGACAAGATGGCGATGGTGCAGCCAATCGACGCCGGCCTCGAGCATGAGAGCGAGAAAGAGGCCGATGGTGATGATGGCGATGTGGGTGAAGAAGTCTCGCCAGGTGTGAACGGGTTGATGGGGGGCGTGGATATCCATCGGTGTCTCCGGGGTTAGATGTTGGCGCTTTGGTGTGCGTAGATGCGGCCGAGGCTATCGCTGAGATCGCGGAGGTACTTTAGGTCGGCTAGCGCGAGCTGAGAGTTGGCGATCATGGCATCGAGCTCCGCAGGCTGAAGATCGGCGGGCTTGCGACCATCGCGTGCGGGAGCGCTGCTGCGATAGAAATCGTGCATGAAGACCGTGAACTGTTCGCCAACGGTTGCCTGCTGGCCGTAAATGGAGGCGTAGCTCTGGACGCGGTCGTAGGGCATGAGGGCGAGGGCGCCAGTATCGCGGGCAGTGTCCCATGCCGCGGACTCCATGCCGTTCCACGCCCAGTGGAAGGCGAGAGTTTGAGCGGGGGGTTGATGGGTCTTGACGGCGTTGAGCGTGTCGATGTTGGCGGCGAGCTCGTGCTCGATGCCATCGATCTGTCGGAGGTCGAAGACGAGTTGGGAGCGATTGTCAGTGATCTCGGTGCGGAGGTTGGCTTCAGCCTGATGCAGAAGGTGACGATGGTGCAACCACTCGACGCCGGCTTCCAACATGAGAGCAATGAAGAGGCCGATGGTGATGACGGCGATGTGGGTGAAGAAGTCTCGCCAGGTATGAACGGGTTGGTGGGGTGCGTGGATGTCCATGGTCGGCTCCGGTGAAAAGAGAATACCGGGTTAGTGTTTGGCGCGCTTGTGCGGAGTGGTGCGGCGGGCGCGAGTCTTCGAGGGAGGCGGCGGAGGCGGGATGGGAATTGTGGGGAAGCCGCTGAGCGCGAGCAGGATGTTGTTGGCATTCTTGAAGAGATTGATGTGGGTTTCGATGGAGCCGTCAGTGACGGCGACAAAGATGCCGGTGTGTGTGGCCTGGTTGAGCGCGATGTAAGTGAGGAAGCCTGCGCCGCCGCCGGTCTTCTGGGTGATGGTGGAGGGATCGTTGGCGGGAAATTGATGCAGCCAGCCGAGGCCGATGCCGCTGGGAGCGCCGGGGTGGTCGAGACCGGACTGATGGATGAGATCGTGGGGGTCGATGTAGACGGCCTGAGCAGCCGGGTCCTGGGCGATAGGTCCAGTGCCGAGGAGATATTGGAGCCAGAGGGTCATGTCGGCGGCAGTGGAGTAGACGCCGGCGCTGGCGACGGAGTTCTGGGTGTCCGTGCAGGGGCCTTCGTTGTGCGCGCCTTGCAGAAGGCGGTTGCACTGCGCGGGGTTGGGGGTGAAGCCGGTCTCGGTCATGCCGAGAGGCGTGGTGGTGCGCTCGGCGAAGAGGGCGGCGTAGGGCTTGCCGGCGGCCTTCTGGATGGCGTCGCCGAGGAAATCAAAGCCAATGTTGGAGTAGAGGGCTTGGGTGCCGGGCTCATACTTGAGGCGCTGCCTGGGCAGCCAGTGCCAGCGAAAGGTGTAGTCAGGGAAGGTGAAGTGCGGATCACCGTGGGGAGCGCGGCCGACTTCGCGGGGAAGAGCTGAAGTGTGCGTGGCGAGGTCTTTTAAGGTTATGGCGCGGCCGGGCCAAGTGGGGACGTGTACGCCACCGGGGGCGAAGAGCTGCAGCGGGTCGTCGAGATGCAGCGTGCCATCATGCACGAGCTTGATGAGGAGATCGGTGGCAAAGATCTTGGAGAGCGAGCAGAGCCGCAAGATGGATTTATCGTCTGGGAGCTTGCCGCTGCCGGGAGCGGTTTCGCCATAGCCCTGGAAAAAGACTTCCTTGCCGCGGACGACAACCAGCACCATGCCGGTAGAGCCGGAGCGGGTGAAGAGATCGGCGCCGAGCGGGCCAGCCTGGGAGAGCGGCGGGAGCGAGGCTGGCGCGAGCTGAGGGGTTTGCGCGGTGAGAGAAAGCGGCAGGAAGAGGAGTGTGAGGAGGAGTTTGCGCACTGGGATGATTTTAGAGGAAGGAGATTGTCGGTATCGGCATTGTGCGACCCCATCCTTTCGCCAACCACCCCATCGGACAAAGAACGTCCGCTGGGGGCTCCAGTCGCGCGAAAGGATGGGCCACTCGAATTTGGCGAGCGCTATTTGGCGGTCGGTGTGGTGGGTTTGAGAGCGCTGGGCTGGGGTGTGGGCGCAGGGGGTGGAGGCGCAACGTACGGCGGCGGAGGCGTGATGCCCTGGACGCGTAGTGCGGTATCGATGAGGTTGAACACAAAGGCTACATCGACCGCACCAGTGATTTTGTCGCCGTTGATGAAAAGAGTTGGGGTGGAGTCCACTTTGAAGCCGTCGCCGATTTTTTGCGAGGCGGCGATGCCGGTGGTGTCCTGCTTGGCAAGGCAGGCGTCAAGCTTGGCGATATCAACCTTCTGGAAGACGCCCTGATCGTGGGTTAGCTTGTCGAGATTCTGGTTGACAGTGGGAAGCATTTTGTCGACGGGGCCGGTCTGGAAGGGAGCGCTGATCTCCGAGGCGTGGACGTGCATGTAGTCGACGAGGTTCCAGTAGCCTGCGGGAGATTGCGCGGCGAGGCAGTTGACGTCGACTGCTGCGCGCATGGCCCAGGGATGCATTTCTGCGGGCAGCGGGAAATCCTTGTAGACGATGCGAACCTTGTCGCCGTAGCGGTTGGTGAGAGCGGGGAAAATACTGCTGTGGAACTTGGCGCAGTAGGGGCACTCGAGGTCATCGAAGCCGATGATGAGGACGGGAGCAGTCTCAGGGCCACCACGGGCCGGCCGGCCGGCGTCCGAGATGAGGGCGCGGGGATCGCCAGAAATGTCGAACTTGGTGAACTGCGCGAGAGTCTTTCCGTCATCGGAGACGTAGAAGACGATCGGATGCGAGAGATTGCCTTCATTGGAGACTGTGACGCTGACGGTATCCCAGCCGAAGAGGTCTGAGGTGGCGCGCTCGCCGACGTTAACGGTCGACTCGGGCGGGAGATCGGCCTTTTGGCGGAGAAGGACCTCGACGCGGCGGGCAAGCTCAGGCGAGATGGGCTTGCCGGGTTTGGCGAGTTGGCCGGGGACAGATGAGGCACTCTGCGGAGCCGTTTGCGCGTGGCACCCGCAGGCCGTAAGGGCGGCGAAAAGAAGTAGGGAAGGAAGGTTACGAAGGATCGGCACAGTAGTTTGATTATCGCAGAGGTGAAAGGTAAGCCACTTATCAGGGATTAGGCCTAGAAGAGAGCTTCGGCGCGGCGGAGATTGCCGGCGGTGCCGATGTTCGCGAGAGTGAAATTGAAACGGTAGGCGCCTTCATCGCGGACTGTGCCGAGATTGTATTTGCGGTACTCCACGGAGAGGCCGCAACAGTTCCAGTTGTAACTAGCCTGCAGAGTGACGTACTGGGCGGAGGCGAGATTGAAGTCGATGCCGGCGCTGGCGGCGGCCGAGAGGCCTGGACGGGTAGGCGCGCCGATACCGGCAAGGATGCGCATCTGCGAGAAGTCGGAGATGGCGTTGGTGGTGCTGCTGGTAACGAGGTTGGTGACGGAGTTGATGACGACGGTGTTGGAACGGCCGGGTGCGTTGAGACGAGCGTAAGAGATGCCGCCGAAGAAGGGGCCCTCGTGGGTATCGACGAAAAAGTTCTGGCTGGTAAATTTGCTGAGGCCGGTGTCGTAGTCGAAATCCCATTCGAAGTCAGTGTGGCTGGAGGTGCGGAAGCGCATGCGGGAGACGACTGGAGAGATAGCGCGTGGTTCGACGAGAAAGGCGGTGCCGGAGAGATCGAGAGTAGTGTCAAAGATGTTGCGGCGGGTGTTGATGACGGCACCGCCGAAGTCCTGCGCGAAAAACATCTTCTGCGTGATGCGCCAGCTGAACCACTCCTGCTGCGGTTGCTCGGCAACGGTGGTGCAGGGATCGATATGGCGGGCATGCGTAGTGGTTGGAGTGTCCGGCGCGGTGGCAGAGATGCTGGGAATGCCGTTGGCGTCATTGGTGTCGCGCGGGTTGGGATTGAATACATCCTGCACGGCGGCTTCCGAGGTGTCCTGGAAGATGGCCTGTGGGTTGTAAACAGCGCCGACGGCGCGGGTGGGGCACTTGGCTTTTTCGCTGGCCGCTTTGGCAGCATTTATGTGTGGACGGAAGTAAAGATGCTGCGTGACCCCATACTGAAGCTCGTTGGTGTCGGCGGCAAGATCGGTGTCGTCAAAGCGGAGGAGCGAGAGAAAGTTGGAGATGCCGTGGACGTTGCGGTAAGTAATCTCAGGCTCGATGGTGTGGCGGACGTCAGTGCCGAGGAGTTTTTGAAAGCGAGTGGGGATAACGAAGTCGCGTTCAATGGCGGGGGGACGAATGTCAATGCTGAGGTCGACTGATGTGCGCGAGATGGGGTTGTCGATCTCAATGGGTGGGGCGTTGGGCGGAAAAGGATTATTGGGGTTGTTGGAGTAAGGAATGCGGCGAGAGCGCGAGTAGAAGGTTTCGCGCAGAGCGACGCTGGTGAGCGTGTGCCAGCCGGCAAAGGAGAGAGGGAGTGAGAGTTCGGGGCGAACGTCAAGACGCTCGATGATGCCAGAGGATGTGAAATTCGGTTGGATGCGCTTGAGGCCGGCGACGGAGGAAGTAAGGCTCCATAGGAGAGGCGTGCCGGGGATGTGGTGATCGAGGGCAGTGAAGTCGATGGATGGAGCATGGAAGATTTTTACTTCTTCGCCGGGGAGGAGGTAGGTTGGCGCGATCTTCTGGCCTTGATAGCGATCAAAGCGAGCATCGAGGTCGTAGCCGTTTTTCTGATGGGTGACGAAGAGTGTGGAGAGTATGTCAGTGCTGACGGCCTGGTTGAAGTTCTCGGTGAAGGCTTCGCGGTAGATGTAAGAGCTGAGGTATTCGGCATCCCCGACGGCGCGGGTGGTTGGAGAGAAGCGGTAGCGGAAGGCGGCGGTTACGTCCTGTCCACCTTGGTTGGTGAAGATGTTGGTGATGGTGGTAACGCCCTTGTTGTTTGTGATTGGAACGGTGAAGCTGAAGCCGCGGTCCTGCAGAGCGGAGAAGTGGGCGTTGAAGAAATTGTCGCCGAGGCCGCGGTAACGGTAGGTTGCGTTTTCCGAGTAGCCGCGCAGTGAATAAAAAATCAGGCCGAGAGTGAGATCGGAGGAGCGGCCGAGGACGATATAGGCCTGGTCTCCGATGGAGAGACCCTTGGAGCCGGTGTTGGCGCTGGAAGATGAATAGCCGAGGGTGGGAACGAGAATGCCGGACTGACGCACGTCACTATCGATGGGGTGCGTGACGTAGGGGAGAAAGAAGACGGGCACGCCGAGCAGCTTGAAGGTAGAGGAGGTGGCGCGAGCTTTCCTGGAGTCGAGGGTGAACTTGCTGCCGATGAGAAGCCAGTCAGGATGAGGCAAGAGGCAGGAGGTGACTGAGCCCTCATAGATGATGTAATTCACGGGACCGGTCTTGACGACCTTGCGGCCGGTGAAGAGGAAGGGATTTTCCGTGACGTAGCCGGACCGGGCCATCTGGTTGGAGAGGCCGACAGAGCCGGACACATCATAAAAGGTGCCTATCTGAGTATTGAGGTTGTAGATGCCATGAGTGGCCAGGATGGATTCATCGTTATCTCCGCCGGAAACGTGGACGTGACCAAGCAGTGTGACGTCTCCAGTGACCTTGTCGTAGGTGATGGTGTCTGCACGGAGGATGTGATCACGGTAGGTGACGACAACGTTGCCAGATGCGGAGTAAATATCGCCGTTGCGGGTCTGGGGCAGGTCGGACTCGATGACCGCGGGCTCGGGCGGCAGCGGCAGCGGCAGCGGCACGGCGTTCGGAATGAGGCTGAGATCGGGTGGACTGGGAAGGCTCTGCTGGGTGGAGGTTGCCTGCGCTACGGACGATGGGGGTTCCTGATTCGTTACGGTCTGAGCGCATAGAAGCTGGTGACCGCAGAGCACAGCGATGGTAGTTATGAGAAGTGACAGTCTTATTGCGCGCGGATGCCTGCGCCGAAGGCTGGCAAGCTTGCCGGAATTGGCGGGCAGATGTGTGATGAGGCCGTCCACAGAATTAGAGGTTAACAGGTTTGAGCTACGCAGAGATAAGCTACGGGGCGACAGGGACCGAAGACGCCATGGTGGTGCAAAACGATCCGGCGCCGGTGAGCGCGCTGCAGAAGATGGCCGTGGAGCGGCTAGCTGCACACCGCAGCCGTAAGGCACAGGCGCAGGTGGAACGCGCCGCTCGACGAGAGATACAGCGGACAATCACAGAAAGGCCAAGCCAGAGAGGAACCTCGCGGGTACGCGATGCCGTCGCGGCACGATATGAAAGCAGCGTAAGTTATCGAGAGTTTTTGGCCAGCGAAGCGGAGCGGGCGCTGGAGCAGGTGCAGGCCGCTGCGGAGAGTGCGGCACTCGGTGCGCAGGCAGTGGCTGAAGCGCAAAAGATGATGCAGGAGTTGGAGCAATGGAACCAATTTAATTTGGCGGAGAGTAAGCGCGAGGTCGAGGCTGCCGTGGTGGGAGAGATGCACGAGCCCGAGACGGTCTTTACACCGCAACTACAGGTGCGGCTGCCGGAGGAGTTGACGTCGCCCAATGCGTTTGTTGAAAGCCAGCACATGCATGCCGTGGATGCGATGCAGGTGTCTGACGAAGAGCTGGCCGAGTTGGAAGAAGAGATTGAGTTCCGGCTGTCTCCTGATTTTGTGGGCCATAACCTGGAGACGATGCCGATCCCGGCGAACATCATTGAGTTTCCGCGGCAACTTGTAGCGCCACGCAAGGCGCGGCCGCGACTGGCAGAAGGACCCTTGCGGGATGAGAGTGAACCCGAGGCACAATTGCGGATCTTCGAGGTGGAGGCTGAGCAGATTTCAATGGAAGCGGCTGTTGCGGGTCCGATGGAAGCTGCGCCGGAGTGGCAGAGCCTGCACCTGGGAGCAGCGCCGGCGGCGAGCCACACTGCGACAATGACACCGATTGAATTTGCGATTGAGCCGCAGACGGCGGCGCTGAATCTGCGCATGATGGCGGCGCTGGTGGACGGCTGCTGCATGATGGCGGCGTTCGTAGGATTTGCATGCGTGGCGACGCGCGTGGCCGGCCCAGAGCTGCGCGCTCTGCCGTTACCGCTGCTGGGAGCGGGAGTGGCGGCAACGCTGATGGCGATCTTCCTGCTTTACCAGATGCTCTTCTTTACGCTGGCGGAGTCGACGCCCGGGATGCGGTATGCGCGGATTGGGCTGTGCACGTTCGGCGACAGCAACCCGACGCGCAGAGCGATGCGGAGGCGTGTGTGGGCGATGCTGATGGCAGCGTGTCCACTGGGACTGGGCGTTATCTGGATGGCGCTGGATGGCGAAGGCCTGGGCTGGCACGACCGGATGACACGGATGTATCCGAGAGCCTATTAACGGAAATTAAGTTGAACCGAAGACGCCGTGGGGAGCATTATGGGGAGACTTCCCGTGGAGCTTCTCAATGATTTCTTTGCGGTCGATATTCCCATTTCTTCTATTTGCGATAGTCGCGGCACCAATGCCGGGGCAGACGGCGCCTTCCTACAAAAGCAATCCTGAATTTCAGAAGGCCTACCGGGAGGCGCTATCGATGCGTGGGCAGAAGCTGAGTTTTGCCCCGGATGCCTATAAGAAAGCCAACAAGATCGCGGGCGGAAAATGCGCGGAGTGCTTGCTGGGCCTCTACACGGCGCAGATGGAGCTAGGATCCCCCAAAGACGCGGTTGGCACGGCAGGGCAGATGGTGGAGATAGCGGATTCGCCACTGGAAAAATCGCGAGCGCAATTCAGGCGGGCGCAGGCAATGCTGGCTCAGGCTGGCGAGAAGCCGAAGCCGGCACAGCTGGACGCGGTGGATGGAGCGCTGAAGGAATCGCTTGCTGCTTATCCCCAGAACGCAGGCACGCTGTTTCTGGAAGGCAAGGTGCTGGCGATGATGGGCAAGACGGACGAAGCGAAGACTGTGTTCAAGCAATGCCTGGAGTGCGCTGCGCCCGGAGATCCGTCACGGCTGCGCGCGGAGCAGTTCGCTGAGAACCCGGCGCTTTCGTTGGCCAAACGAGCCCCGGCATTCACAGTGAATACGCTGAGCGGAGACAAATTTCAATTGGACGCGATGGGCGGTCGCGTGGTGCTGATCGACTTCTGGGCAACCTGGTGTGGGCCGTGTAATGAAGAACTGCCGGAGATGAAAAAGATTGCTAAGGAATTTGCAGGCCGGCCGCTGGTGATCATTAGCGTGAGCTGGGATTCAGATGAAGCCAAGTGGAAGGACTTTATTCAGAAGAAAGAGATGACGTGGATGCAATATCGGGACAGAGACCACAAGCTGAGTGAAGCGTTCGATGTGAATGCAATCCCGCATTACTTTACGATTGATTCCGATGGAGTGCTGACGGCCGAGATGGTGGGTTCAGGCTCGGACGTGGAAGGCAGGCTCCGCAAGCTGGTGACGAAGGCCGAGGCCGCGCAGGCGAAGCAAGCTGCGGCAAATCACGCGACCGGAAATTGAGCGTTGTCAAACTTGCAATGCAGAACTGTGATGGATAGCATGCAGAGCAGAGACCGGCCTGCAACGCAGGTGCGGGGATCTACGCTGGTTGAACCAACATTCATTGAACCAGGGGTTCGGCTCGTATACATGCTCGGTGTGCTATGTCCGCCAGTCCGGAAAGCCTAAAGAGCACGGCCGTTCTCCGAACGTCTGACGACGGGTTCACCGGCGCCTCCCTGCACGGCCAAGCGGGTCGGTCCCTGCTTTTAAGCAGGGGATAGTGGGTAGGGGATAGAGGATAGTGAGAAGCGCGGTGGTGGGCGCAGCGTATCCTCAGTAGTGATGCGGATTGTGGCTCAAGCGGCGATGTTGATTCCGGGGGTGGTGCGCGTGGGTGCACTGCGAGTTCCGGTGTTCGGCGTGTTCGCTGCGGTGGGGCTGGTGGGCGCGCTGTGGCTGAGCCAGCGCGCCGCGAAGGCGGCAGGAGTGGACGCCGAAAAACTGTGGGATGCAGGGATGTTCGCTGTGGCGGCGGCGTTCATGGCTTCGCGGCTGTTGCTGATCGCGATGGATCTGCGGGCGTTTATGACGTATCCGCTGCTGGTGTTAAGCCTGCCTTCGCTGACCTATGGCGGCATCGCTCTGACGGGCGTGCTGGTGTGGCTTTGGTTACGATGGAAAAAACTTCCGCTGCTGCGTGTGATGGACGCGTGGGCCCCGTGCGCGATGGTGCTGTGGGCGGCGCTTTCGCTAGGACACTTTATTGAAGGCAGCGATGCGGGGATGCCGACAAGGCTGCCGTGGGGCGTTGTGACGCCGGGAGATCATGTGCTGGGTAAGGTGCATCCGGTGCAGATCTATGCGCTGATCGTGGCGGCGGTGCTTTGTTATTTGTTGCTGAAGAAATTACAGCACCGGCGCTATGAAGGTCAGATCACGATTTCCGCTTTGGTCATGGGCGGGATGGCTGCGTTCTTCTTAGATATGTTGCGTCAGCCGACGGAGACGATGGGTAATGTTTGGCTGGACCCTGCGCAGTGGGTTGCGCTGGCCGCGGTGGCCATGGGACTTGTGATGTTGAAGCTGCTGTATTGGCCTGTTCCTCCGCCTAGCCGGCAAGAGGTCGCAGCTCTCATCGAGAACCTTGGGCTCGGGCGCGCAGGCCCATGGGACCACGAGTCGTTTGAATATGCGCGGTTCAACGATTCCATACTTCTAGAAACACAGAAGGAATTTCTTTTAAAGTACGGGTCTGCGAGTTGGAATGAATGGTGGCCGGAGTGTGTTCGCCGACTTCGCGAAGCGTCAGGATCACTGACGAAGGAGAATTCGTAGATGCCATCAAAGAACATGCTGCCGAAGGGCAAGCGACGGCAATCCGTGAAGAAGGAATACCGCGAACAGCGGACGCTGGCGCAGGAGCGCGAGGCCGCGGCGCGCGCTCGGGCCGAAGAGCTTGGTGAAGAGGCGAAGCCGGTTGAGTTGATTGAGACCAGCGACTTCATGGAGCATGAGCCGACGCTGGAAGAACGTATCGCGACCAATGACTGGTTCACGACCAAAGGTGCGTCGGGCTCGAAGGTGGCGGAAGAGACCTATGACGAACCGCGCTATGCAAATCCTTATGCGCATTTGAAGGAGCCTGTACGGGCCGAGATTGAAGTGCTTGAAGACCTGGAGCCAGAGGATGGTGTGCGCAGCTTTACGGCGGCGCCAGCGGCGGCGGGGATGCGGATTGACGCGTACCTGGCGAAGGCGCTGCCTGAAGTGAGTCGCGTGCGTGTGCAGTTGCTGATTGAGAATGGGCAGGCGACTGTCGACGGAAAGCCGGCCAAGAGCAAGCTGAAGCTCAAGGGCGGAGAGTTGATTGAGATTGAAGGCGAGCCGACGCCTGAGCCGCTGCATGCAGTGGCTGAAGATATTCCGCTGAGCGTGGTGTATGAGGATGACGATCTGGCGGTGATCGATAAGACTGCGGGGATGATGGTGCACGCGGGATCAGGCAGTGGAGAACATAATCGCGGAACGCTGGTGAATGCGCTGTTGCATCACTTCGGCAAGCAGTTGAGCGAGGTAGGCGGGGAATTGCGGCCAGGCATCGTGCATCGGCTGGATAAGCAGACGAGCGGGTTGATCGTGGTGGCGAAGAATGATGTGACACACCGCAAGCTGAGCGAGATGTTCGCAGGGCGGCAGGTGCAGAAGACGTACGTGGCACTGGTACATGGGTGGATTCCGCAGGACGAAGGGACAGTTACGCTGCCCATTAGTCGCGATGCGATGCGCCGGATTCGCATGACGACCAGGCTTGCCGGTGGACGGAGCGCGATTTCACACTGGAAGGTGCTGGAGCGGATAGACGGGCCGTGGGGCAAGTTCACCTTGGTGGAGGTGCGGATTGAGACGGGGAGAACGCACCAGATCCGCGTCCACATGCAGGCGCTGGGGCATCCGGTGGTAGGAGATTATCTGTATGGCGCACCGCACGTGATCAAACGAGTGGGGGCGAAGAACGTCGAACAAGAGGCACTTACGCTGGAACGAAATTTTCTGCATGCCGCACGGTTGGAGATGGCGCATCCGCGGACAGGAAAGGCGATGCAGCTGCGGGCGGAGATTCCGGCGGAGCTGACGGGGCTGCTGGAGCAGGTTCGAGGGCAGAATTGATACGATGGTGTGCATGAGACAACGCAGGATCATAGGGACGGTGGCGGCTGCGATGGTTTTTGGCGTTGCGGTGCAGGCAGCCGTGGGCCAGGGATTTTTCGGGAAAATTTTCGGGCATAAGAAAAGCGCGGCACAAGGCCAAAGCTTTGCGGCAACTGCGGCGAGTGCGCCGGCAGTGGAACAGCCTGCAGCGAGCCAACAGCAAACATCAGCGCCGCAAAATCCGGCGCAGAAGCCGACGGCCCCGGCGACTCCTGCAGCCGCACCTGGGCAGGCAACACAGCAACAGGTGCAGCCGCCGGCACAACAGCCCGAGGACTTGCCCCCGCCGACACAGACGATTACCGTACGCGTAAACGAGGTTGATCTGGTGTTCACCGTGGTCGACCGCAAAGGGCATTTTGTGACCGGGTTGCAGCAACAGAGCTTTGGATTGCTGGACGATGGGCGTCCGCCGATGAGGGTGCGGCAGTTTGTACAGCAAACAAACCTTCCGCTGCGTGTGGGCATCATGCTGGACACGTCGAGCTCGATCCGGCAGCGGTTCCAGTTTGAGCAAGAGGCGGCGACGGACTTTCTGCTGCAGGTAATGCACCCGGCGGACCGCGCGTTTGTGGAAGGCTTCGACGTGCAGACGGACGTGTCGCAGGACTTCACGAATCGCGTAGACCTGCTAGACACAGGAATCCGGCGGCTGCGGCCGGGAGGCGGAACGGCACTGTTCGATTCGTTGTATAAGACATGCCGCGATGAGATGCTGACGCTGAAACAGGACTTTGCGGTGCGGAAGGCGATCGTGTTGGTGTCTGACGGAGACGATGACTATAGCCGTTCGCTGGAATCCGATGCGATCAAGATGTGCCAGCGCGCGGAGACGATTGTGTACACAATTAGCACGAACGTTGGGCCGAGCCGCGACAAGGGCGACGACGTGCTGCAGCAGATTGCCGATGCGACGGGCGGACAGGCGTTCTATCCGGTGAAGATTGAGGATGTGGCGCAGGGCTTCCACAACATTGAGGAAGAGCTGCGCAGCCAGTACCTGCTGGTGTATACGCCGGCGGACTTCAAGCAGGATGGGTCGTTCCGAACGATCTATCTGCAGTCGCTCGATCCCAGGTACTCGGTGCGAACGAAGAAGGGGTATTTCGCGCCCAAGGCAGAATAAGGCTGAGCGCTTAGCGCAAGTGCGGCTTCTGCGCATTCGTT
>Ga0206941_10142_pt1 | contig 21367 bp, 19 predicted proteins | sample Alteio_BWOrgHeat_9_FD_153251 | JGI IMG/M metagenome (GOLD analysis project Ga0206941, IMG submission 153251) | Enriched cells from forest soil in Barre Woods Harvard Forest LTER site, Petersham, Massachusetts, United States -... | ecosystem: Environmental > Terrestrial > Soil > Temperate forest >...
AGCAACTCTTATTTATTACACTTATGGACAAGATGTTTCCTACGTAGTAAGAATCCAATATACGGATCTTCTCAAAGAAAACATTATCAGACTCAGTTTAACCAATGAAAATGCTTTGACAGAGATAACAAATGATTTCGCTGCTATTGGTCTTTATCATAATAACGATACTATATTTCTACCTAAATGCTGGAATCAAGTTCTAAGAGCTAGTTATTGTAATCGAGCGATAGGACAAAGTTACGCTCGCATTATTAGTTACGGACAATATTGCTATACGCAGTGGCAGATCTGTGATATCGTCTCTAAGCATCTATGTGATGTTGCCTACACGGCCATCTCTGTCTTAGAAACCGTATTGATTGTATCTGTCGGACCAGCAGTGATAACAATATTTTTGATTATAATAATTTCTATCTATAGAGGATGTTGCTGCTGTTGCAAGAATAAAAATCGCAAGCGTCATAGAACACTCAGTGAAAACGAAGAGCTTAAGACTGATCTCGAAACAGAAAGCCTCATCAGTTAATACGTCGATTAAAACTATTCTCATATCGTATAATTTTTGATTTCTTATTCGAAATCAAAAGAACCGAGACAAACCTGCGCGACAATATAAAAAGGCATGACAGATAAATTTTCAAATGTGCCACCTGATATTATTAGAAACATAGCTCTGTCCTTGTCGCTAGAAGAAATAGCGATTTTTTGTCGTACATCACGCAATTTCAATGCTGCTGTGTGTTCTAGTGATTCTTTTTGGGCACATATGTTACAGCAAAATTATCCCCTTTTGATCAACGATTTACGCGACGATAAGGGAGAAATTTTACTCCCTTTTAAGTTTTCTTCTTTCAAGGAACTCTACCAATTTGCCAGCGGGAGAAATACGCCTGAGATTATAGCTGGCTTTACCACCTTTCAACTGATTACGATTTTATACTTTTTACGCGATATAATCTTTTATGTTCATGATCCTGATATTCCAGATCTGGAAAATCAACCTTTACCTTATTCGTTATCGAAAGAAGAATTCGATACAATATTAATCGAGGCAAATGCTGGTTGGATAGCAGATATTTTAAATGGAGTACCGTCATCAATTTTTCCTTTTGGTGGTCGATTCGGACAAGATTTTCGAATACCAGGCGTAATTCCTCTTTCATCTAACGATGAATATAAAGCTAGCAGCAAAAGAGCATTAGAAGTCGAAGCTCATCGTTACGTGATTTACGATCATCTTCAAGCCATATTGTATCGTTATTTCTTTCCCATTCAGAATTCGAATCATTCGATTGAAATTACATTTGAACTTCCAGAATATATGTTTGCGCCATTAGAGAAGAGTTATTTGAAAGGTATTTTCTCAGCATTTAAATTATATCTCCTCGTAGTAGGTAAATTACATTTGTCAGGTAATAAACTCGTTGTTATTGTTAACGATGAGAATTTGATTGATGTTTATGATGATTGGAGTCAACGGTATATATTTGATGCTATCTACGCTGGATTTAATTTATCCAGTAGAGACCGGGAGCCAGATCGAACAATTGAGGAACAACGAGAATTAAATCGTAGAAATATGAGGAAGAGATTCGAGGTTCAGGAATCTTTGTTGAGAAGTAGAAAATTAATATCACCCCACACCAAGAAAGAAACCACTAGACGGCTAGTAGAAGAAATGGCTACCAAACGAAAGAAAGCTAGAGAAATATTAGCTTCCGAGCAGTATAGAAATTTGACTCCCGAGAATAAGGAGAAATTGCATCGAGGAATGGTAGCACGAGGATTACATCCTGATGATCTAGCTTTCTATCTGGCTGAATTATGATGTCATGTTACGGAAGTAATATATAAAATTAACTTCGTTTCTTATGCGAAGTTAATTCATGTAATATCTATAGCGATAATTTTATCCGAAATCAAAATAAACCCGAGATAATAAAAATAATATCTTCGCTATGGCGGATAAGTTTTCGGGAATGGCGCCTGATATCATCAGAAACATAGCTCTATCCTTGTCACTGGAAAACATAGCAGCCTTTTGTCGTACGTCACATCATTTCAATGCTGCTGTATGTGACAACGATAGTTTCTGGAGACATAAACTACAACAAGACTATCCTCTGCTAACAGATAATCTACGATATACCAGAGGGGAAATTTTACTTCCCGTAAGATTTTCGTCCTTCAAGGAGCTGTATCGATTCGCTTCTGGCGGAGATATGCCCGAAATAGTATCCGGTTTCACTACGTTCCAATTAATTGCAATTTTAGATTTCTTACGTGATGTAACTTTTTATGTTTACGATCCTGCTCTACCTAATGATCCTCCTTTACCTCATACTTTATCTAAAGAAGAATTCGACGAGATATTAATTGAAGCAAATGCAGGTTGGATAGCAGATATTATAAATGGAGTACCACCATTAATTTTTCCTTTCAATGATCGTTTTAGTCAAGATTTTAGAATTCCAGGCGTAATCTCATTATCAGCAAGTAATGAATATATAGCTTCTAGTAAACGAGCATTAGAAGTAGAAGCCCATCGTCCTCTGCTTTACGATCAACTTCAAACTATTATCTATCGTTATTTCTTTCCCGTTCAATATCCAAATCAATCCTTAAATAATGATGTTTTGCCCAGATTCGAAGTTGCTGATAATATGTCCGCTCCGATGGAGAGATATTATTTGAGGGTAATTTTCTCCACCTTTACCAAATATAGATTTATAATAGATAAATTAAACGTGGATCTCGATAATCCTACTGCTAAGGTAGATAACAGTAAGGATGATATCTACAACAATCGACATCAACAATATGTTCTTGATGCCATTTATGCTGGATTTAATTTATCCAGTAGAGACCGGGAACCGAATCGATTAGATGAAGTATATCGAGTGAAAAATCGTATGGATATAAAAGCCGAATTCGAAGGACACAAACATCTACTGCAAAGTAGAAATTTAATACCTCCTAATGCCAACGAGACCACTATTAGAAGATTAATAGAAGAGATGATTAATAAACGGAAGAAAGCTAAAGAATTGTTATCGTCCGAGCAGTATAGAAATTTCTCTCCCGAGAACAAAAAGAAATTACAGCAGGGACTGATAGCACGAGGATTACACCCCAATGATCTCAATCGTCTCCTGTCAGAATTATAATGATCATTGTAAAGAAATTTAATCTGGTGCGAATAAGTTTAATTTCATTTCAAAGTGAAATTAAATCGTTTGATGGTTATAGTGATTATAGTAGTTATAATGGCTTTGGCAGCCAGCTAATTTTTGATCCTGCATTACTACGAGGCATATATCCGGCAGCAAGCAATGCATCATCAATTTCATCACTGTCCATACCTTTAGAGATTAATGTATTGATTATTTCTTGTTGACGTTGAGGAGTCGCGTCTCTATATCCCGCATGCCGAAAAATAGCAGTCGCTTTAGTGATTCTGTCTTGTATTTTTCTTTGCTTGTCTTTGTCATGCAGATAAACAAAATAATCCTTCCAGTTAGTGAAATTGAATTTCTGAGAAGTTGCGGGAACCGTCTCTCCGTTGATAGTGTAGCCTTGAGTTACAGTTTTAAAATTCAATGCGTTTGAATTGGACCATAGTTGATGATCTAATGTTCCTGGATTCAATCCTACTGGCGCAGTTGGTCCTAGACGAACAGGAGCAATGTCATGGGTAGGAAGAAATTTAGCTCCGTGATGTGATGGCGCATTTTGATAAGGCCAATCTCGTGCCTTGGCTATATTGTCAACCTCTCCTGGGAAATGTTTCTGCACCAACGATCGCCAGAAATTTTGATTCTCGCATATTTCCTTGTTGAAACGCGTGGAGGTCTTGCAGGTATCGATAATGTCGCCCAGAGTCATATTAGAGGCTACCTGTCGAATAACATTGGCGTCCAAGGCTGAAAAGCGATCCATGACGTTTAACTCCTAAGAGAGAGAGAGAGAGTTAAATCTATTTTGTTAATGAAATGTTTTTTTTTTCGATGCATTACGATTTACTTATTGCAACGGGTATTGAGAATCTCTTGAGCGTGATCTGCTATATCCTGGTAGTGATATTGACGTGCTCTATTATACGCGGCTTGAACTCCTCCGCAATCTATTTCACAAGTTGGATTACCTTCTGTCATACGAGGAGAAGGGCAAATAGGAAATCCTTCGTCGTTAGGCCTCAAGAAACACGATTCTCCACATCGAGCTTTAAGAATATGGCGTTCGCTACCTTTAGCAGGAGCCCTAGAACTCCAACCTCGCATATTATGGGCATTTCCTCTATTATCTGTCTCTTTTCCGGATTGAATCATTTCTAGAATGTGAGCTTTCTTCGCTGGCTGCTGCGCTAATTCATAGGTAGTTTGCAAAGAAGGAATAGTATAGAGATGTAGATTAGAAAGAGGCAAATTGGAAAGTGCATTTAAATTATTGGTGTCCGGAGCTCGTCCTAACAACTTACCCGATAGATTTTTTGGCTTGAGTTTGCGAGAGGAAGAATAAGACGCAGATCCGGGTGTAAATGGTTCCAGTGACGGGTTCATCGATTTCAGGACAATTTGATGATCTTTTATTGACTTGAAATATTTCAAGTCAATAATATTAGAGTTTGGTATTCGAAATCAAACTCTTAATCTTTGAAGTTATCTTTCATGTGCCGAAAAATATGTACTCCTTATAAGTCATCCCAATCCAAAACCGGGAGACCTTTGAGTTCGGCGATGGCGTTTCTAGTAGCAAGAAGGGTATTAGCCATTCCAAAAACACAAAAATTTCCCGCATGACATAGCTTTATATCTCTATCAAAATCATATTCAAAGACTCCTATAGCATCGCGTTCTTCCTGAGTTAATCTCTCGGTATAGTATTCGTGAAATTCTTTATTGGCGGCCGATTTCAAGGTAATTGCTATCGTAGTAGAAATTTCCTTTCTCAGTTGAGGATTTTTTACTCTATCAACATCTCCTTTAGCGCTTAATAAAGCTACTTTCTGTTCGTCATTTAACTCCTCCTCGAGAGCCTCTTGAAAGCTACTTCCTCTAGATTTTAACAATGATGCGGCACGAGCCATTCTATTTAAAGTCTCTTCAGAAATAATCTGCGATGCTTGAAGAAATTGAAGACTGTTGAACCATTTAGTGAATCCACTCGAAATAGCGATAGGATGTTTACGAATGCGATCTAATTCTTCTCTATTGGCCCAGATATATCTACGATTAAGACTTTTGATCGAACTTGCATCGTTTTTACCTCCTTTCCTTCTAATTAAATCCAACAAAGATTCAATTTCCCAACAGTCTCCATCTTTTAAACGAATAAAATGTCCATCATCCAGCTCGTCTATAGTCTCCATAGACAAATAGTCTTCACTGTTTATGCATCTTCTTCCTAATGCTAATTGTTTGTCAGCTATCGATTTTACACGATTTTTAAGTGTATTAAGAGCGAACAGATATTCGCTCAGTAAATGATATGTAGGTCTCCTTATTCCGTTTGCTGAATCCAAATAAGGTTTGCCCAAGGCCTGTATGTAACGAATCAATTCCATGATTTCATTCATTAATTCGCCTTCCTGTCCGAACAATCGTAATTCTCTATCCTGAAGTTCTCCAGTGACTCTCAATAAATCTGTAAATTCAACCGCCGCCGCAAAATCGTCTACTAGTTCATTGGGACCAAGAGGTTGAGGATTTCTTCTAACAACTTGAGGAGCAAGTTGAGTAGTTACCCGCCGCTGTCCATTATCTTCTCGCCATTGTCTATCTTCTTCTCGTCGTTCTTGTGCTCTTTGTCGTTGTATTTCTCGATTTCGTTCTTGTCTTTCTCTAAAAGTAGGAGATGAAGGAAGAACAGGACGCACAGGAGAAGGGGATCGTCTAGGAGGACTCAATAGATCTCGTCGCTGAGGTGAAGGAGACCGCCTTGGTGGTATTTCCCAAAGAGGTCTTCTAACAGGAGACAGAGGTCGCGTCTGATTGTTCGAATTAAAAGGGTTCGAATTAGAAGGGTTTGAGTTAAAAGGATCAGGTAGAGTAGGTAACATGGTTGGGATTGGTATAGGAATAGTAGACCAATCCAACGCCATAGGAGGCGGTCTACCATCATCTGAATCTTCATCAGCCAATTCTTCTGATGAAGATTCAGATGATGAAGACAAAGATACCCTGTTTTGTGTAGGATTTAGATTGATCGATCTGGAATTTGGCGTAATTTGAAATGGTTCCAATCCCGGAGATTGTAAAATCGTTAGAGATGGTCTCATAGAAGTTGACGTAGTTGTATTCAGAATTGTTGTTGATTTCACTGAATTTGATGTTGATGTTACGGGAATAGTAGGAATTAACGCCATGGGAGGCAATCTTGTTCCTGTTCGTCTATTAGGATTATTAGAAGATAAAGTAACAGGTAAAATAAGAGGAGATTGTAAAGTAGTAACTGAAGGTAATGCAGAATCTGATGAATATCCTTTCGTAAATCGTTCTGTATGCACTCCTGTACGAGCATCCATTAATCCTAATTGAATCATGAGGGAATCCAAATCGTCTCTTCTTAATCCGCTAGCTAACATACGATCTATAGCCGCATTTTTAGCGAAGAGAGATTTCTTCAAGAATCCTTCGTGGCTCAAAATAGCTCTAGCTTTGGCAATTTTTTCTTCCCGCACAGGATCATTCATCCCCACGACAAAAATATCCAAAAACCTGATTGATCTTTTGTTTCATGAAATAACTCGAAAATTTCGAGTTATTGTGTGATTTTCGAATGCGTCTAAAGCGAGTCTTTTCTTACTGATAACGATTGCCGAAATCGACAGGAGGAAGACCTTTAACGTGAGCGATGCTGTTTCTCAATGATAACAATAAATCAGACATACCCAAGACGCAGAATTTACCCGCATGACATTCCTTCAATGATCTATCCAGACTATTCTCGAAGACATTCAATGCATCGCGTTCTTCTTGACTCAATCTCATATAATAATGATAAAAATCAGCTACAGCAGCCGATTTTATCACAGTATTAACAATAATTGTGATCTCATTTAATATTTCACGATTATTTATGTATTCTAGCACTCCTTCCGCTTCTAATAATGCTCGTCGTTGTTGAGGATTAAGTTCCTTATTTAAAGCTTTTTCAAAATCAGGACCTCGCGAAGCGAGAAAACTAGCCGACGCCACCAATTTATCTAAGGTGGCGTTACTTACGATATTGGCAGAGGCCTTAAAGTTGAGCTTGTCGAACCAGTCCGTGAAGCCAGATTTCTCCGAGAAAGGATGTCGCCGAATGCGATTAAGATCATCTAAAGTCTCCCAAATAACAGGAGAATTATTTTGCTTAGGATTCATCTTATTAATGCCGTTGGAGTTTTTAATCAAATCGAGCAAGGACTCTATGTGGTAACATTTTCCAGTCTCAAGACGAATGAAAGTTTCATCATCGAGCTCATCAATTGGCTCCAAAGTAATAGGATCAACATCATTTACGCAGCGTCGTCCTAAAGCTATTTGTCCTTCTTTGATTTCTTGTAGTTCGCTTCGCCATTCGTTCATATTATCAACGTAAATAGACAGAGGAATTTCAGGAGACGGTTTTCTACCGGTAACAGCTTTGGCAAAATCCTTATAAACGCGATTGACTTTCTGAGCCAGAGTTTCAAGCAAGACTACAAAAGTGCCCGAGCGTCCAAAGAGCCGTAATTCCTTTTCTAACACTTTAGCGATTTGATCGAGTAAATCTTTAGTCTCTACTGTCCCAGCCATATCATCAGTTATTTCGTAGTTGTATTCATCCTGGAAGAAATTATCATAGATAGTAGGTGGGGTAAAAATAATAGTGGGCGAAGTTTTACGGACAGGCGATCTTGCTCGAATCGGAGAAGTTTTACGGACGGGAGATCTTGCACGTACAGCCGAAGCAGAATGAACGAGTTTATTTTGCTGAATCGTTGAATCAAGATACAATGTGGCTACTATTCTATCATATTCTTGAGCTTCTGCTTCCGTTCTGCTCATAACAGACCGATCTAATTCTGTCTTCCGACGCAGAAGTCTTGCTCTCTGTACATCCGTCAGCTCTCTATCGTTATTGTTACTATTATTGAAATTGTTAGAATTATTGTTGATTTGGGTTTGGACTCCTCCGATAGAAGTAGCTCGAGGATAACTAGTACTTGTCTGAGGAGAAGTAGAGACAAACTCTAAACCTCGCTGTCTTTCATTTGTTTGTCGTTGATTTGTATTTGTCTGTCTTTCTTCCATTCTTTTTGCGTCCGCCATTTGATGTATTTTTTCTTGTAGCCGAGTCAAATATACTTGTCCGGCATTAATTATATTGTTAGGTGCTTCAGATTTCTTAACATTGAAAATTACCATATTGATACTTTGTCCAGAATATTCCATTGTTAAATCCTGAAGATCCTCTGGTCTCAATCCCTTAGCAATCATTCCAGAATAAACACGATGTTGATCCTCATGTTTCATGTTAAGGAACTTTGGTGACGTCAAAACAATTCGAGCTTTAGTTATCTTATCATTTCGATAATCTCCATCGAGAGTAGGATCCATACCGTCGGATTAACTTAAATATTTTTGTGATGAATTTTAATTGGCGAATTTTAAAATTTCATTTCTGCGCGCCAATCATTTTGCAGAGAACGATCAAGGAGACGAATAAGAAACAAACAAGACTAAACGTAAAGATGATAGTAGTCCTAATGAAAGTGAAGGTAAAATAACGTTCGATAGATTATGAAGATATTTAAAATAGTATTGAGGATTAGTTTGATATGTGAGTGGGATACGACGATAATTGTGAATGGCGAAAGGGAAGTGAAGGAGGGTCCCATGCCATCACTTTTCACTTCGACATTTTCCCTCACAACTCATTCTTTCGCGAATCCTTTTTCTCGAGGCCTATAACCACCCCTCACAAAAGCAATTTCGATTTTCTCAACAATCATCTCCAGTATGTATTAACTATTCGTGAAATAACTTCCTACTATTGAAAGTTATTCTTAATTTGTATCTTATCTATAATTCTAAAAAGTTTCTCCTCTATTCAGTTTCCATCGGGCAATAGCGCCTAATACTCCCTCTCTACTCGATCTCTCCTGACTAGTAAGTGATATTTTATGAAGATCAGCATAAGCAATCAAATATTCCAATCCCATAACACTCCAGTCATAATGAGGACTACAAGAATGAACTTGATGACCGACACTTTTCGTACAAACACCATAAGGAGAATAAGCATTTCCTTTAGCCTCTACTCGTAATAAACATCGGCAATATTTCTTCTCTCCTTCGTCCAGACCCGTATCCGATCTCATGAAATCATAACGTTCCTCTTTCGCCTCCGGAATTTCTTTCCCGTTCATCCCTTCGCTCTCTTTTATTTCTACAAGTGGCGAATTTCACCAAAGGTGAGAGATGAGGCCCAATATAGTACCCAAAATAAAAAGGTAGCTAATGGCCAGGAACAAAGTTCTATCTTTAATATCTTTTATAAATTCGCTGTTGATACTAATATCGGCAAAGAGAATAGTCATCATAGCTACCGTAATAATATGAACGATAATACTTTCGAATTTAGGATTGTGTTTGCTGCCGAGAAGTATTTGTAATATTTGTCCCAGTAGAAATCCTGTCGCAGGAAGAACTATAAACGACCATAATTTCAACCGAAGCAAAATTATATCTAGCATCTTCGCTCTATTTAATATCTTTAAATAGAGTTTCCTGTAGTTTTATAAGTAACTGAAGATTCGAATCGACAATTATCATTTTTACTTTCTTGACAATGAGTGAAGTTAGAAATTAAAAACGATAAAACTATTATTCTTGCAATTAAATCAAAAGTTCAAGCGATCAATATTCTACGATATCTACTTATTGTACTTTTAACGAGTTTACACTGCAAGAGATGACACTGATCATGTTTGATATGAACTACCACCACGAACAAGATATAGATGATGAATATTATAATGAATGCGGACGTTATTATGACGAAGAGAAAGAATTATGCGCATGTGGCAGCGAGACTATCTTTGATTTAGAATATTGTGCTAGCTGTTGTCGTGGAATTTATTGTTCTCATTGCGGAGATAACATCAATGAAGAGACGTCGAAATGCTTCGGATGTAGGAAAACAGTTAGCGATAATAAGAAACATCGCTTCCAAATTCCCGAGATCCTCATAACTAATCTCGATCTAGATGAAAATAACAATAATAAAGAGGATAACGACGAAGATAGTGTTGATGATCGCGATATCAAACGTTGCCGTCGCGTACAGATAATAAACGATAATGTGGTGATTCCTGAATTATTAGTCGGTTTCAACAATCACAATAATACCAATAGAAACAACAGAAGAAATCCACCTAACGTGAAACCTATCGACATCGAAGAAACAAACTCTCGCGATTAATAATCCGATAAAATATAGGTAAAGAATTCATATCCACAACAGATATGAATTTGATGTTTTTAAAAATACCGATCAGAAGTAAGCGATTTATTCTTCGCTATGTTCATCACTACTTTCATTGCTATTCTTCGGTTCATATGATTCACAATATTCTTCATCAGTTTTTCTCTTTGCTTTATCCTCTTCTCTCTTTGTTTTATCTTCTTTTCTTTTGAGCTCTCTTAGCAATCTTTCCTCGCGACGCACATTCAATTCTTGTAGTTTTAATTTTCGTGCTGCCTCCTTTTCTGCTTTTTGAACTTCCTTCTCCGCTTTTTGAGCTTCTTTCTGATTTGCTTCAAACACTGCTTGTTCTTCCTTCGTTCTCAGCTCTCCTAATTCTTCGGTCACGACATCGTTATTACTATTGTTATTCTCATCGTCATTTGCCTTGACTCGTTTGAGATATTTGGTCTTGTTTACGACTAGGATTCTTACTGGCGAATGATACCACGGGAAAAAGTATTTCCATTCCTCGCCCTTTCTCGGATATCTTAAATTCAACTCTTTTTCTGTAAGTGTTCTTACTACATCTCTACCATCCAAGACCTCGTTAATATGAGATTGATCTATGTACCACATCAACATATTCATGATGTGGCTATCATAGTTGCTCAAGACAGTCTTACAATGCTTTCTAATTAATAGCAATTGTAGTTTTATATTGGGGAAGAAAGTGACACACCAAGGAGTGTATTTTGGACCCCAATAGTCACGAGGATGATTTCTGAAGATAGGATTGAAAGAAGCACTAAATTGAGCTCCGGGATTAGAACTATTAAAGTGAATGATTTTCAAACGTTCCGTGGGTTCCCTTAGCATAGCATCTATTTCTGCACAGCGTTGATCTAATTTCAATCGTAATTCATGATGATAAGATATAAACAATGATAATTCTTCCTCTGACATGGGCATCTTTCCACTCATCTCCTTTATTTGCTTCTGCATCTCATAATATTCCTCTCCACCAAAGTAAAATTCCGAATAACCATGCGTAGTAATCTTAGATAAAGTTACTCGAGGATTTACCGTCTGGTATTCGGAGATAATTCTGGTGGGCGTCGAAGCATAAACTGCTACCAACTGGAGTTTACCTCTAATTGCTGATGATACAGTATGGTAAGATAATTGTTGAAAAGCACATCCAAGAGCAATACTACCGTTAATTTCTCCAGCGTAATCCGATTCTCCCTTATCTTCTTTAACAAAAACAGATGTACTAATAGGTTTCGAGATTCGATCTTCTCCGGATTGATCGTCTTCGTCCATGTCACCGGTACCATCAGTAAAATCTGCCTCGTTAGTTTCTTCACCTTTTCCTCTATCTGTCTGTGTGATGTTGGTCGTTAAGTATTGGTCGTAGATAGGCATGAAGCTAATCTTGACTTCATAAAAGGTTTTATTCTTATCGGAGGCAGATAATTTTGCTCCTCTATCAGTATTGGGATCCAAAGGATAAAAACTATCCAGAATTAAATTACATCCGGGAAGTTTATATACAATTCCTAATTCTGACCTTACAGATGGACTTCCGTGTTTCAAATCGTATTGTTCTTTAGTGAAAACTCCTGTTCCATCAAGGTCGAATTTCAATCCTGGGAAAATAGGACAATATCCATATCCTTGATATTTTTCCACTCGTCGCATGTGACTAGGACTCTCGCGACGCCAATCAACAGGATTGATTCCGAAATAATGAGCCAATGCTGCATCTAATGTAAAATAAGTCATTCCTGAGTATTCAACGATCGTTTCCTGTTGTTCATAAATGACGTCCAGATAGGGATGACCGTCATAAAACACTTTGCATGGAATTTGATCGAATCCTACTACCACTGCTTGTTTGGATTTGAAAACTCGATGTACAATTTGAACATGAGAGAGATCGTATTGAGCAGAAGCAATAGTAGTACAATTTTCATTGCGGGTAGTATATGATTCTTTGAGTGCCGACCAACCATCATGTTCATCTGCTTTGAAAGCCTCTTCCATGTCGGTAAGAAATCTACGATAACAAGCCATAACAGTCTCGTCCGTGCTATCGTTATCCACACATTTGTTATTGGCGTTGCTATTGTTCACCAGGTAAAAATCGGCATCGTGCGGTTCATATTTAATATTTTGACTCCCGCCATGAGGAGTTTTGTATTCGGCACAATACAACAGAGGACAAGATCCAGCCATGACATAACCCTCGAATGAAATCTTATCTAACCACGGCATATGTCTTTTCATATGACCAAGAACTTCATTGTAAGGAATGTAAATATACTTGCGACATTTTCCGTTTCCGGCGAATAAGTAGCCAAAATCTTTGACTTGAGTTTTTCTCTGACGTCTAATCGTTGCATCTTCACCAGGATCGGGAAAATTAACGTAAGGTACCAGAGCAACGTCATCGGGGTTCAGACGACTGTGTTGAGCGAAAGCCAACATGAACTTCAAGATCTCGGGTTCGGGCCAAGTTAAAATCTTAGCGAAAGCTTCTCGCGAGACAATATTCATCATGATTAATCTTAGAAATTTTCATCTTTCACAATTTTCGATTTATAAAAATATTTTTATAAATAAAAGTCGAGGGAAAACCCACATATCCGACCGATCCGCTACGGCAAAAAAAAAAAATGAAGAAACGAACCTTTTCGGCGAAAAATTCTAAGACCTTTCTGTGCAAGACGGTTAATAATTCTAACGGAGAAATGCCCAATATGATCTGCAAACCCGTACTAGACTCCAGTTTACCAAAATTTGAACTAGCATCAAAATCTACCGTATCGTCGAAGTCTATTATGGTTGAAAAATCATCAAAATGTAGATCCAGAGAAAGACAAGGAGAAAAAAGCATCGTTATTGATAAGTTACCTTATTATATCGACGCGCCTGGAACTTATATATTTTGTTCGAATTTTTACTTTGATGCTAGTGCCGATTTTAATCAAAAAGTAGCTATCACTGTAAGATCCACTGATGGTGTTATTATTGACGGTCAGGGACATTTCATCGACATGTCGAATGGAGCCGGAACAGCTATATTAGTAGACACTGTTAATGCGGTCGAAATCACCAATTTGAATATCCGAAATTCAGGCGATCCAGGAGATGTTCCAATGTCGAGCAATTTGGATTCATTTCCAGCGTTCGGCACACCCAAAACATATCCCAAGCATTAGTTGGTCAGCAATCAACCTTGAATCAACTCATTGCCACTCCTGCGCCAACTCCAACAAACAATGTGTTCACTTACATTACAGCCAATGACCCTTATAGCGGTGTAGGTATTGCTATACATGCTTGCACAGGTGTCAACATTACCCATTGTAATTTTGATCATATGTATTTGGGCATTGCTGGTATCAGTACGAGTACAGACGTAGAAAATTTGGATGGTTCGTCTAACATTTTCATTAAGTTTTGTACTGGTTCAGAATGTGGATTTCTCAAACCCGATTCAACTTTTGTTGCCGGACAAGCACCACAAAGATTCCGAGGAGCATTTATTGGATTTCAAGGCGCACAATTCATTGGCCCAACATTATCATCACCCCTTTACCATGGAAACATAGAAGATAGCGGAGAAGAATATCCGTCCATTTTTCAAACAGTCGTCATTGAAGATTCACAGGCAGGTTCCAGTGTTGCACAAGCTGGTATCTTCCTGAACTATGTCGAAGAATACACTATCAAGCGTTGCACAATGCAATTAAATGAAGATACTAGCGTTGGAGCCGTTAGTCGTATCCAAAATGCATCGGCACCATTTTTGGGATACTTCAACCATGTGGGAAGAGTGAAAGACTGTGAAGCTATGGGTGGTTTTAACTCGATTTATTTCTGTTTGGGTCTTGACGAGGTATTCGAAGATTGTGTGGCAATGTATCACTGGAACACTGGAATGTGTATGATATACGGACAGTATCAAGTGATTAAACGGGCAACGATTTCCGAAGGACTTGGTCTTGGTGCGCCCATTGCTGAATCTGGCAATCAACCTGCTTTTATGGGTTTTGGTCTTGGATATGGTATTGAATTCCTAGTACAATACAAGGGACTCGTCGAGGATGTAAGTCTATCGAACTACAGAAGTGTATCCCGCATTCAGACAACAACAAATTATAATCCATTGTTCAACAATTATCAAGATGCAATTGGAATGAACACAAGCATATCGTCATATTGTACGGTCAGACGTGTTAACGCATTTGATAATGCCGGAGGATTCTTATTTTTCCCTTCCGATCACTGCACTTTTCAAGATAACGTTGCTTGGGCAAATGGAACAGATCTTGAACCCGGAGGTCTAAATCGTGCGGTGCTTAGTAGCGGTTTTGTTCTCAACGAAGACTACTTTAGCGGCCCCCCTGTTCCACTAGGGAATGATCCATTGCGCTTTAACAAATATATTGGTAACAGAATGATGAACAATGGTCAAAATGGAAATTGCAATGTATTGACAAGTGCTTCTCCTTCCAATTCTGCAGTTTATGCTATTGGGATGCCCTTTTTAGTGACATCCGTTTTCCAAAATCCATTGATTCCTCTTCCAGTGAATGCGAACATTCAAGAGACACCTTCTATTTTTCTTAGAAGCGACTATAATTTTTTAGCAGTTGGTCTTGGGTTAGGGTTTGGTTTGTTACAAGCATTATCCACAACCAATGTCACTCAAGGAACGAATCTAACATTCCTCGTTGATGTTTGGCAAGGAGTTGCATCATCCACTCGTCCTATAACTGGATATGTCTTGAACACTCCCGCAAGAGATCCATTGGCAATCCCAGTTGGACCATCACCAGTCTCCATAACTCTAAACAACATACAACCCGCAGATGTCGGTTATTATTCAGTAACAGTAACATTCGACATCGCATCACCACCTGCATTGACGTTGCCCGCCTTACCAACATATGATTCTAACACTTTCAGTATCGATCGCGTCGTTCCATAAATAGAAAGTAAAATATATAAAAATAACTATTGTCGACAATAGTTATTAATTAACACGTGCATATAACTTATTTGTTGTTATCGACTACGTGAATATTCTTGAAATCGCTGGGTTGAAGATAGTCAATTATAACCATCACTACATTACGATCTAATTTTGACAACGTATGATCCCCAATGTATTTCTTAATCAAGAATAATAGTAATATATGGTCGATATAGCACTGCCGAGCTTTCTGATTGATTTTTATGATGTTTGCTATTCGATGTTTATAGTGCGGTAATAAATCTACGGCAGTTTGATGCGCAGTCAAATCATTCCTATTTTTCAAATTAACTTTGTCTTGTGCTTCCTTATCCCAACTTAACTCGAAAAATCTAACACTATAGTTATTATTGAATAATTCCAGTAGTTGAATATATTGAGATTTTATAGGGAGAGTTTCTCGACTGTAAACCTCGATCACAATATTTCTCATTTGTTTGCTCCTTACTGGATCCAATAAAAATTCAACGAAGGGGAAGTAATTGACACAATTGATTATATGTACCGAATGCAAATGCGATCCTTTCCAATTTAGATTCCAATTAGCATAAGCAGGAGTATTTTTTTCTTCTGCATTTACTTCATCTAACGTAGCAAGATATTTCTTAGAATAGCCTCCCGTATACATAATTTCACCGATATTATTTCTCTTACATACATAACTAGGTCTAGCCTCCCAACAAAACGTGTCCATTTTAATATCGTACAAACTCATTGTTTGGATTTTATCTTCTATAAGCCGTGCAAATAATAAAGATACATCCCTACGGACAATCGGATGAGGAATTGCATTACTATATTCGAGACCGTTAAGTAAACGATTAAAATCGATAACTACTTCAGTCACATATGTATCTTCATACGAATCATCGGATTTATATTCAAGCTTGAGATTACATCTGATATAACGATTGATATAATCGTGGAACGCAGTGTGATCTAATCTCAACACTTTTACAATACCTTTCTTCTTTCTATCCATTATTAGTAGTAGAATCAACGATCAAGCGAAATTTTTAATAATTTACTGAAAATTGAAATGATTTAATCGTTATTCTTTTTCTTCTAAAAATTTCGTCAAGTTCCAAATTGAAAAATAGGATGAGTATTCGTCAAGAGGGTCATGTTATCGAGACTTTATACGTAGGTGTTCAACCACGTAAAGTTCCTCTTCCTGGGGAGACAGAACCCAAAGGATCAGTATACAATATTAGCGTAGATAAGATTGAAATTTTCGGAGCACCCATCTTGACTCTTATTGTAGGAAATACCTATCGTTTTGTGATTGATACTCCTGGTCATCCTTTTTATATTTCTATGGATGAACATGGAGCAGGAATGATGCGTACTCCTACTTTGAGCTTAATTGGGGCTATAGAAATCCCTATTGAAACGTCAGAGAGTAAAGGCAACGTAGGAATAGAAAAAGGGATATTAGTGTGGTCTCCGCGTCCGGAACATGCACAGATAAAACTCTATTATCAGTGTAATTATCATAAGAACATGGGTAACGCGATAAATATAGTCTTGCCTCCCCATACTGGATAACTTAGTGTCTCGCTTTCGAGTATCATAAGAATTGACTTCAGTACTGAAGTCAATTAAAATCAATAGTTATAATCGTATAAAATTCAACTATAAAATCATTATTGTAAACATGGAAGAAGTTACTACGTCGGATAACAATAACTCCAATAATGATGTTCCTGTTAATAATCTCCTTAACAATATCATCAATGATGCTACTACTAATGATGATACTACGAGTGTCATTAGTAATATTAGTAGTATTGATAACACTAATAAAATTCGCTCCACTATCAATGATGGTGGTAAAACGAGAAGGACAAGAGTTGAAAATGAACTTAGGCATATGCACCGCTGGGAAGACGGACGATTAATAGAATACGTTAAGAATGGAATAGTAATTGCTTTCAAAATCACTCCTGATTATCCGTTCAAACCACCACGAATAATAATTTCCGGATATCAGGCAATTCCGGTCGGAGTATGGTGTCCAGCAGCTACCATGGTAGATATTTACAATGATTATGTTATGCAGAGAAATTTGTCCATGCAAGATGTCTTTCAAATAGCTGCCTCTAGCCTCTGTAAATCAGGATTCGCCTTTATACCTGATGAAAAATAAGAAGAGATTTAGGCTGCGTTTCGCTCGCTTATCATGTACAAAATATTTAACGTTTGTGATATGACGTTAAATTTATTCCAATTTGTTTCTTATTTAACGTCCTATCACAGGCGTTAAATATTTTGTAAGCTCTCGTACGCTGGCTAGGCCTAGACGGTCTCTAATCCTTTAAAATTAGCGCCTATGAAAATTCTCACACGTGAACTCAATTCGATTAATCGCTTTCGTCGCTACTTTCCTGTAGAATTTTTGTAGTCCATCTATCAACCATTTCATTGTAGGGCTTGACGCATTCTTCGTTGTATCGTTCGAGTAAATGCTTTTGTACTACTTTCGGCAACCAAAAATAAAATCTAATCGAGCTTTCTCTCCATTTAGCCACATATTCCTGATCCATCTCTTGGTTAGGTGTTGTTATATGAATAGAATTCAAGGCAACCATGGTCAACATTGATACATCATAACTTCCTAATTGACATGATATCCAGGTGAAAAATTCAATCATACATTCTCCCGATGAATCCAACGGCAATTTATAATAACTTATCATCAATCGTTTGTTTCCGCCATCAACTTGTCGATAGACCATAGGAGAATTTCTCTTCACACTAGTCGTTTCTGTATTCTTAAAGCGAAAATACATCTTCATGTAAAGAGGTAAATTCCAAACGTATTCAGTTTTCATCTCATCCTCTGGTGTTTCTAACTTGATATCCGCATCTCCCGCTCTAAACCAAATTTTCTTTACGTCACTAGGTGTCATCTCGCTAAATAACATTAACTTTGTCTGATTGTGCTCTAAAATTTCACGAGTCAGTGGATCCTGGCGGCGCATTTCCTTCTATTTGTATAATGGGTTAATGTAATTTTTTCTTTTCCAAGTTTCTATTCAGGAAAAATGGATTTTAGGAAGAAATTCATGAAGCAAAATTGAACCTATCATCCTCGTAGCTCACTACCACATTAAATTTTTATTTTTGATAATCTCCAATCATGTCTAATTCGACTATCGCATATATATTGATACTATTAGCTCTTGTCTGTGAGGGACAATTATTACCGACTTCTATCACTGTAGGTTCTCAAGCGATAGGAATATGCATCGCTGATTTCAATAAAGATGGAAAATTAGATACTGCTGTTCTTCATGGAGGAATTTTAACCGTCTCTCTTGGAAACGGTCTAGGTAACAATAATAATCCAGCCTCTCTTCCGGGATATCTTTCGCGTAATGATATTAATGGAGTTGGAGTATCGGCTAAAGAATGCATTACTGGAGATTTCAACAATGACAATAATATCGATGTTGCTTTTATTCTTCCTGCTACTAATACTATTTCTATTTGGATTGGTAACGGTTTAGGAGTTTTTACATCAGGATTAGCTGTTGTCACTGGTACTACTCCTCAAGGACTTACTACTGGATTGTTCAATGCCGATTCGTTACCCGATATCGCAGTTACTAATCTCGGTGGAACAGTTTTTGTTATGATTAATACTGCTACTGGTGGAGTGGGTACTTCTCCTCCAGCTACGCTTCCTTCTTTTACCAACACTGCTTCTTATCCCGTTCCTAATAATGCTCAGTGGATCATCACCGGAGATTTCAATAACGACGGAAAAGTAGATCTCGCTACTGCTAATAGTGTCGGAAGCAGTAGTGTTTCCGTTTTGTTGGGAACAGGATCAGGAACTTTTGGTGCTGCTATTACTACCGTCAGAACCGATGTTGTTTTTAGATTAGTAGGTGGAGATTTCAACGGAGATGGAAAGTTAGATCTTGTTGTTCTCTACAGTTCTGTAAATAAATTTGGATTCTTAGCTGGATTGGGGAACGGAATGTTCTCTACCGCAGATATAACGTTTCCAACAGGAGCTGGTCCAAGCACTGTTGTTTCTTCCGACTTCAATTTTGATAACAATCTTGATGTTGCTCTTACTACTTCTACTGGAAATACATTAACTGTTTATAATGGCAACGGATTAGGATCCTTTACACTTAATGTATCTTATACTATTGCTGGATCTCAAGGAAGTGTGGTGGGAGATTACAATAACGATCTCAAGCCTGACGTTATCGCTACCAGTTTTACTAGCGGTACATTCGTAGTCTTCATTAATAATTTTACTCGAGCGGGAACCGCAGCAGTATTGTTTGCCTCTTGGATGATCAATCTTTGCCTGTTTGGTATCATGACGATCATGTTCACGATACTTTAAACGATGATTAAAATATCTAATTCTTTTAACAATAGCTAATGTATTGTTAAATTATCAATTTAGCTAATTAGCAAGTATTATTAAACGAGCTGAGGGGAACAATTTCACCATCAAAGCCAAATTACTATTACTTCCTAAGATGATAATATGAGTACATGTATCGGCCATGATCTGAAAGGCTTCTAAAGCGTTCTTGCTAAATCGTCGCGGAGACAAATTAAATCTCGGTGATATACCGCTATTATTACTACTCAGAATAGAGTTTACGCTGCCTCCTAGCATAGCACTGAGAGAAGGTTTTCGAGGAGATCCATTAGGCGAAGGAGAAGCAGATGATGATCCCGAAGAAATCATAGTAGCCGCCGATACTAAAGGAGAATAAGAAGGGGAATTTAACAAAGCCGGAGATGAAGAATTAGCATTAATGGGAACTTGAGAAAATCCCGAGAAGGATGCTGATCTGGAAGCTCGCGGTGACAATATATCACCTAAAGAAGAAACTCTTCTCACCGGTTTGCGAATTTCGTCTATTTCTCTATCTTTACCATTCATCTCTCTATTATTTGATTCCCCGCTTTTGTTGTTTGACTCCTTTTCCCTGCTATTGCGTAAATTCTCCTCGCGAGGAGATTCCATAACAAACTTACAGCCAAAATAGAGATTACTCCAGTTATAAATGTCGTTATCGTAATTATTTTCGGTGATCATATTATAGAAACGAACTACATTAGGAGTATCCCATACGTTCTGACAAATACGATCTATAATCTTGATTTGATCGGTGGTTATTACTTCCGTACAACTTATTAATCCTAAATTGACTACGGTCTTCATATATTCTATATTATATTCTTTTTATATTCATGTCTGTGAATATAAAATTTAAAATAGATCCCTTCTTTTATCTCATTAGTCCCTGTACCGTAAAAGGACTTTCAATGTCTAAATCCCCACTCAATACTCTAAAATGTAGTCCGATAATGAAATCGACTTCTTCGTCGGTAAAGTTAAGGATAAGTTTACGGTCCATGTAAGTTCTAATCATCATGATCACCATGTTCATGAATACCTTCTTAAACGCGACTTTATCATCTTCCGATAAAGTTCCATTATATTGTTGTTCACTTGTATACTCTTGGTATTCGAGAATGTCATTATAACCGTAATTTTCCAGACCACTAATCAGTTCAGCATATTTATTTTCATTATTCAATCTTGTCCACAACCTTCCTATTCTGCCGTAAGAAGCGTCATCGTTAAATCTAGACGTCAACGTATCTCTCAGTAAAATAATATTCTTGTTGAATAAAGATATCATATTTTCCCTGGACCTGTATAATTCACTATCTAGAACATTCATGAGATCTTTCTTTAATTTTATCAACCATGAATTATCTTCTGGTGTGCGATTTCTAGTTGCATATAATGTCTTCAAAGAAACTAGAACACTACTGTAATCAATCTAAGATTATTTCCAATGAAGAACAATCGGAGTATTTGTTTAGGAAATTATTACA
>Ga0206941_10143_pt1 | contig 21336 bp, 24 predicted proteins | sample Alteio_BWOrgHeat_9_FD_153251 | JGI IMG/M metagenome (GOLD analysis project Ga0206941, IMG submission 153251) | Enriched cells from forest soil in Barre Woods Harvard Forest LTER site, Petersham, Massachusetts, United States -... | ecosystem: Environmental > Terrestrial > Soil > Temperate forest >...
TAAATAATGTAAAAATGGACGTTGATCTATTCATCTTGTACCGTGATTGATCATTAAATGAGCTAATGCTACAATGGTGCTCATAGAGATAATAAACGAGAGTGTGAAATGCAAAGCTATCAAGAAGTAAATGCGTCCTTTGAAGATTTACCAATTGAGCTGGTAATAGAAATCGCGCTGCAGGCGAAATTTCATGCGGCGATGGCGCTTATTTTAGTTTGCAAAAAATTTGCGGCTCAAAAGGCGACGGTTCTGCGCGAACAAGGACGACGACTTTTTGGTAATTCATTTGTAGATAATGATAAGCCAGAGAATGATAAGTATAATAATGCGGGTTTTTGGCAGCAGCGGTTTGTTGAACAGTTCAGCCATAATTTACATTCTAAGCGTGATAAAAAAACAACTCAATTTATCAGGCAAGTCATGGTTGCTATTGTGGATAATGATTTAGATTACCTGCAGTGTGCTGTAAAAAATAATGAAACGCTATTTGAAGATTTTATGCGTAAGCACTGGGAGCATTATATATGTCATATAGGTTCTGATACTTTGTTATTTCATGCAGCCGAAGCAATTCAGGAATATTTTTATGAAAATATTGTTGTGCCGTTTATTAAATATGATAATCAAAAACACACAGCATTACATTTTTCGATTATTTGTAAAAGGCAGAATTTATTAGAACAATTATGTTCTAATACGAAGATGACCAACGAACCTAATAGACAAGGATATACACCTTTGCATTTAGCTTGTCTCTTAGGTGCTGAAGACGCGGTTAAATACTTAATTCAGTTAGAGCATATCGATGTGAGCATAAGAGTTAATGTAATTGAAACGGCGTTGCATTTGGCCGCTAGGAATGGTCACTTTGCAATTGTAAATGGATTATTATCATTGCCTCAAATTGACAGCAGCTCACTTTATTGGGCATATATCGATGCAGCACAATACGGACATTTAGCGATAATGCAGCGTATAGAGCAATATCTTGGGTTTATAATTCCCAATATAGCATTAAATTACGCCTGTGCAGGGAGATCAATGCCTGTTATGGAGTATTTATTGGAAAAAGGGCTAGATGCTAATTTTGACTGCTTGGGTCATATCGATGTTACAAAAAGTACGGCGCTCATCAATGCGGTAAGAGGTGGGCAAGAACAGATGGTATTGAGATTACTTAAAATTAATAATCTTAATATCAATTTTAGTCGTCTGCAATCAAGAGATACCGCGTTAATTGAGGCGGTTTATTGTGCAATTCGAAACGGAAAATTTGTTATTCTTGATGCGTTACTCGCAGACACACGTACGGAAGTTAATTGGATAATAGGATATGACGTTTCGGCTATTAGCAAAGCGGTTTCTTTGATTATAGGGCAGCATAGGGATAACGATGTCCAAATTGAAAATGTATTGCAAGTGATTCAAAGATTATTGGATAAGGGGGCAAACGGGAAAAACTTATTTGCTTAAAGAATTTGGTAAAGCGGAATATCCCGCTGTTCATTATCTTAATTTTGAAGAGAACAAAAACGCAGCGGAAGCATTTAAAGGAAACTTAAATCCGCAAACCATTTTAACAGATTTACGATTTTTACTTGATAAACCCATTGATGAAAAAAATGATTTGCTAATTTTTGATGAAATACAAGCCTGTCCCGAGGCGCTTACTGCTTTGAAATATTTTGCAGAAGAACTTCCCGAACTTTCGTTATGTTGCGCTGGCTCATTACTCGGTTTAAGTTTAAATGAAACATCATTTCCAGTAGGAAAAGTGGATATACTACACATGCATCCGATGTGCTTCGCTGAGTTTCTTGAAGCTATCAACGATTCTAAATCGCTCGCCATTTTAAATGAATGCACTATTAACAGCTCTATTTCAGAAATTATTCATAATCACTTGTGGCAACAACTTAAAATTTATTTAATTACTGGCGGCCTTCCAGAAGTCGTGCAAATTTATTCCGACAACAAAAATAATTTACATACCGCATTAACACTTGCGCGTGAAAAACAAAATACAATCATTTTTGGCTATTACGCTGATATTGCCAAACATTCTGGAAAAGTGAACGCGATGCATATTGATCGTGTGTGGCGAAGCATTCCCGCTCAGCTCGCACACTCTGCTGATGGCTCAGCAAAACGTTTCCAATTTAAAGACATTGTGCCTGGTATTGATCGCTATCAACGTTTAGCAAATGTGTTCGATTGGCTTATTTCCGCAGAACTTGTCATTAAGATTCCTATTATTGAGCACGTAGAATTACCATTATCCGCTTATACCGAAGAAAATCGCTTTAAAATGTATTTATTTGATATCGGCATACTCGGTGCCTTAGCTGATTTGCCACCTAAAGCTATTTTAGATTATGAATATGGCACATACAAAGGTTACTATGCGGAAAATTTTGTTGCGCAAGAATTTATTGCAAGCGGCGTTAATCAATTATATAGCTGGCAAAAAGACCGCGCTGAAGTTGAATTTTTACGTGTTGAAGGTTCTAGTATTCTGCCTATTGAAGTTAAGTCTGGCTGGGTGACGCGCAATCAAAGCCTAAATAAGTATGCGGAAAAATATCACCCCACTTACCGAACTGTATTTAGCTCTAAAACGTTTCATATTGATGACAAACACGCTTATCATCAATACCCTTTATACTTGGCTTACTGGTTTCCAATAAGGTAATTAATTTATGAAAACGGACTTTTGCTTAGGCTTATCAGAAGAAGGCTTCCACCAAATCGCCTATACCGAATGGGGTATGGAAAGTAGCCAGCCGCCGATAATTTGTCTGCACGGTTTAACTCGAAATAGTCGAGATTTTGATACCTTAGCTACGCGCTTAAGTTATTTAGGGCGTCATGTTTTTTGTCCAGATTTAGTTGGCCGCGGTGAAAGTAGTTGGCTAAAAAATCCTTTGCACTATTCCTTCGAACAATACATGGCAGATATGAACGCCATGATTGTGCGCACGGGCGCAAAACAAGTTGATTGGGTTGGCACATCGCTAGGCGGATTAATTGGCATGTTTTTAGCAGCGATGCCAAACACACCTATTCGACGCCTAATACTAAATGACGTAGGCGCGCAAATTTCTAGTAAGGGGGTAATGCGGCTGGCAAATTTTGCCGGATTAGACCCGAGTTTTCGCAGTATAGAAGAAGCAAAAAATTATTATAAACGCGTTATGACAGAAGTCGGTGAATTAACTGACGAAGATTGGCAGCGCATTGCAGAAAATAGTGTACGCGAAGTAACACCAGGAAAATTCATTTCTAAAACAGATCCTAATATCAGAATGTCTCACGCAAAAAGTAAAGTAGCTTGGCAAGCTATTATGCATCCGTTAAAAACATTAGAAGGCTCTTTGTTCGATATGGATTGGTGGAACATTTGGCGCAAAGTAACTTGCCCTACTCTCATTATGCACGGTGAAAAATCAGATATATTGTTACCTTCCGTCATTCAAAAGATGCGCGTGATACATCCTGCAACGGAAGTCATTACTATTTCGAATGTTGGTCATGCGCCGGCTTTAATTCATCCTGAGCAGCATGAAACGATTTATAACTGGTTGCAGAGCTAATATTACCGATCGGGAATTTTTGGCAGCATTTTAATCACTTTTAGAATAAATATTACCGTAAGGTAATATTATAATCTCACCCGCAAATCACTACAGCATGCTATACTCCGCCCATGCAACCCACTGATATCGAACAACAATATGTAGTTTTAACCGTTAGCCAGCTAAATAGCGAGGTGCGGTTATTATTGGAAGAAAATTTTCCCTACGTATGGGTCGAAGGTGAAATTTCGAATTTTGCAGCACCCGCTTCGGGGCATTGGTATTTTTCATTGAAAGATGCAAACGCTCAAGTACGCTGTGCGATGTTTCGTAGCAGTCAGCGCGGCTTAGGTTTTACTCCCAAAGATGGCACGCATGTACTTATCAAAGCACGTGTTAGCCTCTATGAAAACCGCGGTGAATTTCAATTAATTGCAGAATTCATGGAAGAACGTGGCGAAGGCAAATTACGTCGAGCGTTTGAAGCACTCAAGAAAAAATTAGCCGAAGCCGGGTTATTTGACGAAGATCACAAAAAACCCTATCCGCAATTTCCACGCACGATTGGCGTCATTACTTCTGCAACCGGTGCTGCCATTCGCGATATTTTACACGTATTAGCACGTCGCTATCCTATTGCACCCGTGATTATCTACCCCACTTTAGTACAAGGCAGCACCGCAGCGCCTGCTATCGTCAAAGCCATTCAAACTGCGAATACACGCAACGAATGCGATGTATTGATTTTAGCGCGCGGCGGCGGCTCGCTTGAAGATTTATGGCCATTTAACGAAGAAATTGTCGCGCATGCTATTCATCAATCTACGCTGCCTATTATTAGTGGCATTGGTCATGAGGTCGACTTTACCATTGCGGATTTCGTTGCGGATTTTCGTGCACCGACTCCCTCTGCCGCAGCAGAAATTGTTTCGCCTGATCAAACTGAATTAAAGCAACTCTTCTCAAATTTACAACAACAATTTTTACGCTGTATGTTACAAAGATTTAAAACCACCAAACAACAATTAGAGTGGCTACAAAAACATTTAACGCAATTACATCCTAAACGTAAACTAACTGAAAAAATGCAGCAGCTTGATATGCACGAACAATTACTGCAACGCATCATGACAAGTATTATTACTCGTTACGCTTCTAGCCTAAGCAATGCCGCGGCGAAACTCGATGCTTTAAGCCCGCTTGCTACCCTCAACCGTGGTTATGCTATTGCGAGCAGCAATGGCAATGTCTTGCATGACGCAGCAAAAGTACAGATAAATGAAGAAATTAAGCTAAGACTAGCCAAAGGCACGCTGATCTGCAAAACCATTGAAACCCACCCAAGCTGATCGTATAATTGCTAAACACATAAGAAACGAGTAGTTATAAAATGAACAGTAGGCCCGACGAAAAACGCGGCATTAAGCGCGAACGCCCCGACGACAATTCACTAAAGAAAGTGACGGCGCGTGAAAGACGGATGCAATTAAACAGAATAAGCTCCAAAGCAACCCGTGATCGCAAAAAGAAGCAGCTTGATGATTTGCAAAACCAAGTGCAAGTACAACAAGTTATAATCGAGGAATTACAAAAAAATCCCGATCAACAAATACCATTATTGCTGGGCATTATGGCTGAAAAAGATCAAATCATTGATAAGCTAAATCTAGAACTAAATGAAAAAGATCAAATCATTGATGAGTTAAGTCTAGAGCTAGCGAAATATAAAGCAATTATCGCCATCAACCCCGAAACAAATTTTTATGCTTATGGATCAAAGATTGGCTTTGTTCCGACTTTATTCAAAGTACCGCCAACTAATCAAAATGATGATTCGTTACCTGCACAATTTAGCCCGCAACATGATCAAAGCAAAGAAGGTGCAGAATTAGCAGATGAAAAAATGGAATTCATGCCCGAATTTAATGAAACGAACGATCAACTTAGTGATAATTTCAACCCTTACGAATCCACTAACTTTTCTTTTTAGTTCGCTTAGCTGACGATTGCTTGGCGCGTTTTGCCGCAGCCGTTAAAGCTTTCAACTTGCTTTTAATACCTTTAACCAGCTTGTTTTCTAAATCCGCCGCTATTTTGGTATAACAAGAAGCTTCGGTATTGGCTAATTTGCGTTCCATTTCTCGCATTTTACTTGCCAACTTAACCTTATAAGTTCGACCAATTTTACTAACTTTAGTCAGTGCAGTACGCATTTTCACGCGATGTTGCTCTTCTTTCTGTTGCAGTTTTTTAATTTGCGACTTGAGTTTTTTGAGTAATAACTTTTGCTTTGCTTTCACATCCATGTGAACATTCCTTTTCTTCTCTACGCCTGAACGAGCATTGGTTTCGCCATTCCACCCGCCATTTGAGCATTAGCTTCTGGCACATTAACAGTTTCTAATAGTGAGATGATCCCTTTAACACGTTCTTCTAACTTCTCACGCTCAACTTTAAGCATGGTATTTTCATTTCTTGTCGCATCTAGTTCACGACGCATATTTTCTGTTTCACGGCGTTGAATTTCTAACTCACTCAAACGCGCCATCATTTTTTCTTCCAACTGTTGTAATAAAACTTCCGTCATAGTTTGCCCTTTTATTTATATTTTGATCCAAAAGAACATTTTATGCAGATACTGGAACGAATGCAATCGGCGTATTCAAATCTGATTGTTTAAAGAAGAAAAATGTTGCGGCAGGCGCTTCTACTTGCTTATAACCAACAAAAAACGGCTGAAGTTGCGCGGCGTAAAGTTTGCGTGTGATGAAAATAGTATTAGCTGGTTTGTGTTCCAGTATAGGCCAAAACTGTGACATGTTAGCCGCGGTTTGCTGGAAACGATCACCCACAATATTGTAATGCTTGCTAGCAGGTGGCAAATTCAAATAAAAATTTAACTTACTTTCCCCATCAAGCAATACGACATTCCAAGACGACCAAGGCTTAATACTAGCGGTTTTTTGCTGCAATATTTCAGCAAACCTACCAGCGCCCACTTGCGAGTAATAAATCCACGGAAATAAATTGAAAATGGTAAATAGCATTGGCAATGCAATAGCTAGTGTTGCAGTCGCCCATTGCTTTTTACTTTGCAACCAATCCGCCATAAATAAAATCGCGAAAGGTACCATCGGCAATACATAATAACTGCGTCGCGAACCACTGGCGGTGAAGAAAGCGAATAACAATAATAATGTTAATGCGCACCACCTCGTATCACGCGTCATCGCCTGCCAGCGTGATTTGAGCGTAGCCAGTGCAGGAATAAAAAATATCGCCCATGGCATGGTGTAAACAGGCAAATAAATAAGATAAGTATAGATAGGACCTTGATGATCGAAGGGATGAAAATATCGCAGCACATTTTCACGATACACCATATATAAACCGCTTTGGCCGTAAGCTTCACCGCCAAACATACTAGATGCAATAAAAGGCGCGACGTAAACAATCGCCGCGGGAATCATGCTTAAAAATATGGGCAAACGTAAATATTGTAAAAATGCGCGACGTTGGACTAAGTCTACGAACACGGCAATCATTGGCACAATCGCGCCGCCTAAACCTTTGCAAAGAGACGTAAGCGCTAAAATCAAAAAGAAAAATGCATAATCGAAGAAATTTGTGCTTTCACGGTGGTCCATATACCAGGACGCGGCAAACAACGAACCCGCCATATTAAGCATATCCGCACTACTGGTGCGCGCCCAGAATAGAAAATAGAAAGTGCTTAGGAGCATCCAACCGGCCAGCAAGCCAAGTTGTTTATTTTTTATTCGACTACCCAAACGATAAATTGACCAAATCGCGAGCAGCCCAGAGAGTGCCGAGGGCAATCGCAATACCCAAGTCGTCAAGCTACCCGTCAATTGTACAATCGCCGCAATCAGCCAATAAGACAATAACGGCTTATCGTAATAGCGGTTTTCGCCCAAATAAGGATGCAAAAAATCATGACGATAGAACATTCCGGCGACGATATCCGCCCAACGGTGTTCCTGCGTCCAAATATCGCGCGCGCCAAGGGCAAAAAACAGCAGCACAGCCGCCGCTACCAAAAGGTAACCCAGCCGGCCTTTCTCGCCCCATAGCTTGTCTGTCAGTGATTGTAGCTTCATGGTCGGGGATTATACTCGATATGAACAAAAAATGTAGCCCGTACACGTTCTTTGTGTACGGGGAAGCGGCATCGCACTTTGACCCCATACGCTTTTTATATATAATCATTCAAAACCTTAAGGGAACTTACATGAAACTCACAGGCAGCATTCCAGCATTAATTACCCCTATGCTCGAAGATGGAAGCATTGACGAAGAAGCCCTTTGCCAGTTAATCGACTGGCACATCCAAGCAAAAACCGACGCACTTGTGATTGCAGGCACCACGGGCGAATCTGCCACTCTGGATTCCGAAGAACATTTCAAACTGATTTCATTAGCAGTAAAACAAGCCGCTAAACGTATTCCAATTGTTGCCGGCGCTGGCACGAACTCCACGCGTACGTCCTTACAACTAGTTGATAATGCCAAACGTGCCGGTGCAGATGCCGTATTAATTGTGACACCTTATTATAATCGTCCTACACAAAATGGATTATACGAACACTATAAAACAATTGCGGAGCATACTGACTTGCCCGTTATTATTTACAACGTACCCGGTCGCACGGCATGTGATATTTTACCGGAAACCGTTGAACGCTTATGCAAAATTAAAAATATTATCGGTATTAAAGAAGCCTCTGGCAAAGTAGAACGTTGCCAGGAAATCATGCAGCGTTGCGGTAACGATTTAGCTGTGTTTAGTGGCGATGATCATTTAGCAGCGGAAGTGATGCTGGCAGGTGGCAAAGGTGTTATTTCTGTTACGGCAAATGTTGCACCCGCTAAAATGCATGAACTTTGCAAAGCTGCGTTAAGTGGCGATCGCACCCTGACCGAAAAATTAAATGCTGAACTCATGCCGTTACATAAAAATTTATTTGTCGAGACTAACCCTATTCCGACTAAATGGGCACTGCATAGCATGGGTAAAATTAAGAATTCAATTCGCATGCCATTATTACCATTAGATAAAAAATTCCATCAAACAATTAAAGACGCGCTGCATGCAGCGGGAGTGAATAAATGAATCACATTGCAAAAATAATAATGATTAGCTCAGCTGTTATTTTAACAGCTTGCGCATCTCGTTCTGAGCCTTTCACAGGTCGCGATAAACAATATTTATCTGCAACCAGCGTGCAGCCATTGCGCGTGCCGCCGGGTATTTCTACTAATGCATTCCATACTGAATATCCAGTATCGGATCATTACTATCCGGAAAAAATGAAAGATGCAAACTTGATACCGCCAGGGCTGTATAATTAGTTATTTCTCATCATCGGAAGCAGGCGCGGATCTTGGTGTGGGTGTAGATTTTGATTCACTTGTTGCTTCGGTGGTACTCGAAACGCTCGGATCACTAAATAAACGCGGGTCTTTTGATGTTGCCTTGGCTTCTTCTATGACAACAAAGTCATCTTCTGCGATTATTTCTGGTGCGCGTTGCTTTGAATTGATTGGCTGAAGTGGCTGTTCCGATGTAGATGGCGCACTAACCGCAGCTATTCCCGCACCAAATAATGCGCCCACAAATAACGCGCCTGCTGTCAGTAAAGACCAAGCCGCCGCTGCTCCACCTACTGCGCCCGCTACCACACCAAATGCACTGCCAAGAGCTGCCGCAACACCTGCTAAAGCGGGAATGCCCAGCCCAGCCGTTAATATCGTCAACGCAACAAGGCCACCTACAATAATTAATACACCTATCCCAATGGCAACGCCAATTAACACACGCTTTGCTAGCGGATGACGCTGCCAGAAGGTTTTTGCTGGTTGCGCTGGTTCAGTTATATCGTCTTGCGCAGCAACCAAGCCAAATTTCTTTAACCCTGTATCTAGCCATACTTGGTGTTCCCGGATCATCCCATCCGTAAGTTCTGCACCATGAGAATGTGCTGCGTCAGTAATCGCTCGTACAGTATTTTCAATAGCGTAATAACCACACTGCCAATCATTAGTTAATTCTTGTTGTCCACGATTGTTTATCAAAAGCCTACCAACACCAACCGCTTCTTTTATATAACTTGTGTCATAATCACGCGGTGGCATTGAATCGATTAACTCTGCAAGTTCAATTGGGTCTTTTCGAGCTGCCACTACTACAAAGTGATTTGCCTTTAGCAAATTAGATTTAGCGGCATTCAACAAGGTTTTAGCAACACCAGGCACTGATGCAAAATAATTTGATTCGGCAACAACAAAATACTCGTTTGCATTTGCATATTTTTCCACAGATGACATATCACTTCTTGCCATATACAACGCAATCTTCGTATCCACTAGCTCTTTTATTTTTTTTAGCGAAACTTCAGAACCTACCTCATCATTATCTTTACCAGGATAATATACAATATGCCAAGTACGATTCTTTGGGTTTTCATAAATACACGCCATTGGCGTAGGAAGTTGAAATTCATCCCCGGGTATTTGCAATACTTGGGTACAACCCTTTTCCTCAAGGCCAGCAATAATAGCGCAAAATACTTGCCTAGGAGTTAAAGGTTTTTGATTTCTTTGCATAACCACCCCATTATAATCATATAGTTAAATGAAGTTATTTTTTCTGTTTATCCTCATTAACTAATTATATCATATTGATAAGTGATTGACTCTTTACCCCGTAGCATTGGCAAGATCAACAATCCCCACCACCGTCTTTTCCGACAATGCATCAATAAGCATAAAACGCGGTTGCGCCATCGGTTTATCAGAACGTTTTGCTGCACGATAATCAATGGTAAACGCCATGACATAACCCGCATCCGCCGCTTGTTTTTCCAAGTAATCATCGTAAATACCAAACGGCCAAGCCAAATAAGAAATTTTCGTATTTAATTTTTCTTCCAAGATTTGTTTAGATTTCACTAATTCATTTTTCACGAATTTTTCATAAGCATCCGCTGAAAGATGTTTCTTTTCTTGCTTAAAGTTAGGGTGTGAATAAGTATGATCTTGAATATTAAACAACCCAGTTTGTTGCAATTCTTTTAATTGATCCCAGGTTAATGCATTCTTACCTTCCGAAATAGTTTGTGGATAAATAAATAAGGTGACAGGAATTTGGTATTTTTTAACGACAGGATACATATATTTATAATCCGATTCCCAACCATCATCTGCCGTGACGACAATTGCTTTTTTCGGTAAGGAGTTAGTTTTACCAAGTAAATAATCTACTGCTTGCTGTAAAGGAATAATAGTAAAGCCATTATCTTTTAAATATTTTATTTGCGACTCGAATTTTTGCGGCGTCATATTCATGCTACCCGGCTTCATGGAAAGATTGTGGTAGCAGAGAACGGGGATTCGGGTGGTGGTGTCAGCAAAACTTGCGTTTGAACACACCGTTAAAACGACGAAAATCAGACAAGAAAACACCTTAACTAATGCACGCATATTTCATCCTCCATGATGATTTGCTTATTTTACTATATATCTGTAGCCCGTACACGTTGTTTGTGTACGGGAAGCGATAGTAGCGATGACAGCTCCCCGTACACAAACAACGTGTACGGGCTACGTTTAGAACTAGCCAACTGGATAAAAAGCAGTATAATTGCCCCTCTTGGAGAGGTACCGAAGCGGTCATAACGGCGCTGACTCGAAATCAGATGGACGGTTTTGCCGTCACGTGGGTTCGAATCCCACCCTCTCCGCCAAATCAAAGTCCTGAAGAATCCGACAACATCTTAAGGAATGGATGTCAAAAGAACTCCCTAGTGATAAACCAGATTTTTTATTTGATAAGATCGAGCGCAATACTAGTCCCGATTAAACTATTCCGATGCAGATTACTTCAACTTATCTGACAAAGATATGCGAGTAGCAACAGCACGGTGAATACAAAACATTCCAACAATAGAACAAATCAACCATGGTATCAACACGATGCTATACGGTACCGATATTGAGCGTCGCAATCGTGCATTAATTGCATTTACAATCCTAACTGGTGCGCGAGACAGCGCCATTGCCTCAATAAAATTAAAACATATTGATCTGATACACCGAGGTGTAAAACAAGATGCGCGGGAAGTTAAAACAAAATTTTAAATGAGAAATATATGTACAAATATGTGCTTATTTGTATCTATTGAGCATTTATAAAGCTATTTAAGTTGGCTCAGAGCATGTTTATACCTATAATAAAGCCTTTTCAACGCGAGTTAGCTTTATGACCGTTTCACACGCATATCAATCACAGCAGTTGCAGCAACTTATCGAAAAATCCGAGGCCTCTAGCTGGTCTATTTCTGAAATTAATTGGGCACAAACTCCCATCATCCCAAGCGGTGTCAGCAAATCAGATTATATTGATATGATCAGCCAGCTTTATCATGCCGAGTTATACACATTAAAGGTTTGTGCGAGACTCATTGCGGAAGTGCCAGATTTTCAAGCGAGACGATTTATTTATGCTCAGATGAATGAAGAAGCACGACATGCAGACGCTTATGCAACTTATATTCAAATGTTAGGTGAGATAAATCCTATCAATGAAAAATTAGAGTCTGTTTTTAATAAGGCTTTCGCTTGGCAAGGATCTTACTGTGGATTAATCGTCGCATTAAATGTCGTGATGGAAAGTGAAGCGCTTAATCAACAGCGAAAACGAATTGAGACTCTTCCTTGCCCTATTTTTCAAGAAGTAAATTCTCGTATCATTTTGGATGAGGCAAGACATTCCGGTTTTGGTTTTATTTACTTACGCGATAAATTACCACAACTCACTCAAGCCGAGAGGAGCGAGATCATTCACTGGATTCAAAGCCTGTGGGCTGATTGGAAAACAGCTAATGAGGATCGATATGTTCAAGATGGTGCTGAAGTATTAAGAACGTCCGATTCAGAACTGGATTCACGGCATAAACTACAACAGCGTGTATTTGAAAAAATAGGTTTACTCTGATGAAAAAAAACATGGCTAAATCATTTGAATTTCGCGATCTAAAAACAGAAATAGAATTTGCTGATTTTTCGAAATGCTATATGGATTCATTTCGAGGGAAAAAACTTAATCCCATACAGGCAATTAAAGCTGAAACGCTAAAATCATACAAACGAGTCATCGGCATATACCAGGGAGAAAAGATAGTGGCGGGTTATGTCATCAACCAATATCCACATCGTTGCTTTGAATATCTTACTACAGAAGAAAAAGAAAAAATAATTTCTTCAGTCGGTGGAGAAAAGAAAGTTTGTGAAATCGTTGCTATTTGGAAATCACCGTCAATTTCACGGCTAACTTTCGCATTCAAAATCTGGTCAGCAATCGTTTTTGATACGTTAAAAGAAAGACGATCTTATATATTTGGATGTTCTTACGCTGGCCACGGGATGGTAAAGCGTTACGCTATATTAAACCCCAAGCTTGTTCGCCAAGGTAAAGATGATAACGATTTAACTGTGTTCTATTTTCATCGATGGCAATTTCTAATAACTTATGTGGTAGGTATGATAATTGTTGTTCCTCGTGAGCTTTACCGTAAAGCTGCTCGCATTTGGTTAACAAACAAGAGAGCGATGAATGAGCAATAAAAAAAACATAAAACCTTATCACTTCATTTTTTTTGATCTACTAAGTGGATTACTTGCAGTAGGGCCTGCGATTCTTTCATGGACAGCGATTATTTTGCTAGCAATACATTTTTCTTCGTCTTCAGGGAAGCTTATTTTAATTCTCTTAGTATCACCCTTACTTTTATGCCTGACATTTATTTTTATCCTGGCAATCCTTAGAATGCTACTACCTAAATTGAAACCAGGCGTTACACACATTGGATTTAATAAAGGCACTATTGCTTGGTACTGTCATCTAGCTTTAAACCGCTCACTAAAAGTTTCTGGATTTCGATATCTTCTCAATGTGTCTTACGTACTTAAATATTTAGTTTATCGCGCCTTGGGCGCCAAGATTGGTTTTGGCATTCATACACCAATGGAATACACCCTTGTTGATCTACCACTCCTAGAAATTGGTGCAGGAACTTCATTTGGGGAAGATGTTCATGTCTTTTGCCACTATTTTACTGGGGATAGACTGCTATTAAAGCCCGTTAAAATTGGAAAAAATTGTTTTCTTGGAACAAATTGCGTTATAGGACCAGGAAGTCAAATTGGTAATAATGCTTATGTTGGTTTTGGAAATATTGTTTCAGGCGACAATATCGCTGATGATGAACATATTGGTGATGGCGAGTGGAAAGAAGGAAGTCCAAAACGTGCCTTAAAAGTCCAGCAAACCACACTTGCCCGCAAGAGAGCCAACCCATGAGAACAGAGTCAATCGCTCCTCTAGAAGTACACAATCGCTTCCTGGTTGTACTTTTTATCGGATTGAGTCTTTATCAGCTATTTATTATTCCTATTTTCATACTAAATAAAAGCCTCAGTTTAGCACTAAGTCTACTACCATTAATTTTTTTGAATAATACTTTCTGGTCACTTATCCATGAAGGCATTCACTCCAAACTTTCCGCAAATATTAAAGCAAATGATTTTCAGAGCCGATTATTAAGTATCTGTTATGGCTCCCCTTTTCGGGCGCTTCAATTAGCTCACTTACTACATCACAAATATAATCGCACGCCACTTGAAAGAAATGAAATTTACGACCCCAGCACGCTATCTGCAACACGAGCAAAAATTTCTTTTTATTTCCGTTTACTCTTTGGCGTATACCTTCAAGAACTTTTTATTCCACTTGTCACACTACTCCCCCGTAAAACAATACAAAATATTGTAGCGAAATTTCCTGTTAACTCTTATAACCGTATTGCAGTAGAGACTTTCTTAAAAAAAGAACGTAACCTATCAGAAACAAGATTTGATTTATTATGCATTCTTATCTTATTTTGTTTAAGCTTCTACTTTTACGGCCATTCTTGGCTATTACTTGTTGTATTATTGATTGCTAGGTCTCTATTCATTTCATTTTTAGATTATTCCTACCACTATGGTACAAAAACAGACGACACTTCTTTTGCATTAAACCTAGCCTTACCAAATTCATTGTCGAAATTTATTCTTCACTTCAATTATCATGGCACCCATCATCGCAACCCCTTAACACCCTGGCATGCTTTACCAAGTGTATTTAAATCTGAAAATGGAGAATTTGAGGCTGATTTTTTCAAGAGCGCTGCTAGACAGATTAGAGGACCCATACCGATAGCCAAAGCATTGGCAACATTATCTTCAAATGAAATAGCCTGTGAACGCATCAGAACGTTAATTAATAAAATGTACTCAGAAGGCGATTTTAAAACTGAAGAATTACAAGAAGCGCTCCAATTTAAAGGATTATTTTTATTCAGCAAAGAAAAACAGTTGTGTATTGCTTCAGAGCTGTGTAACTACATGCATACCGATGCTGATTTTGAAATGGCATTATCGTATGTAGGAAAAAAATCATTAATATTGAAATTTGCATTACATAGCTTTAGGCGTCAGAAGGTGGTTACTGATCTTTTTGAATGCGTTAAATCCAACCAAGAATTTTCTGATCACGTAAAAGGGGCTTTCGGGATTCAAAGCCAATTCCATGACCAAACACTGCGATCTGCAATAACCATGCAAAAGCTATCTCGTCGCGATGCCATCTTTTGTTGCTACAATGGTACGGCCCTGAATAAGGCAATAGACAATCAACACCTAACCTTACCAATTTCTTTTCAAACTAAAGATGACATTTATGTTAGAAAACAATCCGATGTTTTGGAAGGTAAAGAATCCGGTGTCAGGTATGAAAGCATTTATACCGTAAACCATGGTGATACCCAGTTTAAAATGAAAGTGAGTAATGCGATAGAGTTATGGCGCGCCACTACTTTTTCTGAGAAAGAGCCAGAAACAGTAGAATGGTTAGCTGACACCATTACTCCAGAAAGCGTATTTTACGATATAGGTTCCAATGTCGGAATTTATAGCCTATTTGCACTATCAATTCATCCCAATTGCCAAGCGGTTTGTTTTGAACCCGATGCACTTAATTTTGCTAGATTGACCGAGAATCTTTATTTAAATAATTTTGGGCGTAGATCCATTGCTTTTGCTATTGGCTTATCTGACGAAACAAAACTCACCCGTTTTCACTCTTCTCGATTTATTGTTGGTAAAGCTGAAAATTGGTGCGGAGACCTTAATGTGCGAGGAGATACAAGCGAAAAAGCAGCTGTAGTAACAGGGTGCCCATTATTCACGTTAGATAGATTTTTAGCAGATCAACCTGACTTGCCATTTCCTACCCATCTCAAAATTGATGTGGACGGCCCGGAAGTGAAAATTTTAAAAGGCGCCGCAACTACCCTGCGCAACCCTAAATTAAAGCATATACTTGTTGAGCTTTTTGAAGATGAAGAAACTGAAGTTACTGAATTATTATCTTCTTTTGGGTTTAAAAAAATAATAATGAAATCTCACACCCCCATACCAGGTCCACGTGGTCATATGGGTAACTTTATTTTTAGAAGAGCGTGAGTGACATTTATGAAAAATGACAAAATACTTCCTGGACCAAGCCTGATATCCTGTTTAATCGGTTTATTAAAAAATAAAGGCGACTTCCTTCCTCTATTAAAACAGCAAGCCGAAATATATGGTGATTCTTTCCAAGCGGCTTCATTTACCAATAAAATATTTTTCTTTAAGCATCCCGATCAAATTCGAGAAATATTTATCGATAAGCGCGACTGTTTCCATAATGCCTTTAATAAAATGCGGTATTTTCTTGGCGACGGACTGATCACGTCAGAAGGCGATGAGTGGAAAACTCAGAGGCGACAGCTCCAACCCATATTTTCTCATGAAAATTTAATGACGTTTGCTTCTGTAATGGAAGAAGAATGCCAAAAAATGGTAAAGCGATGGGAAAGCAAACTAAGCGATCAACTGGAATTAGATATCAGCGAAGAATTTCTCTATGCCTCAATGAACATTGCATCACGTGCGTTCTTCTCCATGGAGATTTATGAAACTGCTTCTCAGATTAAAGAGTTGCTCGACATTTTTATGGATTACGCTGCCGATGGTGTTCGTTACCCCGCATTCGTCAGTAAATTACCGACTGCCAAAAATAAAAAAGTTGCCGCCGTCAGAGAATCTGTTGATCAGCTTCTTTACGCCTTAATTAACAAAAGACGTCTTCTGCATGAGAAAAATGAATCTCAAACAAACGATATGGTAGATGCCCTTATTCTGGCGCGTGATGCAGAAACAGGGGCCACTTTAACCGATAAAAACATCCGCGATCAACTCATCACCTTTTTGATTGTCGGACATGAAACTACCGCTAATTTATTAACTTGGACGCTTTATCTTTTAACTCAGAATCCCCTTGTTGCAGATCAAATTAGAGATGAAGTTGCAAAACTACCTATGCAATTAACCATCACGCCAAAAGCTTCCCTAGATTTGCAATATACTATGCGTGTTTATCAGGAATCACTTCGTCTATATCCACCTGCCTGGATTCAAACACGTAAGTCCGTTAAAGAATGCAACATCGGTGGTGTTAATATCCCCATTGGCTCACGAATCATCGTCAGCTCCTATTTAACGCATCGCCATCCTGACTTTTGGCGCGATCCGGAAACCTTCAACCCTGATCGCTTCCTTGAAGAAAAGACCCACAAAGGCGCGTATTTTCCTTTTGGCATAGGCCCACGGATTTGTATCGGTCAATACTTCGCCCAGATGGTTTATCAAACCTTCATCCCTCAATTACTGAAACGCTATTCCTTTGAGCTAGCCCAAAATGAAATTCAACTCGATTCACGCGTCACATTGAGACCCATGGGAGGATTAAGGCTTCGCATTTCACCTCAATAAGTAAGTAGTAATCTTTGCAAGGGCAGAAGAATTTCGCTTTACCATTTCAATGTACAATGTACTAAAAAAATATTTTAAGCTGAATACTGCAAATGTTATCATTGCACCTAGCAAAGATTCGGCGCCTATTAGTGTTGCTAAACATAGCATCAAAATTGCTAAAATACTTCCGGGGTTGATCATGCGGCTTGTGTTTTTTGATTGTGATGATCAAGAAAGAAACTGAAGGACCAATATGAGAAATGAGTTAGCCATTTTTGAAGAATTCAAAATCCGCCGTCTTTATGATGAAGAGAGTGAAACCTGGTATTTTTCGGTGATAGATATTATACAGGCTTTAACTCAACAACCTGACAACCAAACAGCCCGAAAATACTGGAACAAGCTAAAAGAACGGCTTAAAAAAGAAGGCAATGAAACGGTGACAAATTGTCACCAGTTGAAAATGGTCGCAGAAGACGGCAAATCACGGCTTACCGATACCGCCAACGCTGAAACCCTCTTACGCCTAATTCAATCTGTCCCAAGCCCCAAAGCTGAGCCTATCAAGCTTTGGCTTGCAAAAGTGGGTTACGAGCGTATACAGGAAATGTCTGACCCAGCCAGATCACTCGATAGAGCTAGAGAAACATGGCAAAAACATGGATACAGTGAAAAATGGATTCAACAACGGATGATGGGGCAAGAAACCCGTAACAAACTCACTGATTATTGGAAAGAAAATGGTGTCGAAAAACCTGACGAATTCGCCATACTCACCAATATCATCCACCAAGAATGGGCGGAGATAAGCGTTAAAGATCATAAAAAAACCAAAGGATTAAAATCTCAAAATCTTCGCGACCATATGAGCGAGGCAGAGCTAATTTTTACCGCGCTTGCTGAATTGTCCACCAGGCAAATAGCAGAAACCATGAGTGCAAAAGGGATAAAAGAAAATAAAATTGCCGGTAAAACAGGTGGTGGGATTGCTAAAAAAGCTCGCATAGAACTAGAACACAAAACCGGCAGAAAAGTTGTTACTACAGACAACTATCTACCAGCAACAAGCCCCAAGAAACTGAAAGGTGAATAACTGGCTTATCATTTTGAGCTAAATACCTTATTATGAAGTTGTAACCTGCTCTGCTTTCGAGCATCAGGCATTCGAGACTGTACAAAGGTCCGCCCAATACAGCCAGCCCAGTGATGAGATGACAATCCCGCTGGTGCTGAGTTCAGGCCTCTTCGGAGGCCTTTGTCATTTTAGGGGTATCAACATCATTTTCGTGGTAACAAACGTGGTAACTGTTTTTTCAGCCATACCTTAAACACCGATAAACACTAGATTAAACGACCACAATGTGAAAGACACCCTCCCGATGCTTAACACTCCCCCACCCTAAATGCCGGCTCCATACGATTTTGCTCACTAACAGGAATGCCAATAGCATCAGCTTCCTTGCGCCAATTTTTGACGGCCTTTACCACTTTTTGAATAATTTCATCAGCACAATCAGATTTAATTCGGAAATATTCAGCAACTTCCTTTGCTAGTTGCAAATCTTGTGAGTTATCGGTTTCTGAAATATTTAACTTAAGCCCATCGCCACCGGCGATAGGGTTTAGATCAAATGCAGGTGATAATTCCCAACCACTCGCACTCAAAATAAATCCATGATTTCGTAAATGATCATCGATATTTGAAACGCAAATGTAAAAAACTATTCGCCGCCATAGCTGTTCTAAGTCTCGCGTGGGTTGGGCGCCTTGCTGAGTTATAAATTCAGCCAACTCTAAATAACTAACACCTTTAGACGCATCGTCGCCGTCTAATCGGCGTAACATTGTCATCGCTGAGGCAAAGTGGATTCGTTCATTTTTCTCATTTCGATCGAATCGTTTAGAAAGAAAAGTATGATGCTTGCTATTAAATTGACGCAATTCAGCAATTGCCATTTCAATACCAGCTCGTTTTGCAAGTTTATATACTACCATTTCCCAAGCACCAACATCATATTCATCATTAATGCTGGGGAATTTAGCAATCCATAAATGTTTTTTTGTATCTATCACGCTCGCTTTCGGACGAGCACCGCCTAATGAACCACCCGGTGCGATTAACATTTTCAACCACCTTGAGTAAGCGGGATTTTTCTCCGCATCTTCCCGTTCCAAAGCTAAACTTGCTTGCTCTAATTCTCGCAGAGAAGTTAATGGCGGCGAGGCATAATCAGCATTATTATCCAGAAATGTCCCGCCAAGCTCCGCACAAAAACGTAGCGCTCCCATACGATGTTGATCATGCACACCTAACAAATAATCTGACTCAAGTAGTTTTTTTTCCTTTCGATCTTCTTCTCGCGCTAGCTGTGCTTCTCGCCGACGCATCAATACCTTTCCCCAACGGTCGGGGGATGAATCTAAAAAAATACCGAAATTTTCTTGGCTTTCTGGCGCGTATTGCGAGCCACCAAATAATTGCAATGAAGGATCTAGAATATGATCATGATTTTTTAACCATTGCACATCATATTCAAACGAAAATATTTCTTTACCACGAGAAATTATCGCAGACAATTTTCCCATCAAGGTTGGGCACATCAACCCCACCCAATCCGCATAAACATATATTTGTCGTTGTGATGGCTTACTCATGACTATTCACCTTCGGTGCACGCGCTTTAACAATTAATTTTGCATCCTGTATCTTTCGCCCTAACACATCATCGCGAGCAAGCAGCCCTAAATCTTTTTCCAGGCCTAAACAAAACATTACTTTTGCATACGCACCAATCATGACGCTTGCACTGCCATGCTCAATAGCTCTTAATGTTGTACGCGTGATACCTGCACGTTCAGCTACTTGCATAGCTGAATACCGACGCCTTAGACGAGCCAGACGAATATTCTCACCTAATCCAATCAATAGGCGCTGTAGTGTAGGCAACACAATACTTTTTTCTCTTGTCATAATGGTTAATACTCGTTTCATTTTCAGCAATAATGGAACTAATATTAACCATTATAACACTCCTGAAGCCTTTTTGCCAGATGATACCTTAACCCTATCTCATTCATTTACCACTTTGCCTCCCCAATCCTCCTGATATACAATGACTCCAGTGGAGGGACATATGGCAATAATCAAAACACAAGAAAATCATGACGATTTACAGCTCATCATTAACAATGGTGACTTACGCGCGCTCAATCAAATCAAAGAAAAATGGGGCTTTAAGGACAGCGAAAGCATATTACGTTTTGCGATCGCCGCACTCACCTTAACAGATGATGGCTATCTTTACGCGGAACATAAAGACGGTAGCAGAAGAATGCTAAAACCCGCAGAAGAATTACTCGAAGCAGCTAAGCATAAAACCGCATAAAAAAGCTTAAGCGTTCAATAACAGGAAGTTATTACCATGCTAGATTCTATTAAGCCACTTAATAAAGAAGATTTTGATCCTTACAATTTAGTCGCGCCGATTGATGAACACACCAGAGATATCAGTGATCTGTCTGATAGATTAATCGCATTAGAAGATAAATTCGGCACGCATACCCAAATCGCCAATACACTGCTAGAAACTTCAAACGAAGCAGTCAAAATGTCTGAGATGTTCGAAAGCAATTTCCTTAAGCTAATCAGCAAAAACGAGCCGACTCGTAATGCCCTCAAAGAACTCATCCGCAATGAAGATCGCAGCTTTGTAGCCACACAGCTACGCCGCTGGGGATATTGGTTTGCTATCGCCTTTCTATTCATCATGACTCAAGTATCAACCGAAGCGATTAAAGCTATTTATCACTTTTATTTCCCCGGGCATTAAAATTTATTGTA
>Ga0206941_10146_pt1 | contig 21158 bp, 34 predicted proteins | sample Alteio_BWOrgHeat_9_FD_153251 | JGI IMG/M metagenome (GOLD analysis project Ga0206941, IMG submission 153251) | Enriched cells from forest soil in Barre Woods Harvard Forest LTER site, Petersham, Massachusetts, United States -... | ecosystem: Environmental > Terrestrial > Soil > Temperate forest >...
AAGTATAGGGCCTTAAGCGCAAACATCAAATCCACAGCCCTCCTACATAGAGCACTTTCATGTGATATGGTTTCCGCAGCCGAAGGGCAGGCTCATTATTAGAATTTGGGACCCATGAAATCCCCCGTCGCAAATCTCGACCACTACCGATACCAAGCAGTGCTTTCTGGCATGGATCTTGCCGAACTCATTGGCAAGTATGAAACGTATGAGAACATGATTCTTGAAGATTGCAAGAACTGGGTTCTTCGGACGCTTTCTGCTAAAGATGAAGTGCGTGGCTCTCGGATTTGGATTGACGGACTTGAGTTTGATTGCTCTGTTTTTAGGGGCATTCGGGAGCTTTTTATCGTGATCCTTCCCGTGAAGGGCGCAGAAACAAACTTACCCCGTGAATGGTTTGAATCGAGGTATGGAAAAAAGAAGGGAAACCGCCGGTACGAGGCCCTTCAATTGACTCCTATTCCGAAGGTAGAACTTAATGAGTTTGGTTTTGTTAGACGCGTCAATGCGGGCCTACCTCAATCGCTGTTGAGCAAATATGAAAACTTGCCGCATCATATCGCGGGAATATATAAGCGCGCCTATAGAGCGCTCCAGAACGCTTTTATTGCGGCTTGTAAAAGAGATAAGGAAGTGCTCTCTGAAGGAATCGACACTTTGCTGCTTGGTGTGTTGCAAAACGCTGGGGATGTCTCAATATCCGAAAAACACGCATACTTTAGCGTAAGCCATGCAAATGATAGCCAATTTCAATATAAATTCATAGGAACTCAAATTGACAATATCGTTAAGGAATTCATTGCAGCGCCGCATCTAGAACATTCCCCGTTTGAGCTAGCATCCGCCCTTGTGTGTCAAGAGGCAGTGGATAGCCTCTGGAAACATAGAGCTGAATTGGAGGTTCGACGAGGCAAAACCATCAGCGTCGCCTTTGCTGACCTCGATAATGTCGAGACTCTTCACTGGGGAGCTGAAAGCGCGCTGATCGGAGATGCAAATCTTGTTGCCATCGAACTATGCGAATGTGGCGGCTTAGTTTTGTGGCTCAACTGTCGCAGGGAATTCGCTCGCGTGATCGCGGCAGCCGTAAATGAAGATCTAGATTCCTTCTTGCTGCAGTTTTCTAAAAATGTTAGCAGACTCTCTAGAATGAAGCGTGCCGCGGAAGCGGCCTTTAAGCGGGCAAGAACGCCTCTTGTAGTTGGTGTGTTACTTGACTTAGCGAAGAAGATTGTCTTAGATCCGATCGCGACCATCATCAAGCATAAGCTTCATTTTCCTTAAGAACTACGCCTCCACCCACTGAATCTTCGGCAGCTCTAAGCCCTGATCCGCCAAGCCTTGAAGCAGGTAAGTAAGTCCGTCACATAGATCGTCGTGCGACTCCACTCCAAGGTTGAACACCTGCCCGAGCAACTGCTCGCACCCGTTTCGAGGGAATAGCACCGTCCCGTTCTTGATATACGGCGCGACCACCTGCAATCGGCTTCGCTTGTCGTGTACAGGCTTCATAGGTACGACCGGCAGGAGTGAGCGTTCCATCTCCTGAATAGCTGCTTTCTGGTACGCCACATCCTCCACGAAAAACAGGTTAGCCCCCTTCAACTCGCCCGGGATGTGCCGCACATGCTGGAGGAAGTTGTGAAACGTGACGTGTTCGTTGTACGGGTTAGGACGAATGAAAATCTTGGGCGTGTTGTCTACATAAAACACTTCACCTGACACGATAGCCGTGTAGTCCGCGCCTTCCTTCTGCGAGATGGCAAGGTCTATACCGTGGCCTTTAATACTGGCAACGGCGTTCAGCGGCCGTTCGTCGTAGTAATGAATATCCTCTGGCTTGATGACCGCTTCGTCATCTGACACGATGCGGAGCAACATTTCCCTCTGCCACGCGATCGCGCCCATGTCCCGTTCCTTGTCTTTCAGGCTTTGAAGGGTGGGGTACATTGCTGGCCAGGTGCAGACGTTGTCTGCCGTGAGAAGGGGAAATTCGAGAACCTTGAAACCAGTGCCGGTGGTTTTGAGACGGGAGAGAAGCGAGTCCATGTGAAGCAGGTTGCCAATGACAATGAGCCTGCCCCTTCGTGCGTCAATGCCACCGATGACCTCAGACCGGAGCCAGCGCTCGGTCTTGTCGCGGTTCTCTTTTGTCCGGACCCATTCGCCGTCCTCAGGATCGTCAACGATAACGAGCTTGGGCCGGTGTTGGAGATGACGAAGGCCTCGAACCTTCTGCCCGCGGGAGCGGGCGAGAATCCGGACGCCGTTGCTCAAAACGATATTTTGCTTCTGCCATTCTTCACCATCACCTTTGAGGGAAAAATCCTCGATGACGTTGCCACGAATCTCCCCGTAGTCCTGCTTGATGAGAGCATTGGTTTCCAACTCGTTCTTGATTGCAGTGATGTTGAGCGTCGCCTGCCGCGTGGAGTCGGAGATGAGAATGATGAAGGGGTACTGCTCGGGCTTTTCAAGGGCAGCCCATAAGGGCAGAGCAAGTGAGCCGTCTGTGCTTTTGCCGGAACCACGAAAGCCAACGATGAGGAGCTGCTTCAACGCCGCATCTTCGAGGCAATGAAACAGCTCAGGGTGGAACGTGGCCGGCGGATCGGTGAAATAGTTGGTGAGATAGACCAGCGAAAAGCCCAAGAGCGTTTTAGCACTCTCGCGGCGCCCTTCGAAACTGTCGAAAGGGGAATCAAGAAGCTGGAGTTGTGGTGCTGGGTTCATCCTCCTTCGGTGCTTCTAACAAGCCCCAGTTCGTGAATACGGCTCGTATGGCCTGTTTCCTGTCCTCTGGGAGCGGCGTGTTGCGGATGGTAGCGTCCAGTGTGCCGAGCTTCCGTTCAAAGACTCCAGCATCGAAAAGCTTCTCAAACATTGCGTTATGTGCTTCGCGGATCTCCCTCAGGGCCGCCGCACGGTCCCGGCCTTCGGCAAACTTGTCGTTCGCTATCTCCCACCCAACACGGGCAATCTCGGCCATGGCGTCTTGAAACGAGGCGAGCGCGTGATTCAAAAGCCACGTGTCCGCCCGCTTGGTGCGTTCCACGTAGATTTCCTTTACCAGCTTGCCGACGTAGTGCCGGTCGAGCTTCAGCCCTTCCTGCGCGAGCCGTACCGTGAGACCTTCAATACTGGTCTGCGGATGCTGTACCAAAACGCTGCGGATGCGCTCGCGGTAGTAATGCTTGAGTTTGGTAGATACGGCTGGCATGGGTCGGGGGTTTCGATAACCATACCATCCACGCTCGAACCTGCCTAGAGCCTACTCAATCGGGCGCGTCACGGCTATAGCCATTTCTCCGTGTACGGGACAGTTGACCAGAACGCCCGGCATAACTTGAGACTGCTCTGTGTCAGTAATCTGAGTAGCTAGCGTTTTTATGAAATCAGAAGGTAGGCCACAGGTTGGACAAGGATATTTTCTCTCGCTCATGGCACCCACCATTGTAGGCTCACTCCTGCTTCTTCAGTTGCTTCAGCAGCTCCGCTAGCTTCTTGATGTCCTCGAAGTCTCCGACCAGCTCAATCCGCGCCTTCATCTTGTGCATCACGGGAAAGCCCATGACCGTGTTTCCGTCATGCAGCGCCTTCTCCAGCTCCTTCTGGCTCACGGCTGGCCCGAATTTTATGGTGTAGCGTTCGATCATGTTTGAATAGTATTGAAAGGGATTGAGACCATTGACTACTCGAAAAGCGTGGGCGCTCGTGGACCCTAAGGGGAACATCGTTTTCCTAAACCAGCAAGCCGAGATTTACGACGCATACTCTGATGCTGAGGTCGGCAATGCTGAGCAGGACAGTGAGTACAGCATTGCGCCGTGTACACTCACGTGCGCCGCTTTTGAGAAGGATGAAGATTAGCCGGGAAGCCCCTGTGCCAACGGATAGGTTCGGGGCGGTGGCTTGTAAAAGTGGCCGTGTTTGGTTCGGCTAACCGTCGTTTACCAGCGTCCTTGCGGATACGCTTTCCCGGGTTTGAAACTACGCGGCGACTTCTTGCGGCTTCTCCTCGACAGGAGCTTCTGCTTCTGGAGCGGCTTCGGTGGATTCAGGGGCTGCCGTTTCTTCCGGCTTCGCTTCCTCGACTGGCGCCTCAACTACCGGCGCATCCTCTGTGCGGATTTCCGCATTTTCAGCAGCGGCGACCACAGGCTCGGTGGCTTCCTCGGTCTTGATGTCTTCGTTCATGGGATCGTTGTTGTATCTCATACGTTTGTTGGTTCTACGACCTTTGATTCAAGTAGGTCAGGATTCTGGTGAACGTTGCCGATGACCTCCACAATCCAATCCGTGTCATCGTCTTTCATGATGCGTCCGAAGTGCTCGATGTAGTCATGCTCTGCGTCGCCGAGGATAAAGCCGCAGGCTGGAGCGAGGGCTTGAAAAGAAACCTTCCTCAAAAACGGCGGCCCGTCATATGGAGCGCGACAGGTGATGCGGAGAATGTCGCCCTCATAGATTTCCTTGCCGTTGTTGTCGAGTAAGCCGGTGAACTGGATGATGACCCGATTCGTATCCTCCGTTCCCACGTTCGCCTCTTCCCCAACTGCGGGATACGAATAGCCAGTCGCGCCGTGACCAATCAAAAGCAAACCGACGTCGTGCATCGTCTTGTTGTCCTTATCCCATGCCCTGAATTTAAGAACTCTGTTCATGAAAGTTAGATGGAACGGATTTTGTCCGCGAACGCACGCGAATTTGTAGCCATGTTTCGTAGGGTGGTTGCGGTCTGCTCGCCCGTGGTGGCGTTCTTAGCTTCCTGCGCGGCCATGGCGCGTTTTTCCGCACTCACCCGCTCCGCTTCTTTCCGCTCTTTATCGGACTCGTACCGTTCTTGTCCGGTCATTGAGTCACGGCGGATCATCTTCATCGGCTTGTGGCACGTTGAACAATCCCTCGAAAGCTCAAGCTCGATTCCCGCGAAGGCCGTGCCAATTGGTTCCTCGTGCCCGTTCTCACAGAGCCAGTAGCCCTTCTCCTCCATCTCGGCAAAGTTCCCGATCTTGGGTAAGCGTCTGAGGAACCCATCTTGTTGGCGTGGGAGGACTCCGTTGAAAATGGCTGGATGCGGAGCAAGGAAGAGATTCGCAGAATCGTTGAGGGATTTGCGAAAAGCGGGGTGACGCGGCGCGAATATTGCGCCAAGAACGGCATCGGGATGTCGACGCTGGATTACTGGCGGCGTGTGCACCGAAAAGAGAAGCCGAAGCTGGTGAAGGTCGACATTGAACCGGGGCAACCCGTGGCTGGCTTTGCGCTAGTGCTGGGGAATGGCCGGCGCATCGAGAGTTCATGGGGCTTCAGCGCGGCTGAGATGGAGAAGCTAATTCGCGTGGCCGAGGACTGAAGCACGTGTTCGGTTTGGGGCTAGCGACCAAGATTTATGTGGCGGTCGAAGCGGTGGACATGCGCAAGGGTTTCGAAGGGCTGTACGGGCTGGTGCGGGATCAGCTGGGAGCCGATCCACTCAGCGGGCACCTGTTTCTATTCACCAACAAAACTAGGACGCGATTGAAGGCACTGGTGTGGGATGGCAGCGGACTGTGGGTTTGCGCCAAGCGTCTGGAGAAGGGCCGGTTCCGCTGGCCGGAAGCGGAAGGCAGGCACAGCGTTTCGATGCGGCCGGAAGAGTTGACGATGCTGGTGAGCGGCCTGGACCTGAAGCAAACGAGGCAGCGCAACTGGTATCGCAAGAGCGCATGAAAATCTCTCGCGTATTTGCGGAATCTCGCTTAAAATAGAGCTTCCCTTTATGGCCGCCGCCGATCCGCAAGTGCGCATTGAGATACTGGAAGCGGCGTTGCGCACGGCCAGTCGTGAACTGCATTGGGCCAACCTCACGATCCAGAAGAAGGACGTCGAGATTCAATTGCTCCAGGAGCGGCTGCGCCAGCAGCGCATCGGCTTCCTGGGGCCGTCGAGCGAAACACTGAGTGATTTGCAGCTGGAGTTGCTGACGGAGGAAGAGCCAGGCGCAACGCGCGAGGAAGTGGAAGCAGAATCGCGACGCGAGCCGATTGTGACGGCGCCGCCGCGCCAACGGAAGCCGCATCCGGGCCGCAAGCCTCTGCCGGAGAGTCTGCCGCGCGTCGAAGAAGTAATCGCCTGCGAAGCCAACTGCACGCACTGCGGCGGGGAAACGCGCGTGATCGGCTATGACACCAGCGAAGTGCTGGACCGCGAACCGGCCAAGTGGTTTGTGCGCGTCAGCAAACGCGAAAAACGTTCGTGCGGAAAATGTTCCGCCATCCAGATGCCGCCGCTTTCCCCGCGCATCGTAGAAAAGGGGCTGGCCAGCGACCGGGTGATCATCGAAACGGTGGTGGCCAAGTACTGCGACCACCTTCCGCTATACCGCCAGGAAGCCATGCTCGAACGCGAAGCGGGCGTGGAGCTTTCGCGGGCGACGTTGGACGGCTGGGTGATGCGGGTAGGCGAGTTGCTTGATCCAGTGGCCGGAGCCATGCGCCAGGAGCTTCTGCTGGCGTCCTATTTACAGGCCGATGAAACCATTGTTCCCGTGCAGATGCACGACGGCCGAGGCTCGGATCATCAAGCGTACTTGTGGCAGTATGGAGCGCCGGGCGGCGAAACCGTATTCGACTTTCAACTGGGTCGGGGACGCGACGGTCCGGCGAAATTCCTCCAGGGCTGGAACGGGATTTTACAAACCGACGGATACCAGGCGTACGATCGGGTGGGCGGACCGGGTCTGATTCACGTGGGCTGTTGGGCGCACGCGCGACGCAAGTTCGTCGACGCGGTGAAAGTGAATCCGCAGGACGGCGCGGCCATCGCGATGGTCGCGCGCATGGATGCGTTGTTTCTGGTCGATCGCCACGCACGCGAGCAACAGTTGAACGCGGAGGAGCGCGTGGCCTTGCGCCGCGAGCACGCGCAGAGCTGGGTAGACGAGATTCATTTCGAGTGTAAGAAGCTGCGAGCGCAATTGCTGCCCAAAAGCGCGCTGGGTGAGGCTGTGAATTACACCTTAAATATGTGGGCCAAGCTGCGGCGCTGTTTTGACCATGCCGAGGTCGAGCTGTCCAACAATGTCGCGGAAAACTCCATGCGCCCGGTGGCGTTGGGCCGGAAGAACTGGCTGCATGTGGGCAGCGCAAAGTCCGGCCCGAAGGTCGCGGCGATTCTTTCGGTGGTGGAATCCTGCCGCAGGCTGCAGGTTCCGGTGAAGGACTACCTGCTCGCTGTTCTGCCCGGCATGAGCGGGAGAAAACATTCCGCAGTCGCTCAGCTCACTCCGGCTCGCTGGAAGGCGTCTCATGGTTGCAACGACGGAAGGGCAAAATAGTTATGGATGTTCCAGCCTGATCCGCTGCTCTGGCGGGCGATCGAACGCAGGCGTATGATCCGGCTCCGCTATCACGGCAAAGAGCGCCTGGTGGAGCCGCATGATCACGGAGTCCTCAACAGCGCAGTCCAACTGTTGGGATACCAGATTGCCGGCTCCAGCAGTCGTCCTCTTCCAAACTGGATTCTGATGAAGGTGAACGAAATGGCGGATCTTGAGATCTTAGAAAAGACCTTTGCGGGCGGACGGGCCACCGCTTCCGGCAAGCACCTTCGCTGGGACATCCTATTCGTCCGAGTCCAGCCGGCCGACTGAATCGTTTCAAGCCGAACACCCAGGGTTTGCGTCCCACCTGGGTTGGCCATACGCTTACGATCTTGGCATCAATGTCGTCGGCCTCCGCCGTCAGCTTCGCGGCGAGATCGCTATGCTCTTTCGCGTTCCGTGTTGCGGTCGCGGCGTTCAAAAGACCCTTGCTAGCTTCAACCTCCAAAGTCCAGAGATAGGAAAGCTTTGCAAACCATTTCGCAAGTAGACGAAGCATGTTCAGGTAAGGGGATTAATCTTCATCGAAAGTAAATTCTGGTTCAGGTTCTACGGATTCCACGACTCTCGTTTCTCCTGTCGGGGTTCCGGTCGGAACTTCCTCTCCCATGCAGGGCCGGCAATAGTGCGGGTCTTGTACGGAAGGGGCGTTGTGATACTTTCCGCACCGGCACAGAGTCTTTTCGTTCTGCTCCGGTTCAAGACGTATCGAGCATCCGTGACAATAGGGATGTTTTGAATCGGTCTTGCCGCACATCGGGCAGTGGCGGAGTTCTTGCACGAAAGTTACATGGTTTGGTGACCTGATAATTTTAGAGCCGTGGCAGGAGTTGTCAATAGGGCCAAAACAAAAACTCCCTCCCACGTTTCCGCAGGAGGGAGGGAGAATCACCAAAAGGATGGGGTTGAAGAACCCTGACGCAATCGCTCCGTTCACTTGATAGAAACGCGTTCGCGACAGATTATTTCGGACGAAAGAACCTTAGGACTGGTGTAAGAAAGACCCTCCTGCCAAAAACGCAGGAGGGTTCAAGTATGGAGCTCTAGTTTACGAGGTGAGAGGCCGTGATACAAAAGTGTTTCCGAAATTAAGCCCCTCTCGGGATGGTGGACTCGAGAGGGGCGGAGGCAGTCAACTATTGAAAGGATGGACTAATCGAGCGGTCTACTCCTTCGTTTAGGAGATACAGTACCAGGCGAGAACATTACAAAGGTTTAATCTTCCGGCCCGGGCGGTCACTTCACAACGGTGTAGGTGTGGTCCAAATGCTCCGGGAGCCAGAGCAGGTCGATGAGCTTCTTCAGGAGCTTATACTCCGGCGTCTCGAAGCCCTTTGCCTCGATAAGCTCATAGCTCCCGTCTGGCAGAGTCGTTCGGAAGTCCACCTTGTGCCTGCGGATAAGCTCACCTTGTGGGCTTCGTATCTCGATAGGTGTCAAGGGCGGAGTAAAAGTTTCCCACCTCGGCGGAGGAAAAGGGGACCACTTGTTTCCTTCCGAGGCCGTTTCCCTGTGAGTTTGGGGGCGGCTGGAGCGAAGCCCTGCGACCCGCTTGCGGGGGGCGCTTAGGGCGGAGCGAAAGCCGCCTCCAAACTCAGTCGCCGTTCTGGCTGGCGCTGGGGTCTTTCTTTTTCCTGCTGGTCTTAAGCCGGAAGCTGTCCCCGTTCATTTCCAGGATGTGGACATGGTGAGTCAGCCGATCCAGCAGAGCGCCTGTTAGCCGCTCTGAGCCGAGTATTTCGGTCCATTCTGCAAAGGGCAGGTTACTGGTTACCAGTGTCGAGGTTCGCTCATAGCGTTGGCTGAAAACCTCGAACAGCATTTCAGCGCCAATCTTGGACAGCGGCACGAAGCCGAGTTCATCCACAATCAACAGTTCCTGGCGCGCCAAGTTCTTCTGATAGCGCAGCAGACGCTTGTCATCCCGAGCTTCGATCAACTCATTCACCAGAGCCGCGGCGGTGGTGAAGCGTACGCGAAATCCTTGCTGACAAGCGGCCAGTCCTAACGCCAGGCCGATGTGAGTTTTCCCTGTGCCGCTGTTGCCCAAGGCCAGCACGTTTTCCCGCCGGCCGATCCACTCGCAACGCGTCAGCTCCACCACCAGCTTTTTGTTCAACGAGGGAATGGCCAGAAAATCGTAGGTCTCCAGGCTCTTACTCACGGGAAACTTGGCCGCTGTGATCCGGCGCTCGGTGGCGCGCCGTTCACGGTCCAGCATCTCCTGCTCGACCAGGCGCAGTAGAAACTGTTCGAAGGTAGTGCCTTCTTTGGCGCACTGTTCGGCCAGTTTCGGAAACTCGCGCAGCATCGTGGGTAGGCGGAGCTGCTTCAGATAATGCTCCAGCAGAACGCGAGGCGTGTCCATTTACCGGACCTCCTGTAGCAACACCTGATAGTCCGCCGCGCGTGTCAGCGCCACTTCCGCCGCCGGCAGGTGCGGATAGTTTTCCAGATCCAGCTTCGGAACCCGGCACTCGATCGCACACAGCAGCAGATGCTTCACTGCATCGAAGGAAATGGCGGGAATCCGCAACGCCTGGCGAACTGCCGCCGACACTTCGGCCATCGAAAACGTCTCCAGCAGACGTAACACTTGCACGAACTCACGCCGCCCGTGTTTCCCCAGCCGCACTTCCATCTGCCGCCGCAGTTCGATGAGTTCTTCCGGCAGATGCAAGCCTTGAAGCGGCGCGGCCTGATCCAGTGCGTTGGTCTTCTGTTCCAATAGCGCCAGATAGTGCAGCGGATTGAAAATCATCTCCTCCCGCCCGTAGCTGCGGCTGTGTCGCGCAATCACTTCGCTGGAGCAACCGATGACCACTTCCCATACGAAGGCTTTCACTAACACCTGGCGATGCCCATATTCGGTCGGCACCGAGTAATCGTTCGTCTCATACCGCACCAGCGCCTGCGAACTGGCGCGTGTGGTTCGCTGCTCACATGCTTCCAGCGGCGCCGCTGGAAGCGGCAGTAGCTTCTCGCGGTCGCGCTCGAATCGCTCGGCAATGGTTTCGGTGTGTCCCCACAACTTCCGTTCGCGACGCTTCTGGCACTCTTCCAGAAGGCGCGAGTTTAGCTCCTCCCAACTGACCACGCGCGGCACCGGCACCATGAAGTTACGCCGCGCATAGCCCACCAGACCTTCCACGTTCCCCTTGTCGTTGCCCTTTCCTGGACGTCCGAACTTAGCCGCGAACAGATAGTGCGATTGCAATCCACTGAACGCCTCCGTGGGCTTGCGTTCGCCGTCGCCGGCGATCTGTTTCACCGCGATGCGCGTGTTGTCATAGAGCATCGTTCGCGGGACACCGCCAAAGTAAGAGAAGGCCCGGTTGTGACCTTCCAGGAAAGCCTCGGTGTTTTCGACGGGAAACGCCACCACGAAGCAGTCGTCGGAATGCGGTAGATCGAAGCACTGGAAGTGCGCCTTCTGCTCGACTCCTGCGATCACTACCAACGCTTCCCCGAAATCCGCTTGTGCGTCTCCCGGCGGATGCGCCAGCGGCACAAACACCTCTTTGTGTTGCAGCCGCGCCTGGCGCACATAATCCTTCACCGCCGTGTAGCCGCCCTTAAAGGCGTGCTCGGCCTTCAACCGGTCCCAGATCCGCTTCGCCGTGTGCCGCTGCTTCTTCGGCTGCGTCTGATCGTCCACCAGGATCTGATCGATGATGCCCAGCCATGGTCCCAGCTTCGGCCGCACCACCGGCTTCTTGCGGGCATAGCCCGGCGGCAGGGAGAACTGCATCATCTTCCGGATGGTCTTCCGCGACAAGCCGAACTCGCGCGCCGCCTGCCGGATGCTCATGCCGTCCACCTGCACGGCTCGCCTTATGCGTGCATACACTTCCACCTTGTACACCTCCCGGTGTCCCACAAACACAACTACCCTGTAATGTCCTGGAACTGAAGTGTGGGGGGTCTACTTTGGGACCGCCACAAACCGCCGCTCACGCGGCGTTCTGTGGTCCATTATTGCTCCGCCGTTTATAATAGGATACTGTCGCTCCCAGTTGGTGATTTCGTGCGCCCTCAGCCGCCAATCCAAATCCATCGCAACACTGGCTTCAAACTTCGAGTCATACGCGAAGCCGTTGTAGATGGAGCTGACGGCATTGTACTTTCCCCGTGTCGCCTGCTTTGAACCCTGCACTTTTCCGCACAAGCAAACGGCCTCTCCCGTGTTGGAATCGACGAAGTACTTGTGCGTATGCTCGTTTGCAAAACGGCGTTGGAGATGGGTCATTGCCTTGAAAGTATAGGATTTAGACGGATGTATGACAACTGTATGCGCCAGCAAGTTGTAGTAGTTCTACGGAAATTCAGTACCGCAATCCAAAAGTATTTGTGATAGTATCCTGCCCTATCCGGAAGGAAATGGTATGCGGTTACTCCCCCTGCTGCTGCTCGCGTGTTCGGCTTATGGCGATACGATTCTGGAGAATCTGCCAGCCTCGTCGAACGGCGCAGCGTCGGGAATGTGGGCAGAAGCGTTCACGGCTCCGTGGACCGGCCCCTGGAATAATCTAACGTTCTCGTTGCTCGACGGCACTACTCCGGAGGCGGCGGGGACGGCGTACATTTTCAGCGGAAGTCCCTACGTCACGGAGAGCACGTTTGCCACAGCGGGAGGCGAAGCGTCTACCGGCATTTCAAATGGAGCCTATGTGTTCGACCCGGCGTTCACCCTTGATAACGGGGCGAACTATGTGATCTTCTTCACCGTACCGATGACCGCGAGCGTCACGCCCTATCCATCCACCGGCGTTGCGTTCCAAGGGCAACCGAATGGGCAGTACTTCGATATCGGGACCGAGAGTCTTGGATTCATCCTAGAAGGCGACCCTGTTACTCCTGCAAGCGACCCCGCCGCAACGCCCGAACCTCCACCACTCGCCATTGTTACGCTTGGCGTCGTCCTTTTGGCACTCTCACGGTACAAGGTGAGGAAGTTTAGGGGCTAAGCCGGTTATTCCAAGCTTCGATAAGCTCGTTTAGCTTTTCAGCAACGCCGAGAGTTGTCCACTTGGATAAATCACCAGCTAGCGGCTCTATCGGTTGTGGGGCTGGCGGTTCGTATTCGATACAACCACCGCAGAACTTACATGGCCTTTTGCCGCTGGTGTGATGGTCTTGCTCTGTATGAGAACACCACTGGCAACGACGGATAGATTGTGGTCGTCTCCAGCTTCCATCGTCATTGTGAAGCTTACAAGGCTTCGGGTTTCCGCAAGCAGTACCGCCCTCAAAGCCGACTTGGATGAGCGCGCCGCAGATTTCTGCGGATTTCCGCGTCGGACAATCGGGCGTACAAAGCCCCATCTCTCCGCATTGCTCACATGTGTGGTTCTTCATATTGTTCCAATGAAATACTTCTTTTCAAGCTGTCGTCGCGCCTTGACAGCCAACTCCTTGCTCGGATAAAGACCTCCAGAGATTTGCTTTCGGTTGACGGTGATATATGCTCTCCACTTCTTCACCCCAAGTGTCGACTTCAAAGAAACCCCCGTAACACCTGATGTTCGGTTCGGCTTACCTACCGCTAGCTTTCTCTTTTTCGCAACTTGAATATGATGCGAGTATTCAGCAAGATTGTCGTACCAGATATGACATCTGCGGCAGAGCCATAAATAGTCCGTAGGATCATCAAGATAAGAACCGCTGATGTTAGCTATATCCAGAAAGGTCTTCTCTCGCCGACATAATTCACACACTGTGCTCTTAGGCTTATTCTTGCGAACACGTTTATGGATGGCACGATAGGACATTGAGGGACAGGTTGTGTTGCGTCGTTCGTTCATTTTCGTTTTGCCTTACGACAGGGCTTGGAGGGAAGTAGGATGAGAACCTTGAAGATGTCCATTCGCTTTTGGTTGCCTCGAAACACCTGCGCGTCTTTCCTTGTGGGAAACACCATCAAGGTATGCTCACCGTCGTACGAAAAGACGTACTTCATCAGCCGGTCGCCGTCCATTCCTATCGCCCACGCTTTGATTGCTCGTTTTTCCATGTCTAGAAAAGTGAATTAGATGGTTTGGTTTCGACTGGAGTGACGGGGAACGCCGGTATGCTCTCGATGATCCGCAGGCGCGGCGTCTGGAGATAATATCTCGCGTAGCGTTTCCCGTTGCGCTTCTCCCACGCTGTTTTCACATCATGCCCGAGAGCGCGGATATCCGCAATTCGGGCCGCCAGCCTGCCTACGCCAAAGCGTTCAAGAGCTTCTAAGGCGGTGATGCTTTCGCCACGCAAGAGTGCTTGAAGGATGGCGGCGGATTGAGAGCGAGTGTTCATGGAAGCGTGATGAGTTTGTTTTCGATGAGGTAAACGAGCATCGCCGCAAGTGAATCCGCAAACGTATCGCCCCGCGCTTCGAAGTTGGTGATCGAATTGCCACCGATGTACCTGGCGGCGTATCCATTTGGCCTCGGCTTTCCGATCACGCGCCAATGATTGTGCGAGCGCTTCTTTCCGTTTTTAAACGGGAGATTGATTTCTTGTGGAACCATCTTTTCAAGTTCAGCGACAGTGAAGGCGGCAACGACCTCTCTGTCAGTTCTCTTTTGCAAGATGCCGAGATTTCCGGGAAAGTAGAGGTCGCCATCCATCCAATAGGTAACGCTCTCCTGCTTCGCACCCAATTCCTTGAGCCGCTTCGCGAGCTCCAAACTGCACACTTGTTGTTCTAAGTTCATGGTTGTTGATGTTGTGATACACTTCCTCCTACCAAGTGTCCGCGCATTCGTTGCGGGCGAGCGGGGCGTCTTTCGCTAGGCGTCCCCGCGTCAATCTCTGTTGTGTTAGCCTCAGGGTCGAAGTCGCATTCTTGGACTCCTAGCCCTGCCGTTGTGCTGTGGGCTGGTGGCCGGACCTGCTATCGTTCGGCCACTCCGTAAAGGTTAATCCTGTCCTAATGTTTGCGCCATTCGTCGTTTTCTTGTGATAAATTATTATTGGGCGGGACTTAACAACCCGGAGCATACGTCCCCCCGTCCGTGACCAGGCTCGCTGGCGGTGTGTCTAAACCTTTCGCGCCGCCAGTACCCGTCCGAGCGAGGCTATCGTCCGGCCACTTCCCGCATAACCCCTTTTGGTTACATTGAGTTCGGGACACCGCGTGATAGAATCCCCCCAACATACCCTTAACAATGAAGTATCGGGGCGGGAGTTCACACCACTAGCTATCCTCCAGCCCCGATTCCACCACCGAAATTCCCTGTGATAGAATCTTCGCTAACAGTACTCCTCGACGGGCAGTTCTGAACAACATACTAGGAATGTCGAGGTGAAGGCGGGGTGATCTAGGACATGACGCCCCGCCAACTAAATATGCTCCCCACTTCATAACCGTGCCCTGATAGACTCCAGGCAAGCAATATCCCCGCTAGTTGTTATAGGGACGGCAAGCGAGCTTTTCGCCGTCCCACCTTTTTCACGCCTCTTTTGGACAGCACCGAGGGCAAGAGTGTGAACATGCGGCGGGCTCGACCGCCTCTTCCTTTGCAGGCTTGGGCGGCAATGCTTTGCTCCACCCGCCATACCTCTGGAATATCCGCTCCGCCGTTTCCATCACTGAGTCGCTCGGCTGGGCTTCCTTGCGGTAAACAGCAATCGCTTCTTGCAGGCGGCGGAGGGGTATCTTCTTCCGCTCTGCGACGGCTTCGAGAAACTGCGTTCTCTGCTGTGCGCGGATTTCCGCACTGTAATGAACGATGGACTTAGCCTTGCCCACGTACCATACGATCGTGCGCATCGCCGAATCGTGAAAGAACATTTCATCCTGCCCGTCGAGATCAGCGACGCAGGCCTCTACGGCATCATTGAAAGTGTTGGGGGTTAGGTTGTTCATGCCGTTTGAAACTTGCCGCAGTTGATACAGGTCGGCTCCCAGTCGTCACAATTGACGAACTTGTGTTCGCCGCGTTTACATTTCTCCTCCTGAGAGTGAAACGGGTCATTACATTCCGTTCGGGCAGTCGTGCCGTTCGGAACGTATCCAGCCCAACAGGAGGGATTGGGACACCGAGGATTTTGTGGTGATGATATGAGTGTCATGTGTTTGTTCTTCCCCGCATCCACCGCTCGTTCATCAGCTCGTCGTGATGGATTACATGCATCTTTGCGAAGTCACCCAGCTCGGCCCACATTCGTTCGATATGACCGCAATGCTTTTGGAAAGTGTAACGCGGACACGTGCAGGTGGCGTTCGGTCGAGTAAATGAGCCTCCGTACAGAAGCGTAGTTGTGTAAAGAACGGACGAGTCAGTGCTAGAAGGGAATGTCCGCTGGCGATATACTCTCGCCGCCTTCCAGTTTTGGACTATCTCCTTCACCAGTTGGCTCATCGAGTTGGATGGTTGGGATTGTTCCGGCGACCTTTGAAATGCGTTTGGCGTACTTGCCGTTCTTCATCTTCACGGCTTCAACGAAGAACTCCTCACCGATCTCGATGCTCTCCAAATCCTCGATGAGGTAGTAGAGCGTGCCATCGTCGTTCTTCACGGGGATATGCCACTGCTTCTCTTTTCCGTTGTCGAGGATGGTCATTTGGAGCTGCTGCTGCTCTGCTCCGTTGAAGCTCTTGCCGGTACCAATCTTCTCGGAAAGGATTTTGACGCGGTGCTGGCCGTTCGGCACTTCCACGTCCACCATGTTGCCGCCGCCCGCATCCACTTTCTTTTTGTCCGTCACCGAAAAGAACTCCTGATTCTCCCGCACGGCACCCGCTGCTCGGGCTTTCTCCGCCAACTGCTTTGCGATATCCATACTTGTGATGCTTAATTTGTTTCTGAGCGGTTTCGACGCGCTCTACACTGCCACGCCTGCCTCTCGCATCCACCAGTCGTCCTTGTGGGCGAGAGAGGCTTGGAAGGTCTCATGTATCCTGTTCTCTTCCATTCGTCGCGCGATGGCTATCTTCTGTTCTGGGGACAAGCATAGTCCGTGGTACGCAGTACTCTCGATAACCAGACCGTCTATTTCGATTTCTATCTCGCGGACCTGTGCGCCGCATCGTTCGCAAGTGGTCATGGTTTTAGTAGCTCAGGGTTTTCGTAAATGTTGCCGATGACGGTGTCGTCTCCCCAAATCTGGTGAAAGTCGAAATCGACACCCTTGCCGAACGAGCCGCTCTTGAAGCAAACCTCACGATACTTTCCGTCGCTCTGGCAAATAATGTCGCCTTCGTAGATTTCTTTTCCTACTGAGTCCTTAAGGCCAGTGAACTGCTCCCATTCAACGTATTGTTCCTGACCCATCTCATCCCAAGGAGTGAAATATAAGTATTGCTGGTGTTGAGCATCCCACGCCCTGAATTTGATTTCTCTCATGCTAGTGGCTTGTGCGGTATTCCGCACTTTGGCTATGCCCGTCGACAAAGGCGTGAGCGAATGATGGACGGCAGTCGGAACAGAACGCGGAGCCGGTGACTCGCAACGCCTCGCGGCAGTTGAGGCACAAGCCCTTTTCCATCTCAGCTATATCCGCCTCATCGAGAGCCCGAAGTATCTTCCCCGCCATCTCGTAGTGGTTCAGAACGCCAGCTACGTAGAGGGTGTTCAGACCTTCAAGGACGTCTGCGATGAGAAGCTGTTTGTTTAAGTTATTCATGTCGTTTGTGATTCGGGAGAGTGCGAGCAAACCTGAGCGGTAACACTCGCCCGCAAGTTTCGAGAGCCAGTGTTTGCCCTCTCAGTCCTTACCTCTCCCGAACGCTCGGGTTATGTTTATATTTGGGTTTGCGCTTCTGACGCGAGCGCGGATTAACGCACAAGGGGATTACGAAGTGATTTCTCCTGCTCCAGATGAGTCCGTCGAAAAAGAGGTACTTGCTTTACGACCATCTTCCGTGACTGAGGGGACTTTCTCTCGAAGCGGCGGTCAAAGAGGAACGTTGCATCTTCGATATAGATCATCGACCGCTGTAATATATCGAGAAGCTGATGGTACTCATCGTCACGAAAGTCGTCTCCATCGGCTATCATTCGCTCAACTGCTTCACGTACGCTTTCCGACTGATTCTGAATCGAGGCAAGCGTTGCTTTGAACGTAGGTTTGTTCATCGAATCAGGAAGCCGAGCAACACGCCGATGGCGGTACAGACCGCGCCACACAACATCCCTTTAAAGATAAACTTCTCCCGACGGTCGTCCGCGATTGCTTCGTTGACGTTCTTGGCTCCGCTGACCTTCTTAGCTATTGCCATGCTTTTGAAATTACGTTTAGGTTTCGACCTTTTGTACCTTCTAATAATACGCCGAACTAGCGGGTAGTCAACTCCACTTATACACAGCCTATTTCGCCCTTCGTTTACGGGGCTTGCGGGCTTTTCCGCTCGCTTGACCCATCATGCGCATATGCTCTGAACGTTCTGCTTCGGTTTTTCCCTTCCATCGGCGTCCTGCCATCTCGCTCATCACCGCGCTGATTGTTTCCTGCGTTGGTTTCATTGTGTTTGAGTGGTTGTGTTTCGAAGCGGGCTTCCATACTTGATGCGGACAAACCGTTTGCGCCCTTCTATCGCTTTGGCGATCGCAAGCTCATTTCCTTTCTGCCGACAGTCCACTGAGCAGTAGGATTGTTTCACCCGTTGCAATACCCTGTGAACGACGTATTCACGGCGGCAATAGTCGCACTCCATTAGGGCAGCCGTCCAGCAGTGCCGGTGCTCTTGGCATTCCCCTTGTTCGAGCTTTCGGATGTACATATAAAGAATTATATGCGGCAAGTCCAATTCTGCAAATCTGGATAAAGACGCAACTCTTATTCTCCTTTCTTGCCCTTGCGCCATTTTAGGAAATCCGTATGCTGGAACTCAGTACCTGAAAGGAGGGAACTATGGGCGTGGACTTTGCAAAGGTCAAGCTCATTCCAATCGCATCAGTAGTCGCTCGATACAAAGTTGAAACGAAAAGGCGGAGCAACACCGAACTAATCGGACAATGTCCGCTTCCGAGTCATCCGATCGATAGCAAACACGAATGGACACTCGCCATCTCAACAGAGATCGGCAAAGCATATTGCCACAACACCCGATGCCGCGAAGCCAGCAACAAACCGAAAGGTTTGGACGCAATCGACTTCGTTTGCATGATGGAAAACGTGACGAATGTTGTTGCCGCCAAGAGATTAACTGAGATGTTCGCAGTGGACGGTAATAGTCACCAACCTTCAAAGCCTCTTTCTTCCGAGAAGGTGGAAGAAGGAAACAAGCCACTCGCTTTCCAACTGAAGCACCTCGAACCTGACCACCCCGCGATTCGAGAAAGAGGGCTCAGCCTTGAAACCATCATGGAATTCGGAGTGGGAGTCCAGTACGGGAAGGGAAGCATGCAGAATAGAATTTGCTTCCCCTTACATGAAAATGGGATTCTTATCGGTTATTGTGGCAGGACAATCCTACCCGTAACACCGGAGAACCCAAAGTGGCGATTGCCTGCCGGATTGCACCGCACGTTCCTCTACGGTCTTGAAAAGTGCGATCCGTCCAAACCGCTCACGTTAGTGGAGAGCTGTTGGGCGGTATTACATCTCTTTCAACACAACGTCCAATCCGCCGCGTTGCTCGGGTGTTGCCTCACGGAGTCCCAAAAGTTGTTACTCCAACCATATGCGGAAATCCGCATCTGCATGGACAACGACGAAGCTGGCAGAGCCGCCGCACAGAAGATTTACGAACGCCTGAAAGCGAACCATCGCGTCACCAAAGCGTTCCTCAAAGATTAATATTTAACCCCCGACAAAGCTCGGGGGTTCGTTTTTTACCTGTTTCAGAAAGGAGAAGGAGATGGCAGAGATAAAAGTATGGGCACTCGTTCATGGCGGTGTGATCCCAGCGAACCTTGGCAATCTATACGTGTTCGATAGCAAGGAAGCCGCCGAGAATAATCCGGACTGCGTAGTGAACGACAGCATTGTGTCGTGCACGCTTTCGTGGGAGGACACCAATGGCTGAGAAAGCAAAGAGCGTCGCTGAGATCAAGGCGATGGAGGCGACGGTAGGCGAGGCTCGGGAAACCGCAAAGAAGGCTCTGCTGGAGTCCGCAGAGAAGGTGCTGGCCGACCTGTGGGAGTTGGGGTTCGAGTACTCACTCACAGAGAACACTCCAGCTAAGAAGCTGGGGAGACCGAGAAAGGAGGTCGCGAATGGGCAAAAGCCGGAAGTGGTATCGCCGAGGCATGTTCCGCAAGCCGAAAAAGTTTCGGGATGACGTAGCGAAGTACATCAGAAAGGGAAAATAACCATGGGATTCTGGACAGAGTTGTTGGACAACGTTACACAAGATCTCGTCAACAGACGGGGTTTTGAAGATGGGATCGAAGGCAAGCCGCCATACGACGGATTCAAGGGGCGCAACCGTGGACTGTACTTCCGCGCGTACCGGCGCGGACAGAAGACGGCGAAGGTGCGGCTCCAAAATGCGATGGTGGTCAGGCTGAAGCAAAAGACAGAAAGGCTGCCGGCAGTAGAGCGGAAGCGACTCGGACCGCGCTACAACCATAGGCAGATTCGCGGCGGGAGATAGAGGCTGAACAGAAACCCCGTTTCACATCGTGAGCGGGGTTTTCTCTACACGTCGCACCGGAACGCCTTTCCGGAAAGCTCGGTCCCTCGGGTACAACAATGCTTTGTCATCCGTCACTTCTGGTCCGATGTCACGCCAGTCAGGAGTGCCTCCGGTGATACGTTCGGCGGCAAGCATCGCGTCGCCCAACGAGAGGGACGTTCCCCTACCGAGGTGCACCCTGTCCGTCATATTGAGCACCCACCACCGCCATGCGCCCCCGACACACATCGTTTCGAGATGGAGAACACCGAGGTCGGCTTGTTTGGCAAAGAGCTTTGGCATGGTTGCTTACAGTAGCACGGGGAACCTAATAACGAAACAGAACTGAAACTCGACCCCTCGTCTAGGTAGACGGCGCAGATCGTCGAGAACGTGGAGTCCGGTTTCTTCCCTACCTAGAGATGCAGGGCTCCATGTTTTCAAGGAGTTACGCGTGGAAAGCGCGAGGCAAGCTATGGACACAACGTTCATCCAATGTGCCGAAACCGGTGCGTTACATCTCGAAACTCGTCGGATCGACGACAAGTGGGAATGGTTTGTCGAAGACACATCCAACTGTTCCCGCATCGGTTCGGGTTGCGCTCCATCAATGGAAAAGGCAAAGGAGCAAGCGGAAGAAATAGCCGGCGGGAAGCCCCTGTGGTATTTCCTGCCCATATAGAAAATCACCGGCCCAGTCACACAAGCTTGCTTGGGCGGTAATAGGCCCACAACGATAAAGGCCCCCGAAGTCGGCTCAGGCGCGGGGGCCTTCCTTTTGCGTTCTGGAAACGAGATATATCTGAAGTCCATCCCCAGAGTGGCGGGCCATTTCCCTGCCACGAATGCGAAGACCCTGTGTGGTATTAGCGGGGTCTTCGCTCACTTGTCTCTCTGGTCAAGCCCCGCACCAAGCCATCCAGTGCGGGGCTTTTCTTGTCTAGGCCCCCAGGTTTCGAAAGATGACGACTGCGGAGGGAAACGGAGCGGAGTTCTAATAATTGCGGGACGTAAGCGAAAACGAATCCCCTCTTCAGCGAAGGCGGAGCTGCGGAGCACGAAAGTGCGGAGCGCGGAGCCGGAGCTACGGAACCCGTTTGGCTAGAAGCAATTTTAATTTCACCACGAAACGCTTTTGCTCTTGAGGCGTGGGTTTCCAGACCACGTCGCAGTTGCCGCAGAGGAATATCAATTTACGCGCCGTCGCGAGCGCGAGCAGTTTTGGATAGTTCGAGCCTTGATCG
>Ga0206941_10147_pt1 | contig 21076 bp, 19 predicted proteins | sample Alteio_BWOrgHeat_9_FD_153251 | JGI IMG/M metagenome (GOLD analysis project Ga0206941, IMG submission 153251) | Enriched cells from forest soil in Barre Woods Harvard Forest LTER site, Petersham, Massachusetts, United States -... | ecosystem: Environmental > Terrestrial > Soil > Temperate forest >...
ATATATCGATATTCTTATTTAGTCGCTATTGATAATATTGTGAGTTTTTCTGATTTTTCAAAGTAAGGATACAGTCAAATGAGCAAAAACACCGGAGAAAACTTAGGGTTTGAAGACAGACTATGGAATGCTGCGGATAAATTGCGGGGCACAATGGATGCCGCTGAATACAAACATGTTGTCCTGGGTCTCATTTTTCTAAAATATATTTCAGATTCATTTTTGGAGTATTACGAAAAATTAAAAACTGAAAAACACGCAGAAGTAGAAGACAGAGATGAATATGCAGCGGCAAATATTTTCTGGGTTCCACCAGAAGCGCGCTGGCCTTATCTACAAGGTCTATAGAGCTCAATCCTTAAAGAAGCTACTGATGTTTTAGGAAATGAAATGCCCACAATTTAAAAAAATAATAGCCTAATGGTGGAATATGGAAATTAAACATAAAAGATTATTATCCTTAATTGAGTTTGCGAAGGAGTCAGCAAAGTTAAAGGGTGACCCAATACGTGATGTTGCAAAACATACTTTTTGTGAATACGAACATAATTTGCAAGGACTACCAGGTCTTCATTTTAATGAAGGCGGTGAAGAAGATGAGATTTGGTTAATTGTTGATCGTATAAAAGAAACTAATCCCCCAATTCCTAAAAATCCCTTACTAAAATTATGGCTAGAAGTTTCAAACAGCCCACTTAAAGAACCTTCATTGAAGCCTGCAATCGAATTTTCTAAATTATTAGATGCCGGACTTATAAAACCAAACAAAAAAAATACTTTGCTTGAGAGCGAGAAATTAGTTTTTTTGCAAGAGTTTGAGCAGATATTGGAAGTTGAATCACAGTTTAAAGCTTATGTAATAACTCAATGGATAATTTGGGCGGTGGAAGAAAAGAAACGGCGTCGCAATATCCAGCTTTATGGGAAATTATTTACACTAAAGCAACAATTAGAAGGATCAATTACTGATGCTGAAGTAGAAATTGCTTGGGGTATTGGTATGGCCGTCTGGAATATGGAGAAAGATAATAAAATTTCTTATCCGCTTATTAGTTGTCTTGTAGATATCACTATTAATGATGAATCTATGGCTATTGAGATTCGCCCTCGCCATGCAGAAGCAAGACTTGAATTAGATATTTATACTGCTGCTGATAATCCTGGAACTACAGAGTTAGAGAAAGCTCACAAAGATTTTATAGCTAAAGCAACCCAAACATTTTCACCCTTTGATAGTAGTACTTTTGATGGAATTTTGCGCTCTGCGGTCGCTTGTTTAGATTCGAAAGGTGTTTATTGGCCAGCTGAAACTACTGGAGATGATCGTAAGTTACCACCTGCATCCGAAGAATTAAAAGTAACGGATACCTGGGTATTGGTAGCACGGCCTCGTAGTAAAAATCTTTTTGTACAAGATTTGGAACGTTTTAAAAGTGATTTGGAGAATAAAAAAGATTTGATTTTGCCGCAAGCAATCATGGCGTTATTAACTGAGCCTGCTAATACTAATGAAGATGTGGTCTTGCCTAGTTTTCGTGGCATTTCAATGGTTTCTGGTTATGAGGGTGAATCAGTAGAGTCAGGAAAAAAGGTAGCTGATCTATATTTTCCAATGGCTTTTAACGATGAACAAGTACGAATTGTACAAATGCTTGATCAATATGATGGAGTGGTTGTGCAAGGTCCCCCAGGTACAGGAAAAACACATACCATTGCTAATATTATTTCTCATTATTTTGCCTTGGGAAAAAGAGTATTGGTCACATCAATGAAAGAACCTGCTTTGACTGTTCTGCGCGATAAGTTGCCAGAAGAAATTCGACCCCTTGCAATTAGCCTGCTATCCAGTGAACAAGAAGGGATGAAGCAATTTGAACATGCTATTTCTAAAATCGCTTCTGAAATCCAAACCCTCAATAAAAATATTTCTAAAAAAGAAATTATACAACTTGAACAGAGTATTGATGCTTTGCACGGCACATTAGCAAGAGTTGATAGAACAATTGTGGAGTGGGCTAAAAAAAATGTGAATCCTATTCTTATGGATAAAGAATTAATCATGCCGGTTGATGCAGCGGTCGAAGTGGTAAAAGGGAAAGGCCAATACGAATGGATAGAAGATAAGTTAACTCCAGAAAATATCCCATTGTTCACTAATACAGATATTGTAAGATTGCGAGAAGCGCGTTGCATAGTTGCCAACGATATAAATTATTTAGATGCTTTGTTGCCAGAACTGTCAACTTTCCCTGACTCTCGTGAATTAATATGTATACATCAGGATTTGTCTCATCATGCTGAATTAGAGAAGGCGATTGATTCTGGTGATTTGCCACCATTAGCTGACTCTAAAAGTGAAACTATTGAGGGTGCCTACGCTCTATTAGATAAAATTACAAACTTTTTTTCTCTTTCAGAACAATTGCAGAGTATGGGTGGTGAGAATAATAATGCTCGTAGATTGTTGAAGCAATCTTCCATTAATTTGGCATCGTTAATAGAAATTTTTGATAGTTTGGGTGCAGAGATTAATGCAGCTGTTATAGAGCGTAACGATTTTTTAGCAAAGCCTATTGCTCTCCCCAAAGATATTGAGCTTGATGAAGAAATAATTCAAGCAGTGCAAAATAAAGCTGCTGGTAAATCTGCATTTGGATTAAGTGGGTTGATTGGTAAAGGTATTGTTAAGAAAAAAATGGAAGAAATAAGAATTCTAGCCAGCTCGCCTGAGACTCAAGAAGATTGGAAATATATTCAAGCCTATCTCTTACTTCAAAGACAGTTCCGTGAATTGATTATACGGTGGAATAGTATCGCGTTGGAATTAGGGATGAATTGTTTTGAAACAGTAGAGCCTATTCATGTATTTAAGGCTATAGAGTATCACTCACTGCATCTTATTCTTAGAAAATGCATAATGCTTGAACAAGCAATTGTAAGCCAATCTCAAATTATTATCCCAGCTTGGAGCAGGCATTTAGAGATTGAAGAAAATAGAGAGTGTTTGCAAGAATTACAGTCATTTCTTAATAGTCACATCTTACGTTATCGTTTAGCTAGCGCATGGACTAACAAGGATCAACTCCAAAGAAATCTCTCAAATTTCAGTGGAGAAGTTATTGATGCTTTTAAAGAGTTTTTAGCAAGCACGCTTGGTAATTCATCTGTGATGGATGCTGAAATGCAGGATAAATGGTCACGTTTAATGGATGAGTTGAAGCGTATTCACGGTTTGAGAAGTGCTTTTACTGACATTCAAGAAATATGCAATCTGATAAAAAAGTCTGGTGGGCAAAAGTGGGCGGAAAAACTTCGTACTCAATCCGCAAATCCTACGATTGATTTATTGTTGCCTAACAATTGGCAGATAGCCTGGCGTTTGCGATGTTTAGATTCATATCTTGAAGAAGCAGATGCAAGGGAAGAACTTAAAAAATTAGCTAACGAAAGAAATACAGTGGAAGTGCAGTTAGCAAAAGCCTACCGAGACGTCGTTGCAAAACGTACTTGGTTAAAATTAGCAGAAAATGCTACACCTAATATTCGTGCAGCACTTGAAGCATTTCGTACAGCAGTGACGAAAATAGGCAAAGGTACTGGTAAGCGCGCTGCAATTTTTCGCCAAAATGCACGCAAGGCTGCTGCACAAGCAAATTCAGCAATTCCATGTTGGATTATTCCTCATTGGCGAGTAGCTGAATCTTTGCCGCCTCAATTTGGTTGTTTCGACTTGGTAATTATTGATGAAGCCTCACAGTCTGATTTTTCAGCATTGCCTGCACTTCTTAGAGCAAAAAAAGTATTAATAGTTGGTGATGATAGACAGGTTTCTCCAGATGGCGGATTTATCGAAGTTGATAAAATTAAAAATTTGATGACTCGCCACTTAATGGATCAAGTTGATATCTTTCGCGCACAAATGGATCCAGGGCAATCAATATACGATCTTTTTAAAGTAGTGTTCGCACAATCCTGTACCATGCTTAAGGAGCATTTCCGTTGTGTGGGACCGATAATTGAGTACTCAAAACGAGAAGTTTACGATCATGAATTAAAGCCCATGCGCTTGCCTAAAGCATCTGAAAGACTTGATCCACCACTTGTTGATGTGCTGGTTGAAGATGGGTTCCGTAAAGGTGATATCAATCTTCCTGAAGCGCGATTTATCGTCGACGAAATTAAAAAAATTTGTTCTGATGATAAAATGCATCATAGAACAATTGGGGTTGTTTCACTTTTGGCAGATAAGCAGGCAATGAAAATATGGGAAATGCTTGAAGCTGAACTTGGACCTGAAGAAATAAAACGTCACGAGATTGCTTGCGGTGATGCTCGCACATTTCAGGGTAAGGAGCGAGATATCATGTTTCTATCGATGATTGTTTCGCCTGGTGATGCGCACGCTCAAACCAAGAATTCCACTGTTCAGCGGTTTAATGTGGCTGCATCGCGTGCGCGTGATCGAATGTATTTGGTGCGAAGCATTGAGCTTGAACAGCTCAGTCCCAATGATACGCTACGTAGGAATTTAATTTCACATTTTGAAGTTCCTTTTGCGCAAGATGAGCAGAAAATAGAAGATTTACGAGCATTATGTGAATCGGACTTTGAAAAAGAAATTTACGATCTTCTTGTTGAGAGAGGATATCGAGTTATTCCGCAAGTCAAAATAAGTCAATACCGAATTGATATGGTTGTTGAAGGTTATAATGATGCGCGGCTTGCAATAGAGTGTGATGGGGATCGTTACCATGGTGCCGATCGTTGGGAAGATGATATGCATCGGCAGCGCATTCTAGAACGTGCAGGATGGCAATTCTGGCGCTCATTTGCATCAGATTTTGTTAGGAATCGTAAAGAAGTGGTTGATGACTTAATATCTGCTCTTACTAAACGAGGTATTGAACCTATTGGAGGTGATGCTGCGCCACGTAGCATACATGCCGAACAGAGACGTGTTATAGCTATATCTAATAAAAAAGAAGATGAGTCAGAAAAAGGCGATTTGAGTTTAGAAGAGGAATGCACTGTTGAATAATATAAATTACTGAATTACTCTTGGCGCAAGCAGAAACGCTTTGTAAAGAGTGGATTTCTTAGCAGTTTATTTTTTTGTTTCAATCGTTCTCATTTTTTTCGCTACTTTATCTAAAATCGCATTCACATATCTGAACCCTTCTACAGTGCCAAATGTTTTGGCTAAACGCAGTGCTTCGTCGATGACAACGCGATAGGGGATATCAGGTCTATAGGCTAATTCATAGATACCAATGCGCAATACGGCGAGCTCCACAGGATTTAAATCGGTGATGGGTCTATCCAGCAACGGTTTCATATGATCATCTAATGAATCTGCTTGTTTAGGAATATCGCGTAATAGCTCAAGAAAATAAGGCACATCTACATTTTCCAGTGATTCCCAAGAAATAAATTGCGCTTCGATGTCGCAAGCAGACATGGCGGTAAGCTGCCATTGGTAAATAGCTTGTAGTGCGAGTCGACGTGCGAGACGTCGGGGTGTAGGGGATTTTTTATTCATGAGTAGTTTCTTCTAATTTTTTAATCACATCACTAAATGCATCTATGCCTTCGAAGCTGCGGTAAACCGAAGCAAATCGTACGTAAGCGACGGCATCTAATTGTCGTAATTCTTCCATCACCCATTCACCTAATTGAGACGAAGAAATTTCACGTTCTCCACTGGCGCGTAACTTATGTGTGATATGTGTGATGGCTGTTTCTAATTGATCTGCGCTGACTGGACGTTTTTCCAGTGCTTTCATCATGCCGATACGTAGTTTTTGACCATCAAAAAGGCTGCGTCGCTGATCGCGTTTGATGATTTGCGGCAGCATGAGTTCTGCTGTTTCGTAAGTGGTAAATCGTTCTGCACAGGTGGCGCACTCGCGGCGGCGGCGTACCTGGTTATCTTCGTCGACTAACCGAGAATCGATGACGCGGGTGTCGGGTGTATGACAGAAGGGGCATAGCATATTAGAATTCTCTCAGCCAAGTCGGAAAATAGTGCCCATCATGTATTCAGTCGCAAACACGCCGTAAATACATCCCTGTAGGCTCGGATGTTTCATCCATGAAACATACGGTTTGCTTATGAATACATGATGTGCACAATTCACATAACATACGCTTATTTATACACCGGAAATTGTTTGCATAACGCCAGCACTTTTTTCTTCACTTCAGCAATCGCTACTGGATTTTGATAATCATCCAACACATCGCATAGTAAATTTGCCAATATTTCTGTTTCTTTTTCCGTAAAACCGCGTGTCGTAATCGCAGGTGTACCAAGTCGAATACCGCTTGTCACAAAGGGTGAGCGTGGATCATTGGGTACAGCATTTTTATTCACGGTGATATTGGCTTCACCTAAAATATTTTCTGCTTCTTTCCCCGTAATTTCTTTGCCGATGAAATCTACTAAAAACAGATGATTGTCTGTGCTACCGGAAACGATTTTATAATTTCGCTTCACAAAAGTTTCCGCCATTTTGCGTGCATTTTTAACGACTTGTGTTTGGTATTGTTTGAAATCAGGTTGTAGTGCTTCTTTGAATGCCACCGCTTTTGCTGCAATCACATGCATCAAAGGACCGCCTTGGATGCCAGGAAATATCGCAGAGTTGAGTTTTTTCTCGATGTCGGGATTAGCTTTGGCGAGGATCAAACCGCCGCGTGGACCGCGTAATGTTTTGTGTGTGGTAGAAGTGGTCACGTCGGCAATTTGCACAGGAGACGGATAAACGCCAGCAGCGATTAAACCCGCCACATGTGCCATATCCACCATCAAATAAGCACCGATTGCATCTGCGATCTCGCGAAATTTTTGCCAATCAACAACGCGTGAATAAGCTGAAAATCCTGCAATAATCATTTTGGGTTTGTGTTCTTTCGCGAGTTTTTCTACTTCTTCGTAATCGATTTCGCCCGTGTCAGGCCGAATGCCATATTGTATGGCGTTGTAATGTTTGCCGGAGAAATTGACTTTAGCACCATGGGTGAGGTGTCCGCCGTGTGCCAAGCTCATACCTAATATTGTGTCGCCCGGTTCTAGTAGCGCTGTAAACACAGCAGCATTGGCTTGTGAACCAGAGTGCGGTTGCACGTTGGCATAGTCTGCATTGAAGAGTTTTTTGACGCGATCGATGGCAAGTTGTTCTGCGATGTCGACAAATTCGCATCCGCCGTAGTAACGTTTACCAGGATAGCCTTCGGCGTATTTATTCGTGAGTACAGAACCTTGTGCTTCCAGTACGCAGGGGCTCACGTAATTTTCAGACGCGATGAGTTCGATATGATCTTCCTGGCGTTGAATTTCAGACTGAATGGCTTGTGAAAGTTCAGGGTCAAACTGCGCAATTTTGATGGTGGAACTAAACATGTATACTTCTCCGAAATTAAAAATATTTAAAAGATTTAACGCAAAGGCGCAAAGACGCTATAAAGGCAAAGATCGCAAAAAGGCAAAATCAAAATATTTTTTAAATTTTTTAATCTTTTTTGCGTCTTGGCGTCTTTGCGCGTTTGCGTTAAAGGTTTTATCTTTATGATTTTTCGAGATTGTAGCCTCGATAACAAAATACCACAATGAACAAAGCGCTTTACCCCCACCGCATCTCCATCGCGCCGATGATGGATTACACCGATCGCCATTTACGCTATTTATTCAGGCTTATTTCAGCTCGTACCTTGCTTTACACTGAAATGATTACCATGGAGGCGATTTTGCGTGGAGATCGTCACTATTTGTTAGATTATCATTCTGCCGAACACCCTTTGGCGCTGCAATTGGGGGGGAGTGATCCTAAAAAACTCGCGATATGTGCGCGAATTGCACAGGATTATGGCTATGATGAAATTAACCTCAACGCAGGTTGTCCCAGCGATCGTGTGCAACAGGGGAAATTCGGCGCGTGTTTGATGAAAGAACCCACATTGGTGGCAGATTGTTTGGGTGAGATGCGTGAAAGTGTGGCGATTCCTGTTACGATTAAAACCCGTTTAGGGGTAGATGAAATAGACAGCTATGATTACTTAGTTCAATTTATTGAACAGGTGATGACGTCAGGTTGTGATATATTTATTTTTCACGCGCGCAAAGCGTGGTTGCAAGGATTAAGCCCAAAAGAAAATCGCACTGTTCCACCATTACGCTATGATATCGTGCATCAAATCAAAAAAGATTTTCCCGGGTTAACGGTGATTTTAAATGGCGGTATTCAGACGGTTTCTGACATGCAAGCAGCGCTTGAAAAATTAGATGGTGTGATGGTGGGAAGGCAGGCTTGTGATTCTCCTTATTTTCTCGCAGAATTTGATAAAGTTTTTTATGATGAAGATAAAGAAATCCCCTCACGAATAGAAATTATTGAACAATTTATACCGTATATTGAAACGCAGTTAAAACAAGGCGTACGTTTGAATTCTCTCTCACGGCATTTATTGGGTTTGTTTCACGGCACAAAAAATGCTAAACAGTGGCGGCGGTATTTGAGTGAAAATTCGCATAAAGCAGATGCAGGTATTGAAGTGATTCGTGAGGCAATGAAATTATTATAAATGCCTAAATGTTTTTTCTTTAGCCGTCATTGCGAGAAGGGCGCGTTTTTTGCGGACTTCGCGGCAATCCAGAAAAAACCCAAAATAAAAAAATCAAAATTAAGTTTTTTAAATTTTTATCGAGACAACCATGCAAGAACTCCAACAAAAAATCCAAAAACTCCACCTGGCTGATATCAAGCACCATATCTTTTTATGTGCGGGTCAAACCAAACCGAAATGTTGTTCTTACGAAACAGGTTTAGTCTCCTGGGAGTACTTAAAAAAGCGCTTAAAAGAACTCGATTTACTTGAGATTTACCGCACAAAAGTTGATTGCCTGCGAGTGTGCTGCGAAGGACCTATTGCTGTGGTGTACCCTGAAGGTGTTTGGTATCGCTCCTGCACACCAGAAGTGTTGGAGCGAATTATCCAGGAGCATTTGATTGGTGGGCAGCCAGTGAAGGAATATGTGTTTTTTCCGTAAATTCTTCACTTAAATTTTGGCGTGTTTACGTTGTTTTTCGCCACTGTGTAATGTGAGCCATTGGAATCATTCATCAGGCTCCACTTCTGTATTTACAATAATTTTCCATTTTGAATCACGTGATAAATTTTTATATGGGGCATTAGAAGCTAGTTTTACCCAATGCAATTTTTTATTTTTTATTGTTTTGGCTAGAACATCAGCAAGTTGATGGAATCCCAGAGAATCTAATAAATAGCCCAAACGCTGTACCCAAAATAGTTCAGTATAGGTGGTAGTAAGCTTTATTAATTGTTTTGTATTAATGCTATTAGCAAGTTCTGTCAATACAGTAGCTACATTGTTTATTCCAGCAGCATGTTGCGGGGCGCTGACCAGGTCTAAAGCAACAACTTCTGGTGTGGCAACCAAAATAGTTCCTGTAGGAGTGTTGAAGGATTTGGTTGGTAGTTGTTTTATATATTTATTTGCTATAAATATGATTCGTACTCTTCCGCAGTTGAATGGGCGACGATTCTTTGTGGTGATAACTTGGATGTGTTAAAACTTGCGCAGGATATCGTTTTTCAATATCCTGCGCGTGTTTTAACACGCCATGGACGCGTTTTCAGTAGATGTCGCAATGACAGCATAGGGGGTTGAGTTTTTTTACCTCATAGATCGGGAGGGAGAGCCAGATTCTAAAGCGCTTGAAGTGCTTGCTCTATGCTGAAGTCTTTCATGAAGTAAATGAGCTATTCTTGTAGATCTTTCCATATCACTCTCAGTTTTTGCCCGTACTTTTTCTATATCTGCGCCGTTAATCAATAATAAGTCCACAATGTGATGTTGTTCAGTTTCAAGCGCATTATAAAGAGGTGAACGACCTTCTTTATCTGCTTGATTTGGATCTGCGCTTAACTCTAAAAGGCGGGTTACTGCGTCCTCCCACCCTCGCTCACTCACTGCATGCAAAAACGTACGTCCTTCTTCATCTGGCGCTTTAATTACTTCAATTATTTGGTCTATATTTTCATTTGCCTGGTCTGTATTTTCATCTAAAATTTTTATGAAAGATTCTTCATCGCCTTCTGTCGTAGTGTAAATCAATCTATCCCATAATATTTCCTGCTCTTCAGTAAACGGATCTTCAAAATCAGAAGATGCATGTTCGCCATCTATACTTGAAAAAGTACCGCTATTGTTCAGTCCTTCTGCTGCCATTTTAGCCTCCTCCTTAATAAAACCATAATAATTGGCTGATATTATTCATAAAAACCAAACAAATTCAAGCGTGGCGACACATATAAATGAGAGGTGGAAAATGGCAGGTGCGATGAGAGACAGAGAACATGAAGAGGAAAGAGCAGTGAAACTTACTCCTCCTCCAGTAGAATTAACTGTTGAAGAAATTGAAAGCGCATGTAAATACGCTTATGAGATTACTGCTGGTTGCTTTCCATATGGAGATATTCTTAAGAGCACAAAAAAACCATCAGCTTCCCACAGAATGTACAAATTGCACGAAAACTCAGGATTCTTGCTAAGAGATAAAGGGATTTGGGTAAATGGTTTAGATGGCATAGACAGAGAATATCCATTTGCTAATAAATGGGACTCAAGTAGATCTAGGCAAGTGGGTCCAGTTGGGGCTGATACCCAAGAAGAAAAAGGGTATTGGATCGCACGCGAAAAATTAGCGAGAGGTTTGAGTGAAATGCATGGTGCGGCTGCTGATTCCCATTTTGCTGTGATTGCTTTTAGAGCATTTAAAGATGCATTTCCTACCATCCCTATTGCTCATATAAAAATTAAGCTTTCTAAGAGAGATGATAAAACAAAACGTGATCCGCGAGAATTTTTAATTGTTGGGTTAGATACTGAGGAGTGTAAATTGATTGATGAGTTTAACTTTGATCGGTTTGTCGCTAGAGTAGAGAAGGATGAGAAAATTAGGATTTGTGATTTCACGAATGCGAGACAACCTTATTTTTCAGCAAAGTATATAAAGGTTTATTTAGATGCTTTAATAAATGAAAAAGATTTAGCACGTATTAAAAAAGGCGAATGGGAAGTGCCGGAAGCGCCTATTGGCTTAAATAAAAGAAAGAAAGAAAATGAATATCGCATTGTTTCTCTCGAAGCAAGAATGCATTTATCAAATTCACCCAATACCTCTCACGATACGTCGCATACTTCTGATACAAAAGATACTGAGAAGCCAAAAGCCTTGCCACCTGAAAAACCATGCGCTAATCCGCTTGCTATCTTTTATGCCCCAAAGCCCCCCCGTTCTTCTCATGCGAAAGGAACGTATGCTAGTCGAGCTGCAGCGGTTCCGTCTCATGTGAGAGGAACGGAGACTAATCGAGTTGCAGTGGTTCCGCGAATAGAAGGACAAAAAGTAGCTGTAGGCTCAAATTTTTTAGACGCTAGTTATCATGGGACGGGGATGATGAAGCCGAAAAGAGGAGGGTTGCTTGGTTCTGGGGCTGCAAGTGGCACACGTCATGGTACAGGAACGTTGAGCAGAAGAAGAGAATCTCCATTTACTTCAGAAACAGCAAGTCGTTTTTCTGCACTTCCTGCTATTTCGGTAGTAAAACCAGATATAGAGTATGTGCAAATTGTTGGGCTAGATAAAGAGGGAGAAGATTCATTCTTAGATGGGAAATTTGAGGAACTGAATGATTGTGTAGAAAATGGGCAGTTTGCTGGTGCAATTGTTACTGTCAGTAAAACTGATGAAGAAGACGTCACATGGTCTTTAGAACATTTTTTACAAGACTCAATAAAAAAACGAGATCGCGTAAAGTTTACATTAGAAAGTAGAGGTTGCTCTGTAGGTGATTCTTCAATCCGAATGATAAGAGAAGAGATGCTTATTTCTAAAAAAGCGGTTGAAGCTGAGGTAGAAGCGCCTTCCCCTCGTCGTCGAAGAAAAGTACGCATTCGACCTCGTACTTCAAAGCCTGCATCTTCAGCTGATACTGCTTCATCTAACTCGGCATTGGATGATGTAACACCACTGGCTCAAGAAGTTGGTCCTCTAACAAAAATATCCTCACATTCGAGTAGAGAATCTCTCGCCAGTTCATTAAATAGATGGGGCATATTGCCAAGCATTAGCAAAGACTCTGCAACATCACAGGCAGCGCTTAAGCAAACTAAACTACAAACTGAAGATTATCAATCAGCCTAGTGTTGCCTAAAAAAGCAGCAGATAAAACAATAAGATTTTTATCGTTTATTTCAGGGGCATTTAAATTATTTTTATTGCGGATGGCAACATAATCTACTTTATCAAAACCATTTTTTAGCAATTGCTTAGTCGCAAGCTGACAAAGTTTTTTGTAATCAGTATTTTTGTTTTTGATTTGCTCGCGAACCCAACATAATGTTTGATGTAATGTGGATGCTCTCTTTCTTTCTTCTTGATTTAGATATTGATTTCTAGAACTCAATGCCAATCCATCTTTTTCTCGTATAATTTTTTCAGAAAGAATTTTAATGGGAAAATCCAGGTCTTTGACCATCTGTTTTAAAATCACCAACTGCTGAAAATCTTTCTCTCCAAACACAGCAATATCGGGTTGCACGATGTTAAATAATTTACTCACGACTGTTGTCACGCCATAAAATAATCTGGGTCGTGTGATGCCACACAAGTCATCCGATAAACCTGGTAAATTTACGGTGGTCGCTGACGTTTTTCCATCAGGATAAATTTCATTTATTTCAGGTAGAAAAACCACATCTACGTGACAAGCTTTTAATTTCGCGAGATCAGATTTTTCTGTGCGAGGATAACGACCAAAGTCTTCAGTGGGACCAAATTGAAGTGGGTTCACAAAAATACTCACAATCACTTTATCCGCATGTTTTTGCGCTTTTTTGACGAGTGCTAAATGTCCGTCATGTAAATTTCCCATGGTGGGCACAAAAGCGATTTTTTTATTTTCTCGCCGCCATTGTGAGACAAGCTTTCGTAATTTTGAAATGGTATGAATAGTTTGCATTTATTTGGAGCGTTGATTATAAATCCAGGAAATCTGTGAGAGCATGTTTGATTTTTTGAATTAAAGTTGGAGGGAGAATGCCTAATTCTTCTCTGAATAAGCTATTATCCCATGCGAGCATTTGGTCGATTAAAATATCGCTAGAATGAGTCAAACCTGCAATACCTTGTGGGACATTAATGCGCAATGGAAAAGTATCGCCATTGATAACTTTAGATGTTAAAGGTAAGACAACAGTACTTTTTAAACCGCCTAAAACAAATTCATTAGGTTGTATAGCTAAACAGGGTCGTTGTTTCCCGGGTTTAGTTCCAACGCGTGGTTCTAAATCTACTGTGTAAATATGCCATTGTTTTGGATGTAATATCATGCTGATTTTATTCTTGAATAAGGCTGAAATTCTTTATTTATTTCATGACTATTGGCAGCAACAAGCTTAGCGGCTTGTTTTCGTCTTTCTATTTTGTTTTGTTGGCAGTTAGCTTCTTTTTCAAGTAACGCTAATCCAGCTCTGACCACATCAATTTTTTTGTGAAAATGCAGAATTTTTTTCAAATTTTCTATATGTTGATTGTCGATATCACGAATCATTAAAGGGATGCCCATAAGATACCTCCGTAAAATAAATTTTTTTCACCATAGCATGTTTTTGACTTTATTTAAAACTCTGCGCCAAACTCGGAAATTTCCCTGCTTTTACATGATCGATATAAGCTTTCACTGCACCTTGTACACCCTCTTTTTGTCCTTCTAAAAAATTCTGCACAAAGGTAAATGTTTTTTCTGAGGTGATACCTAACATGTCATGCAATACCAGCACTTGCCCATCGCAGTAGGGTCCTGCGCCTATGCCGATCGTAGGAATCGTTAATGCTTTAGAAATTTCTTCTGCGAGTAGATAAGGCACACATTCTAATACTAATAATTTTGCACCGGCTTTTTCTAGTGTCAACGCAGTGTCTAATATCTGTTGTGCTTGTGCGCTGTCACGGCCTTGTACTTTGTACCCACCCAATAGATTTACTGATTGCGGTGTTAATCCCAAGTGTGCACAGACGGGAATACCTTGTCTGGCTAAGTGTTGAATCGTTTCACTCAACCAATCACCGCCTTCGAGTTTTACGATCTCGCTACCCGCTTGCATCAAACGAGCGGCATTTTCTAGCGCTTTTTCAGGCGTTGCGTAAGTCGCAAATGGCAGGTCAGACATGATGACGGCATTGGGGTTTGCACGTTTCACGCAACCAGTGTGGTAAACCAAGTCATCTACCGTGACAGGTAAAGTTGAATCATATCCCCCGATGGTCATGCCCAGTGTATCGCCGATTAATAAAATCTCTATACCTGCTTTATCTAATACTTTGGCGAAAGTAGCGTCATATACCGTTAAACAGGTGATTTTTTCACCTTTTTGTTTGAGGCGTTGAAGGTGGGAGAGCGTGATATTTGTCATGGGTTTGGGAAGTGGGGTAAAGTTTGGCTGAGTATAAATTAAAGAGTGAAAATATAGAAATACAATACGCTTAATATTGCGCTAAGGTGGGTGATTTACAGTGCGCGTGTAATATTGCAAATTATTGTCCTAGGTGAATCATGAGAGCAAAAAGAGAAATAAGACACACACAAGAATCATGGTATATCAGCGCATTTAGATGGTTTGTGCCATTGACGCTTCTTTTTTCTGAAGGCGCAAGAGCTGCTTCAGACGTTAGTCGAATATCTGCCGCCGCTGCATCTGCGAGATCAGCACAGAACAGCAGAAAGCTAGCTTCTTCTTACGGCGACGTCTTATCACAAACAGAAATTCCCACTGTCACACCGTTACCTTCTCCAGTTCCATCCATCACACCTGTCTCTGGTAGAGGTGGATATGCAGAAGCGCAGGGTCATAGAGGTAGACAGGCTGCGATAAGAGATGTAGCTGCACGTAAAGTTACCGCAAGAAAAAATGATGAAGCGCTATTGTCAAAAGCAAATAAAAAAGATTATCGAGTTGTGAAAACAGGGGGAGAAATAGAAAGTATTAATCAGATTCGTACTGCATTAATAGGAGAACAGCATGGAGTTTGTGATAAGCCGCGTTTTATACTAGCAAAAGAAATAGCTCGAGGTAGGGATCCTGACAAGGTATTTGTTCTTAATGAGAATGCGCGTTTTGATCAAGAATTTGATTGTGCTGAAATAGGAGTTCAATCTATTGCGAGTACTTGTCGAGGTTGGAATGCACCTGAAAAAAGTGTATATGGAAAATGTTTGGTGATGGAATATGAGGGCATAAATGATAAAAATAGTTTTCATCTAAGCTTTGATGCAGAAATTGAAAAAAATAAGTTAGCGGAATTAACTATAGAGAAACAAATTTCTATGATTCAATCAGGATTGGAAAGGCATATAAAAGAAAAAGAAGATAAACAGACAAGTCACCAAAAAAAGCATAATGAAGCTTATTCTAGATACAAACATAAAAAACCCATGGCACGGTTTGAAGATTTTGATTCTCCATATGCTTTAGAAGTTGATATGTGTAGAATGAATATAAACTTTCTTCAAGAGATGCTATTTCAATTTAAACAAGCAGTAGAAGGCGTTTTACCTAAAGGTTGGAGTCCTGTTAACTATATCAGAAACCTTATAGTGAGAAATATTAATCACGCAAGTGATCAATTCCATCAAAAATGGAGAGAAGGCGGACATGATATGGAAAGGCAAAATGCCTATCTCTTGCGGAGTATAGAAAACATACGAGCAGCACATCCTGATGCTACGATTATTGTATTTGCAGGAAACTCTCATGTTGATGAACATTTTGAAAAGCAACGCTTATCTGCTGATGCTGCTGAGGTATCACAAAACGCAGCAAGGAATCTTCGGGTTGCTTTAGATGAGCGAGTTGAAGAAGATCCAGATGAAAATTACGCCATACTTTCTTGTACTCGTACCAGATGAAAAAACTAATTGATAAACATATCCTTCTCGGCATCACTGGTGGCATTAGCGCTTACAAAAGCGTTGATTTGGTGCGGCGTTTGCGTGAAGCAGGTTGTGAGGTGCGTGTGGTGATGACAGACGCAGCACAGCAGTTTGTGACGCCGCTGACTTTTCAGGCGGTGTCTGGATATCCTGTTACTGGAGACGGTTTTGCTGGGAGTGAGGATGATAAATTTAAATTCTCTTCTTTACAAAAAGCCAAGCATAAAGACCCCCTCCCTTTATCCCTCCCCCCTCATAAAAATCATTCCGGGGGAGGGGAGAAAAATTCAGGCATGGACCATATCGCACTCGCTCGCTGGGCAGATGTGATTTTAATTGCACCTGCCACAGCAGATTTTATGGCGAAGTTGGCGCATGGATTCGCAGACAATGTGTTGAGTACGTTATGTGTTGCGAGCGAAGTGCCGATTATTGTGGCGCCTGCGATGAATCAAGCGATGTGGAAAAATGTAGCCACACAAGCCAATAGAGAAATATTATTGAAACGCGGTGTGCAGTTTTTAGGTCCTGCAGAAGGCTCACAAGCATGTGGAGAATTTGGCGCAGGGCGGATGTTAGAGCCAGCAGAGATTGTGACAGCGCTGGAGAATAAACTGACAAATTTTGTTCCTGCTGAACTATCCTCCTTTAGCCGTCATTGCGAGGGGGACGCGCTTTTTGCGGACACCGCGGCAATCCAGAAAAAATCAAACAGCAATTTTCAAAAAATAAAATTTTTAATCACCGCAGGCCCTACCCAAGAACCCATCGACCCCGTCCGTTATCTCACCAATCGCAGCTCAGGCAAAATGGGTTATGCATTGGCACAGATAGCTGCACAACAAGGTGCACAAGTCACCTTAATCAGCGGTCCAACTGCCTTAGCGTGTCCGCCCGGCGTTACGCGAGTTTCAGTCACCACCGCATCCCAGATGTATCAAGCAGTCATGGCACAGGTGAAAAAAAATGATGTATTTATCAGTACGGCAGCTGTGTCAGATTATGCTGTCAAAAATATCGCTCAACAAAAAATCAAAAAAAATGATCAAGATTTAGCGCTTGTTTTAACGCGTAATCCAGATATTTTATCTGCTGTGAGTGCCCTCAAGAAACCACCTTTTACTGTAGGGTTTGCTGCAGAAACAGAAAATTTAAAATCCAATGCGCTTAAAAAATTAAAAGAAAAAAAGTTAGATATGATTGCAGCGAATAATGTGGTAGAAGCGGGGGTTGGGTTTGATGCGGATGAAAATGAATTATTAGTGTTGTGGAAAAATGGGGAAGAGGTTTTTCCGAAGCAATCTAAAATACAGTTAGCAGAAAAATTGTTAAATGTGATTTTTAAGCATGTTCATCAAAGATAATTTTCAATGTTTAGAGCGCCGTGGAAGACTCCTAAAATATCCAGCGAATCTGTTTCTTTGTTGAAGAGATAAACTACTCGATAATGTCCATATAATAAAATTCGTATTTCTCCTTCTTTTTCTTTTCGGTATCTATAGCCTATTTCAGGGAAATTTATCAGTAGTTCAGCCTTTTTATAAATTTCAAAGACCACTTTTTGGGCTGCAGTAGAATTATCCAGAGCAATATAGTCGTGTATCTCTTTTAGCCACTTCTCTGCTTCAGCTGTCCAGTTTATTTTTGCCATGTTCGAATACGATGCTCCATTTCTGTGTGTGTAATAAATCGATTATTTCTTAGATCTTCTAATCCTCGTTCAATCATGCGTTCAAAGTAAAGTTCCTTCATTATTTCCTCATAAGAAGCATCTGTGGGTTGAGAAGCAATTACGCTTGTCATAATTTCTTTTGGAGTTTGATAGTGTGCTTGTTGCATAAATTATTGCCTTTATTTGAGTTTGAATTACTGCCACAGCATAGTTTGTTTTTTGAAAAATTTCCACAAATAAACCACTAATAACCTATTCACCATACCCCGCTATTGTTTAAAGTACCGCAGGGATTTTTATTCAAATTTTTAGCGCTCTTTAATATTTTCTTAAGTATCTTCCTTTACAGTACGATGAGTTTCACAGGATATCTCAATTTTGCGAGATATCTTGATCATCACTATATTTCCATCCCATTCACTGAATTTAAGCGAGGTAACAGCATGCGAGATCCACAAGAACAAGCACAACAAGATGGAATCCCATTAGAACAAACCGAACATACCCCGCTAGTACTGCAAGCTAATGCAGTCGTCGTTCATATCCCCGGAGCAGATGCCGCTCACGCTGATGAAGCAAATCAGCACAGATGGGCAGGCGAACATAGACGGAGGGCACAGACGGAGTTTGTCGCAGGCACAATATGTTGTCTCTTGCTACTAGGAGGCGCTGGCGTGGGGATATGGCAGTGGGTCAAATTCGATAAGTGGAAGGAGGCTCAGCGCATACTCGCGCTTATTCCCAGTCCCAGCCCTACTTCTAGCCCCAGTGCTACTCCTCTGAGTCTCAGCGTCAGTCCCAGCCCTAGTGCTACTCCTGATCCCGTCCTTGTAGGATTATTAAACTTTTTAAAAGCCAATGTCACGATTCCTGATGAGAATCAGGATGGCAAGCTTATTCCTATCAGTTACGACGCGACCCCAGAATTTTGGGAACGCGTATGCGCGACGGAACCTTGTGTGCCACTGAGTGCTGATCCCAACAGCCCTTCTTTTCAACTCCAAACTGAGCGTATTTTAAGTACGGTAGGTTCAGATATTTATGACGCAGGCGTATGGCAAATTGTGATGGCGCTGACAGGAAATATGGATTTTGCTTATAACCAGGAGCATTTTTTAAATACGGGACGAACAGCGGACGCAAACCCGCTCTCAACTATTCGTGCTACCACGGATGGTAATATTTTTCGCTACAATAACCAGTCAATTACGCTAAAAGATCGTGCTTATATTTTTAGAATGTTAGGCCCTGCTTTTGTAAATCCTGACCCGTTAGCAGGTCGACTAGCAGGCATCCCTGATTCAGCCACTCAAACGTGGGTAGATTGGAAGCCTATTTCAGGTGAAAACGCCTGGGCTAATTATATTGCGCCATTACAAATGCTCTATGCAAAATACAATCAAAATGCAGCTGCTATTCCTCTGTCAGAGATGGAACGTTCTCATGGTGTCTTTACAGCGGTTAGCGCGATGCAAGCCAATATCGGTGGCATTTATTACACGACGTCAGGTGTTGCGCCAAATCAGGGAAGTGGTGAGGTCAATCCTTATAGTATCTCCGTGGAAAACACCGTTTCCATGTTATCAGGGCTATCGATGTATCGCGCTGTTCTCATGGCAAAAGGACCAACAGAAAAATTTGCCGATGGTGTGACGGTTGAAAGAGAGCTGCAAACAGTGCAAAACGTGATGGTGGCAATCACCAATTTCCTCAAAGATTATGCAAATAATCCTGCGTATTGCAATCCAGTTTGAGTAACATGAGGAGGCAAGACTGGCAGAGTAGTATCAGTCGTAGCATCAACGGGTTGTTCCGCCGATTCTTGCCTTAACTCTATGCTCACTGCATCTTGTATATCAGCTTCTAAAGCTTGCATCAGCTTTTCCACTTCTACTAACTGACTCTCAGAAATGCCGTCTTTTGCTAAAAATTTTCCTACGTCTGTCTTGCAAGCTTGCAATGAAAGCTCACATTCATACAACCAATCTGTATCCAGCGTGTTTGATGTGTTAAGCAGCGTAAAATTAGCTTCAGCTGTTTCAAGCTGCGCTTGCAATACGCCCAATCGCTGCATTTTTTCTTCTCCAACTACTGTGTGCTGAGGAGCAAAAAAAGATCTGGCATACGTTGCAAATTTCCCAGCTAAATGAACTGCAAGCCTACCGAGCATCACTTGGCTACCGATATCTGCTAGAGGATGTGCGGGTGCTGTTGTGTAAGCAACCTCTTCGTAAGTACCATTATCATTTTGATAAACCACACGTTGCGCGCCATCTATCTCTACGACTTGCGCAAATTTACTGCTATGTGTGGGCTGCGGAACATCAACACCAGGTGCTATAGCCGCAACTGCAGACGTTGCAGGACTCACGGCCGGCGCTTGTCTTGCGGGTGCAAGCCATTCAGAAAAACCTCTCACTAAACCGTATAAAGGCGGCTCAAGTCGCGTCGCTGCTGAAGTGACTGGCATAGCTCGACGCGCTTGTTCAACATCTGTGCGTACTGTATGTGTAGCACTTTCAACACTTGCTTGTTCAGTGGGCGCGCTCAAAGGATCCGTCGGACGTGCACCACCTAAATAAAATGGATTAACGTCTAAATGCATGGTGCAAATTGCCCAACCAGTAGAACAGGTATTAGGAATAGGATTGGCCATCCAACCAAAAGGAATGGCATACCGTTTGTTGGCATACACATACGCAAGATTAAGAGGAGCAGCAGAAGACAAAGCAGCGCCTGCGAAATTATCCGTACGCAGTGCTTGCACTCCTTCACGCATGCTGGCGGTATCATTGCGTAATGAGGCATATAACGCCGTATCATTTTGATAGTGATCAGCCAAAGCTTCTACCGCGTTGATGGCACCAAATGTCCATTCTGAAGATATAATCTCATGCTGTGGCACATAACGCGTGATCATCGTGCTAACAGACTGCCAAGAAACTGTGAGCTCAGCATCTCGATTGAAACTACCTGCAGCAGCCACTGCCACCTGATTATTATTTTGATCTAAAAACTGCAAGCCTGACAAGGGACTATCCTCGACTGAAGAACGCATAGGCACAGTGACTTCTTGTGTTTCTCCAAATGCAATTTCGCTGGTTGATATTTCAACAGGCGGTTCTGCTGTGTCTTCCCATAAAGCAAAAACCCGCAAATTATATGTAGGATCACTATCCCCATTTGCATTGGTCACAGTGACATTTACTTGTGGCTGAGTGACAGGTTCTGGTTGATTGCTGTAACCCACACCTTGAATTGGGTCAGAAGGTGAGCCTGTTTCACCAAAATAACCTGATGTTTCTTTAACGATTTGCCACATGCGATAAGCAGTGCCTGCACCAAACCACTCATCAATACGTTTAGGTCCCAGCACTGAGATTGTCCATG
>Ga0206941_10144_pt1 | contig 20772 bp, 19 predicted proteins | sample Alteio_BWOrgHeat_9_FD_153251 | JGI IMG/M metagenome (GOLD analysis project Ga0206941, IMG submission 153251) | Enriched cells from forest soil in Barre Woods Harvard Forest LTER site, Petersham, Massachusetts, United States -... | ecosystem: Environmental > Terrestrial > Soil > Temperate forest >...
AGCAGCGATCCGCCGATGGCTGTGAAGTTGAGCCAGCCGTGATGCGACGAGACAGCAACGCGGCTCAGGATGGCAAACAGGATCAGAAGATAGGCTGACATTATTCTCACCTCGGCAGGACTTGGGAAACTTATTATTTCACGCCCGGGTCGTGTTTCCTAGAGATCGTGCGAAAGTTGAAGTGATAAAAATGAGCGACTGCGGTTCTTCCGCTTGTTAACAAACTGAAGGCGTTGAAACCCAGGGGAAGATTGTGCTCTCCCACTCTATCGCAAAGTGCGCGACAGGATGGGCCACCCGACGTAGTCATGCGGGTTTAGATGGTGCAACCGGCGACCGGCGTTTCGAAGGATTTCGTTTTTCAGTTGCAGCCGCGTCCATCCGTTCGGCGATGGACTTGAAGCTGGGTGTGGGGCCCGCCCATTTCAACTGGTCCACATTGTCGAAGAGCGGGATGTCGGTGCGAAGAGTGGCGAGCGTGCGAAAGAGGAATGCGTGCTCGCGCTCACGCACCAGGGTAGCTGCGAGAGCGCTGGCACTTGCGGCGTTCACCTTCCACTCGCCGCTGTCGGCAGGGATGGATTCGAGATGAATGAACTTGGTCAGGACAGCGGCGGACGACTTTGCGCCCCAGCCAGGCAGACCCGGATAGCCGTCGGCTGTGTCGCCTACGAGCGCGAGGTAATCGGGGATAGAGGCAGGCGAGACGCCGAACTTCTGGATGACGCCGGCTTCGTCGCGCGTTTCGCCGGTGCGCCGGTTCAGCTGGACGATGCGGGTGCCGCTGACGCACTGGGCGAGGTCTTTGTCGGGAGTGCAGATGATGACCTGCTCAACGCGCGCATCCTGGGCGGCGAGAGCGGCTCCGGCGGCAAGGGCGTCGTCGGCTTCGAACTCGATCATCGGCCAGACCACGATGCCTGCCGCGGCGAGGACTTCTTCGAGCAATGGGAATTGCGACAGCAGATCGGCGGCCACGCCTTCGCTGGTTTTGTAGCCGGGCCAAAGCGCGTTGCGAAAGGATTCGACGACGTGGTCGGTGGCGACGGCAATATGGGTCGCTCCCCCACTGACCATGCCCAGGACGGAGGCGACGACGCCACGGACGGCGGCGATCTCGCGGCCGTCCTGATCTTTTGCGGAGGGCAGCGCGAAGTAGTGGCGGAAGAGCTCGTATGTGCCGTCGATAAGATGGACGATCAAGAGACGACTCCGAAACAACCGTAGCGGAAGGGTGGCTGCTCGATCAACTGCATCTACTTTTGCTCCCTGCCGCTCATGAACATACCTTCGATCTCCTGCTGCGGGCCGACGTAGACCCATCCGGAGAGAACGACATCACTAGGCTTCTGCGAGAGGATGGGGTAGTCGAAGCGCAGATCGCGGAACTGGACGGTGTGCCAATTGCGGTCGGGAGGATCGACGTTGTAGCCGGGTGGTGGCATCGCGCCTTTGTCTTCGACGACGGGCCATGATGACCAGTCGAGATAGACGCGGCCGAGCCAAGATCGTTTGGCCGCGAGCGTGGCCATGGTGACGGGCGGCTTGTAGGTGACGTCTTCGGCCGGCTCGCTTTCGATCTCGTCGGAGCGGGTGTGCACGGCGGCGCTCTGATAGTAGTCGGCGGTTTCGATGACGGCGCACCAGAGGAATGGGTTGATGGGCTCTGGTTCGGCGGCGACGCGCAGGATCGGTTCAGTCGTCACGTTGGAATTGCGAACCAGGTTGATGGCGTGCGCGTGTTCGGCATTACGCACAACATAGAGAAGGGCGATGAAGATGAGCGCTGCGATGGCCCAGCCGCGTCCGCGAAACTTGATGCGCCTGGCTCCGATCTCGCGGTCGGCGAGGCCAAAGAGCCAGGGCAAAACGAGCGCGAGCACGAGCGCGAGAAACATCAGCGGTTCAAAGATGAAGACGATATCCCACGAATACCAGCGGGGATTGAAGGGGAAGAACGGACGCAGGCCGTAATTGTTGGTGAAGTCGAGCAGCAGGTGGCTGAGGACGGCGATGAGCGCGAAGCACCAGAGCAGTCCCCAGTTTACGGGAGCCTTCGTCGGCTTTTTTCGGATCTTGTGGATGAGCCAGACTACGGCGACGGTGACGAGAGCGATGAACGGAGCAGCGAGGAAGGTATGCGTTATGCCACGGTGATGCTCGAATCCGGCGATCGGGCCGCCGAGGGCCGAGAACACGTCGAGGTCGGGGGCTTCTGCGGCGAGGGTCATGGCGAGCGTGGCGTATGCGGCCTTGCGGTTGAAGCCGGCGCGGGCGAGGCAGGCTCCGGTCAGGAAGTGGGTGACAGGTTCCATCGTTGCCAAGCTATCACACGGCTAGTAGGCGGCCAGCTGACCGTCTCATCGCTACCGCTCGTTAGCTGACCCGCTGCTTTCTATAATCCTTCTCATGGCCAGAAGCACACCCACAGAACAGATGGAAGCATTGCGCGATGAGATACGGCACCATGAGCATTTGTATTACGTAATGGATGCGCCGGAGATTTCAGACGCGGACTATGACGCGATCGTGCGCGAATTGCAGGCGCTCGAAAAAGAGCATCCGGAACTGATCACGCCGGATTCGCCGACACAGCGCGTGGGCGGCAAGCCAAAGGAAGGATTTCCCAAGGTTGCGCATTCGCGTCCGATGCTCTCGCTCGACAACGTGATGAGCGAAGAGGAGCTGCGCGACTGGGATCGGCGCGTGCGCGAGCGGGTAGGCGAGGGCGTCGAGATCAGCTATGTGTGCGAATACAAGCTCGACGGGCTTTCGATGGCGCTGCACTATGGGACGAGAGGCGGGCACGAGGCGAACGACGGCTCCGCGCTGCTGGTGCGTGCACTGACGCGGGGCGACGGGACGATTGGCGAGGATGTGACAACGAATGTGCGCACGATTCGCTCGGTGCCGCTGTCGGTTTCTGCAGCAAAACTGCGCAAGGCGAAGCTGCCTGCGACGTTCGAAGTGCGCGGCGAGGTGGTGATGCCACTGGCCGCTTTCATAAAGGCAAATGAAGAGCGCGAGGCGCAGGGGCTGACGGCGGCGGCGAATCCGCGCAACTATGCGGCGGGAACGATTCGGACGCTGGAACCGAATATTGTGGCGCAGCGGCGGCTCGATTTCTATGCGTATTTTGCGCTGACGGCGACCGGCGAAAGCATCTTTACCGAACAGAGCAATGCGCTGGATGCGCTGACGACTGCTGGTTTTCGCGTGAATCCGCATCGCGAGGCGATTCATAGCTTCGAGAAGCTGATGGACTTTGTGGATCGCGCGGAGAAGCATCGCGCCGATCTGGGGTATGAGATCGACGGCGTTGTCATCAAGGTGAGCTCGACCGAATTGCAGGCGCGTCTCGGCTACACGGGACGCGCGCCGCGTTGGGCGGTGGCATATAAGTTCACGGCGCGTGCAGGCACGACGCAGGTTGAGGACATTAAGGTGCAGGTAGGGCGTACGGGCAAGCTAACTCCGGTGGCATGGCTCAAGCCTGTGGTGATTGGCGGCACGACGGTGAGCCGGGCGACGCTGCACAATGCTGACTTTATTGAAGAGCTGGGATTGAAGGTCGGCGACTGGGTGAAGGTCGAGCGTGGCGGCGATGTGATTCCGAAAGTGGTTGAAGTAGTCGAGGACAAAGAGCATACGCGCGGGCATACGAAGTTCGAGTTTCCTTCGCATTGTCCCGAATGCGGCAGCGACATTGTTCGCGCTAAAGGTGAAGCCGACTATCGCTGCGTCAACGTGGATTGTCCGGCGCGTCTGCGCGAGAGCCTGCTGCACTACGCTTCGCGCCATGTGATGAACATTGAAGGGATGGGTGAGGCGGTTGCGAATCAACTGCTTGACCGCAAGATGGTGCGCAGCATTGCCGATCTCTACAAGCTCGATGAGGAAAAGCTGCTGTCGCTGGAACGCATTGGTGAGAAGACGGCGCGGACGCTGCTGAAAGAGATTGAGCAGTCGAAGAAGGCTCCGCTGAACCGAGTGCTTTTTGGGCTGGGGATTCGGTTTATCGGCGAGCGCACGGCGCAGTTGCTGGCCGAGGAGTTTGGCTCGATGGATGCGCTGATGGCGGCTTCGCAGGAAGAGCTGGAGCGCGTGAACGAAGTAGGGCCACGTGTTTCCCAGGCGATTCGCGAGTTCTTTGACGAGGAGACAAACCGTAAACTGGTGGAGCATCTGCGCGAGGCCGGGCTGACGTTCACTGCGGAGAAGCGGAAGAAATCGTCAGAACTGGAAGGGTTGACGTTCGTGCTGACCGGGACGCTGCCCAATCTTTCACGCGAGGACGCGAAAGCGAAGATTGAGGCTGCCGGTGGTCGTGTGTCGGGTTCGGTGAGCAAAAAGACGAGCTATGTTGTCGCCGGCGAAGAGGCTGGGTCGAAACTCGAAAGGGCGCAGGAGTTGAAGGTTCCGGTGATTGATGAGGCGAAGCTGGTGGAGTTGCTGGGAGGCAGCTAGTGAGCCGTTCCCATTAGCTACTTCAGGACCTCGTAGCGCAGCCGGACGACGCCGTCCTGGAACTTCCTGGCTGTGCGTAGGTGAAGCGAGATGTCCCGATGGCGCGGCGCGATGAGTGGAATGCCCTCGCCGATGAAGGTAGGAATGACGTGGATGTCGAACTCGTCGATCTCGCCCGCGTCGAGAAACGAGGCGATCAGCTCTCCGCCGCCCATCATCCAGATGTGCTTTCCTGGCGTTGCGCGCAGGCGCTGCGCAAAGGCTTTCACCGGCTCCGAGACGAATTCCACTCCCGGAGCTTTCTTCTTCGGCGGTTTACTCGAAAAGATGTAGTTGGCAACCTTCGTGTCGAAGATTCCGCCTTTGCTGCCGTGCTTTTTGTCGTAGTCCAATGCCCAGTCGTAGGTCTTGCGTCCCCACAGGATGGTGTCAATCGTACGGTAGAACGCGGTCATGCCGTGATCAACGGTGTCCGGGCGACGATTTAACCACTCGACATCGCCGTCTGGACGCGCGATGTAACCGTCGGCGCTCGTCGCGATATAGACGATGATCTTTCGCCCCGACTTCATGCCAGCACTGCCTTATTGCGTCCTCGGCGCAAAGTAGCCTTTACGGGCGCGAACGGTGTAGCGGCGGTCAAGGCAGAAGAGATAGATGGTGCGGAAGGCGCCATTCGCGACGAAGTCGGCAGGTTTATAAACGAGCGCGTACTGGCTGCGCAACTCATCCTCAATGTCGGCGAAGTTAAGCGAAATATCTTCGAGGCGCTTGGGGAAAAAGGCGCGGCCGCCGGTGGCTTCGGCAATTTTCTGCAGCGTGTCGTCGCCGCGGTCGCGGCTGGGGCTAACGTTGGTGCTGATGGTGTAGACGATGGTTTCGGCGCGCTGGCATTCCTTAATGGCGTCGTCGAGGTAGGCATGGCTCTGGTTGTCGTCGCCGTCGGAGACGAGCACGATGGCCTTGCGCACGGGCTCCTGGCCGCGGGAGACGTCGAGCAGTTTGTCGCGACAGGCCGAGTACACAGCGTCAAAGAGCGCGGTGCCGCCGCCGGAACGCAGGGCGTTGATGCCGACGTTCAGCATGTCAAGGTTGTTGGTCCAGTCCTGCTTGTAGTCGGGCGTCACGTCGAAGCCCATCACAAAGGCCTTGTCGCTCTTGGGCTGAATGATCTTGAACAGAAACTCCGAAGCGGCCTCCTGCTCGAACTGGAAGCGCTGGCGGATGGACGTGCTGGTATCGATGACGATGCCGACGCGCAGCGGCAGATTGGTCTGCTGGGTGAAGCTGTAGAGCTGCGCCGGCGCCTTCTGATCGTCGAGCAGAGCGAAGTCGCGTTGCTGCAGGTCCTTGATGAAGCGGCCGTGCTTATCGGTGACGGTGAAGACGAGATCGACTTCGTTGGCCGACGTGGTGATGGTGTATTGCTTGTCGTCCGGCTGCTGGCCGTTGGGCTGCTGCGCGTTAGGTTGGGCAGGAATGGCGGGCTGCGGCTGCGCCGGAGGCGGAGTGGTGGGAGGTGCAGTCTGTGATTGCGCCGAAGAATTCGTTACGGCGGAAAGAGCAAAAACAGAGGCAAGCACGCAGGGCAGGAGAAACTTTGAGGCAAAGACCGTCTTCATTGTGGCTGCCGTCATTCTACATGGACGCCTGCATGGCGAACCATACCGAGTCTTCGCGCCGCCTGATGAGGTTGCGCGCATGCACGTATACTGCGGCGGTGAAGATTTTTGTATTCTGGGCGTTCATCGTGGTTGCTTCCCTTCTTGTCTCTCCCTCGGCCACAGCTGTGGCACAAGCGCCGGCTCCTGCAGCGGCAGCGATTCTCAAAAATCTGCCTCCTCCTATTTTTCTTTGGCCGAATGGAGCACCCGGAGCGCTGGGCGACGCAGAAGCGGACAAGCCGCGGCTCTACGCCTTCGTGCCGAAAGCGAAATCGACGACGATGGCAGTGCTGGTCATTCCCGGTGGCGGATATGAGCACGTGGCGATGGGACACGAGGGGATACAGTATGCGCGCTGGCTGAATGCGCAGGGGATAATCGCGTTCGTGCTGGATTACCGCGTCGCGCCATACAAATATCCGGTAGAGATTCAGGATGGCATGCGTGCGATGCGTTATGTGCGCGCCCACGCTTGGGAATATGGCGTCGAGGCGAACCGGATCGGCGTGTGGGGATCGTCAGCGGGTGGACACCTGGCCTCGACGCTGGGCGTGCACGGCAACGATGCGGCGCCGCTGCCGGAGAAAACCGATACCGTCGATGAAGTGGATGCGCGCCCGAATTTTATGATCCTGTCGTATCCGGTGATCGAGATGAAAGGAGAGAATGCGCACACCGGTTCGAGGAAGAATCTGCTGGGCCAGACTCCCGACCCGCAAATGGAAGAGACGTTCTCCAATCAGCTGCAGGTGAATGCGCAGACGCCGATGACTTTTCTGTTTGCGACGACCGGAGATGCAACGGTTCCAGTGGAAAACAGCCTCGACTTCTACCGGGCTCTCGAGCGCGCGCAGGTTCCGGCTGAACTCCACATCTACGATTACGCGAACCATGGATGCGGCCTCTGCGGAGAGATTCCAGAACTCGCAACCTGGCCGACACTGCTGCGCAACTGGCTGATTCATGCAAAGTGGCTACCCAAAGACGCGCCGCCACTGCCGCCCGCCGAGTCGAACTATCCCTCGTGGCCTGCAGGACTGGAAGGGCCGGGAAAACATTGACAGAGATCGCCACTTATTCTGTTTCGCCGGAAGCGGCAGGCCAGCGCCTGGATGCGTGGCTGGCCGCGCAACTGGATGGCGTGAGCCGCTCGCGCGTGCAAATGCTGCTCTCGCAAGGCAGCGTCTTTGTGGATGGGAAACCGGTGAAGGCCTCGTTCAAGCTGCGCGGTGGCGAGGCGGTTGAAGTGCATGGCGAGCCTCTTCCACCGCCGCTGCGCGCTATGGCCGAGGCGATTCCGCTCGACATTCTTTATGAAGACGACGATCTCTCGGTCGTGAACAAACCTGCGGGCATGATGGTGCATGCGGGTTCGGGCGCTACGGACGACGCGCGCAATCGCGGCACGCTGGTGAACGCGTTGCTGCACCACTACCGACAGCTTTCCTCAACCGGCGGCGAACTGCGACCGGGCATCGTGCATCGGCTCGACAAGCAGACGAGCGGGCTGATCATTATTGCGCGCAACGATGCGGCTCATCTGAAATTAGCTGACATGTTTTCGCGCAGGCAGATGCGAAAGACTTACATCGCGCTTGTGCATGGCGCGGTGAAGCAGGATGCGGGGACGATCCATGCGGCCATCAGCCGCGATGCGATCCGGCGCACACGCATGACGACGCGACGCGCGACAGGCGGGCGCACAGCGATCTCGCACTATGAGGTTGTACGCCGTATCGATTCGGCATTTGGGAAGTTTTCTCTTGTGCGCGTGCAGATTGAGACTGGGCGCACGCACCAGATTCGCGTGCATATGGCTTCGATCGGGCATTCGGTGGTGGGCGATACACTCTACGGCGCGCCTGCTCACATGGCGGTGGGAAAGAAGAGCAAAGGCGCGGAAGCAGAATCGATCTCGCTCGACCGGAATTTTCTTCATGCGGCGGAGTTGGCGTTTGCGCATCCGCGCACGGGGAAGCTGCTGGAGTTGTCGGCGCCTCTGCCTCAGGAGCTTGAGGATTTTCTGGCAAGAATGGAAACGGCGAAATAACGGCTGACTACCAGTTGCAAACTGCAGATCCCTCCGCGACGCGCTGCACGCTCCGGTCGGGATGACAAATGTTGAAAGTAATCTCGGCCACTGCTCCAGCTGGGCACTACTTTCCCGCGGAAGAATTGACGGTGATGATCTTCACCGAGCCGTCGCCCATTTCGCTGAACCACACCTCGCCGCTCCCGATCATTTCGCCATTGGCGTTGCCGAAGAGGCAATGCGATGACTGCTTGAGTATGGCCTCGCGAATGTGCTCGTCGAAGATGCTGTCATAGCGGGCGAGGAAGGTTGCTTTGTCGCGGATTCGTCCACGCTTGCCGTCGTGGATGAAGTTCATCGGGTAGGAGATCATGCCGGCGATCTTCTCTTTGTCGTTCGCCTTTACCGCGGATTGCAGGTCGGCGAGGAAGGCTCGCGCCGCCTTCGCCGTCTCCGGGCCCTGGGTGTCGACGGTTGAACCATCGCATTTTTCGTCAGGCGCAGATTGCGATCGAAGGGGCTGCCGCGAAGCCATGCCGAAGGTGAGCACGGCAAGAATCAGTGCGGTTCTGATCGGCAAATGCTTCGGCAGCATACAGGCTCCTTGATGCACTTTATTGCTGGACGCGTGACCATCTTAGCCGGATCAGTGGATGGTGAGGTAGAGCTTGAAGATGTTTACCGCTTCGACTGCCAGCGCAAAGACGGCAAAGGCGGCGTGGAAGCGCGGGTTCCGTATCTTGATGGCGAGCACGCTGAGCAGGATGTAGGTGCCGGTGCGAACTTCATAGAAGACGCCGAGGCGGGAACGGTATTCCGCGCCCTTGATGAAGGTGTCGATAATGTCGGCGATGAAGAGGATGGTCATCAAGGTGAAGATCCATTGCCGGCGCGAGTAATAGTAGCCGCGGTATCCGTCGTATTCGCCCATCTCGTCCGGGAAAAAGAGCGAGCACAGCAGGAAGAGCAGCGTCGCGTAGAGGGCGATGAAGAAGTAGAGCGGGAAGGTCCACTGCGAGACCTTCTGCAGGTAAAACTCCCACCACCAGAAGTGGATGAGGTAGAGGAAGAGAAAGAGAGTCCAGACCAGATGCACCCAGTAGATTTTGTATTTGCGTGGGTGTTGGACGATGCGCGAAACCCCGCGCAGCAGGTGCCCGACACCCAGGCCGAGGATCATGCTCAACAGAACTCTTATGTGAAGGTAGGCGTCCATCTCTGAACCAACGTGAGCGAGCAGAATGCGTGCGCGGCCATTCTATACGGCGGCAGGCACAAGTCGATTCTGGTTTTTCGATTTTCCTGATGGGAGATCAGGCCTCCGTCAGGCTGCTGAAGCGGCGGGCGTCCACGATGGTGATGGATGAGCCCTTGATCGCGAGCAGTCTTTCGCGCTGGAATTTTCCCAGAAGGCGCGTGACCGTCTCGCGCGAGAGCCCGGCGAGATTGCCTAGTTCTTCATGCGTAAGGGCCATGGTGAAACGCATCTCGGCTTTGCCACAGGATGCATTCTGCGCCATCTCCATCAGGACATTCGCGAGCCGGGAGGCGGCAGAGGCCGCAAGCGACAGGCGGCGCGCATCGCGGAAGGCAGCCTGGTATTCGTGCGCCATGCTTTCGAGCGAGTGCCGCCCGGCTTCGCTGAATCCGTCGATGAAGGCGAGAAACTCATCGCGCCGCAGCGTCTTGACCTGGCATGGTTCGAGCGTTTCCGCAGTCACTTCGTAATCGCCTTGACTTAACAGCGCGCTCAACCCGAGCACGTCGCCAGGCCACGCGATCTTGAGAATCATGGTCTTGCCCTCGCGCGAAGTGGCGGAGAGCTTGACGTGGCCCGAACACAGAACATGGAGCGCACGCGCCCGTTCGCCTTGCCCGAAAATGTTGACGCGCGCTGGATAACGAGCCTGAACACCGATGTGATCCAGATGCTGAAGAGCATCGTCGCGCAGGTTGCAGAACATGCGCAGGCCGCGCAGGGTGCAATCCTTGCAGGAGTCGGTCAGTGCGGTAGATGGCGTCGGCGGTTCCGGCATGGTGTGGAGAATACACATTCAGTATGCGCCTCCGCGCAATCAAGCAGGTCACTTACCTTTTATCAATAACGATCCCAGCCTGTATGTGACGGGGATCACATGCAACTGTGACGGGGCTCACGGAAGAACCGGCCGGGTTGCGCGATGCTCAGGCTGAGAAAAGGAGAACGATATGCCCGTCATCGGTCACCCCGTCGCGTTAACCGTAGAAAAAATTCTCTTCGCCACTGACTTTTCTGAGAGTTCAGAGAAGGCGCTGGCTTATGTAAAAAAGCTCGCCCACCATTTCGACTCGGGAGTGACCGCCGCTCACGTCATCGATCTCTCGCTGGCGACGCGCTCCCCGGAAGCGGCGGTGGGTTATTCCCTGCCCGACCTCAGGGAGATCGGCGAGGAAGGCATCCGAAAAGTGCGGCGCGAGCTTCGCCTGAGCCACATCATGGAAAAAGGGATCGTGCTGACGGGAGGAAATCCGGCGAGATCGATCGTAGAGTTCGCGCAGGAATTTCAGCCGGACCTGATCGTGATGGGCACGCGCGGCAAGGGAAATCTGGAGCGCTTCATTCTGGGGTCGACAGCGGAGGGCGTTCTGCGGCATGTCTCGTGCCCGGTGCTGACGGTTGGCCCGCAATGCGTGGTTCCGGAAGGCAGCGACATTTCCTGGTCGCACATTCTCTACGCTACCGACTTTACGCCGGACACCGCGCATGCGGCGCTCTTTGCACTCTCGCTGGCGCAGGCGGACAAGGCGCGCGTGACGCTGTGCCACATCATTCCCCAGCGTATGGGAGAGTGTGCCGATTCGCTACGCGACGCATTTCTGGATGAGCTGAATTGCATGGTTCCGGAAGAGGTGCGGGAGTGGTGTTCCCCGCAATGCGTGGTGAAACAGGGCGAGGCGTCGTCTACGATTCTGAAGCTTGCGAATGACGGCAACGCCGATCTGATTGTGATGGGCGTGCGGCCGGCAATCCACCTGCGGGCACACGCCCCTGCCGGCGTGACTTACAAAGTGCTGGCAGGAGCGCGCTGCCCGGTGCTGACGATTTGCGGGACCGCCGAAGTTCCGTGGAACGGATACTTCGGCTGAATCAACGCAGCGTAGATGCAATCTCGGCGCCGCTCTTTGCTGGAGCATGGGGCGTCGCCGCAGGCTTTCGAAGGCCGCATGCCGCCGGCGGATTCGTCATCTGCTTCTTAAAAACGCGGAAGCTGACCGTGCCCGGCTGCAATGTTGACCAGTAGGAGGTGCGCGCAAAAATCGGCTTATGCTGATCGATGATCTGATTGCTGAGGATGTTGATGCCACACTTCAGATTATTTTCCGGGTTGAGGATCGTCCTCTGCGGATCGTGCGGCGGCAGATGGCGATCCACCGCCCAGTCGAAGTTGCAGCCATACCGCTGCTGGTCCTCATACGTAAGCTGCAGCAGTCCTTCGCTATGCACCATCTGGTGCGTCACATCGTCGACAACAGCCACTTCCGGTTCGGTGTGACGCACGTTGGTTCGCGGATTGAGTCCTGCCTCCGCGCCCGCAAGAGCCTGAAAGAAATAAGCCCAGAAGGCGCGCTTGTCCGTATCCTCCATTTCATAAAAGCGAGGACAGAAGCGCCGCACGTCGCGCGGCACCTGCGAGGAAAGCATCTCCGGCGGAATGGCTGTTTCAACCACCTGGTCCCATTGCGGCTTCCATGTTGTGTCATCACCCAGCTCCGCTTTTTTGATTGCGAGCGGCGTCGGTGGAGCAGGCTTCGTAGCGGGGGTGGGCGTTATCGATGCTGCCGCGACCTGGCTATGCCCGCGTCTGCAGGCCAGGGGAGAAAAAGGAACGGCAACACAAAGAGCCAGTAAATAAATAGGTAACTGCGCTGTTCCGCGCATGATACGGCATCTCCGGGGAACGAATGGAGCACCCTCTGTGAGAAGCAGCCTATGGCTCTTGCGTTGCCGGTATTTGTGCGTGAAATAGCTACATTTAGCGGCGAATAAATTGTTATGCGAGGCAACCCGATGCAGGCTGCCTCATATGCGCTACACCCACCATGCCGCAGCAGGTTGCTCGCGGATGACGATGGAGTTGAGAAAACTCGCTGCCTTCGTCAAGCCTTCTTCCGGCGACAGCAGGCTGTCTTCGTGCTCGATGGAAAGAACGTTGTCGTAGCCGAAGAGGCGCAGGGTGGAAACGAATTCGCGCCACCATGACTCGCCGTGCCCGTAGCCGCAGGTGCGGAAGATCCAGCCGCGATGACGTTCGTCGGTGTACGGCTTGGTGTCGAGGACTCCGGTTGATGGAAGATTCGCGGCATAGATCTGCGTGTCTTTGGCATGCACGTGAAAGATGGCGTCGCCGAGTACGCGAACTGCCGCGATGGGATCGATCTGCTGCCAGAAGAGATGGCTGGGATCGAAGTTGCAGCCGACGCTGGGCCCGGCGATCGAGCGCAGTTTCAGCAGTGTCTCCGGGCTGTAGGCGACGAAGCCGGGGTGCATCTCGATGGCGATCTTCACGCCGTGATCGGCGGCGAATTTTGCGTGCTCCGTCCAGTAGGGCGCGACCACCTCGTCCCATTGCCACTTGAGCAGCTCACCGTATTCCGGAGGCCACGGGCAGGTGACCCAATTCGGCTGCTTGGCGTCGGGCGAATCACCGGGGCATCCGGAGAAATCGACCATCACCGGCACGCCGAGCTTCTCCGCGAGAAGAATGGTCTGGCGGCTCGTGGCCCGATGCAGGCGCGCAATCTCCTTATTCGGGTGCAGCGGATTGCCGTGGCAGCTCAGCGCGCTGATGGTTACGCCCTGATCGGCGAGCGTTTGCTTGAATGTTGCCAGCGCGGCGGCATCGTCGAGCATGGAGAGTTTGCAGTGCGCGTCGCCGGGATAGTTGCCGGTGCCGAGTTCGACTGTGTCGATGTTGAGTGTTTTGAGCTTCGTTAAAACCTGATCGAGCGGTAGCTGCGAGAGCAAGGGTGTAAAGACGCCAACCTTCATGCCAACCAGCATATATCCGGCTGCGAATCTTTTGCTAAACACGATCATCGTATGCGCATGAGCCAGCAGACGATTCAACGGAAACAGCTCCTGACGGGGGCGCTCGGAAACAGGAATGTCACCACGGCCGATGTGCGTGAGATACGCCTGGAGCCGGACCAGCAGAGCGGACGGCATCTTCATCCCTGCGCCGTGCTGGGGTACATCGTTTCGGGAACGGCGGTCTACCAGATCGAAGGCGAAGAGGTGCAGACGCTGCCTGCCGGATCGGCTTTCTATGAACCGGCGGACGCCGTGATTGCAAACTTCGGCAATGCTTCCGACGCCGAGCCGATGACCTTCGTCGCTTTCTACCTGCTCGACGGCGAGCAGGAGCTGATTCGCATGCTGGACTAGGTCGCGGCTGCTTCCATCGGCTCCTGCACGAGCGATAAGTAGGCCATCGCGCCAAGGAATGTGACGCACGCGCAGATCACGAGCGCAATGTGGAACGAGTGCGTGCGGTCGAGGATCCATCCCGTCAGCACGGGCGCAACTGAGGCGAAGAGAAAGCTGCAGAAGTTCTGCAGAGCTCCGACGGAGCCGACGAGCTGCGCCGGCGCGGCCACCTGCACCAGTCCCCAGGCCGATGTTCCCGCGAAGTGAATGAAGAAAAGCGCCATGCCGATGACGGCAACTGCGGCGCCACTGCTTTCTGCGCGCGTGACGGCGAAAGTGCTGGCGGCGGAGCAGACCATACCGGCAACGACGATCAGCTTGCGGCTTCTGAGCGGGTCGGCCCCGTTGCGCACGAGCGCGTCCACTGCGAACCCGCTGATCAGCATTCCCGCTGCGCCCATCAGGAATGGAATCGCCGCGAGCCAGCCGGTTCTTCGCAGACTGAGATGATGCGCGGCTTCGAGATATCCCGGCAGCCACGCGAGGTAGAGCCACGCGGTGTAGTTGACGCCGCTGAAGCCGAGCATCATGCCCCACATCGTTCGGTGACGGAATAGATTTCGCCATGCAGCGAGCGATATGCGTTGCGGCTCGTTGTGTTCTTCGTGCCCGCTTTCGCGATCGCGATAGAGCGGATACCACGCGAGAGCCACGACGACGCCCAGCAGGCCGATGGAGATGAACATGCTGCGCCAGCCGTAGCTGAGCAGCAGCAGTGTCAGCAGCGGCGGCGCGAAGGCCTGTCCCAATGTTGTTGACGCATTGAGAATGCCGGTGGGCACGCCGCGCTCGTGCGTTTCATACCAGTCGTGGATGACCTTGAAACCGCCGGGAAGAAACGGGGCCTCGCCGGCGCCAAGCCCGATGCGCGTGGCGATGAGCGCGGCGAAGCCTGAGACCATTCCCGTCGCCACCTGTGCGATCGACCAGAGCAACATGCCCGCGCTCAGGATCATTCTTGGGCCCGCGCGGTCGAGCAGCCAGCCTGCGGGAATCTGCGCGAATCCATAGGCGAGCGAAAAGGCTGAGAGCAGCCCGCCAAGCTGCGTGGCCGAGAGATGGAGATCGACACGCATGGTCGTGTTGGCGATGGAGAGCGCGCTGCGGTCGAGGAAGTTGACGATGCCGCCGAGGACGAGAAGGGTGAGGATCGCGCCGCGCAGCGCGCGCCAGTGCGGTGATGGCATCAGCGCGCGGTCCAGCCGCCGTCGATGAGGAGCGTGTGGCCGGTGATGAGAGATGCGGCAGGCGAAGCGAGAAAGACGACGGCTCCCGCGACTTCAATGGGTTCGCCGATGCGATGCAGCGCCGCGACGCGCTCGACGGTGTCGGCATAAAACTCTGGATCGGATAGGACGGGCTGCGTGCCGTCGGTGCGGATGAAGGTCGGGGCCACAGCGTTGACGTTGATGTTGTACTTGCCCCACTCGACGGCGAGGCATTTGGTCAGGTGTGCGATGCCCGCCTTCGTCATGCAGTAGACAGATTCGGTGGGCAGCGCGGCGAATCCAGCCTGCGAGCCCATGTTGATAATGCGCCCATACTTCTGCTCGATCATGACGCGCCCGGCGGCCTGGGCAGCGAAGAATGTTCCCTTCAGGTTGACGTCGAGCGTGTAATCAAAATCTTTTTCGACGACGTTCTCGGCCAGGTTCTCAGGAGCAACGCCCGCATTGTTCACGAGAATGTCGAGCCGCCCAAAATATTTTACCGCATCGTCAACAGCGCTTGTGATTTGCGCAAGGCTGGTCATCTCCATCTGCAGAGGGAGCACGCGGCGTCCGCGCGCGGCAATCTCCTCCGCGAGGCCGGAGTCGGCATCGATATTGCGCAGTCCAATGGCCACGTCGGCGCCTGCTTCAGCGAGGGCAAGGGCAATGGCGCGACCAAGTCCGCGCGCCGCGGCGGTGACGAGTGCGGTTTGTCCGGTGAGATCAAACGAAGGGAGTGCCTGCATGAGGGTGAGGATAGCAGGTGCGCGGAGGCTCTGCGTGAGCGGCCGCTGCTGTAGAGTCAGAACTGCGTATGCCTCGTTTGCAAGCAATCACCTCGAAGAAAATATGGCGTTGCGTAGAGCTAGCATGCCTGGCGTTTCTTGCGTGCCTCCTGCTGGGCAGGGGAGTGCTGCCGGGGTGGCACAGTCTCAATAGCGACTTTCCCAACTACTATCTTGTCGCGCGTCTTCTGCGCGAGGGGTTCAGCCTGGACCGAATCTACGACTGGGTGTGGCTGCAGAGAATCAAAGACCAATGGGGGCTCGACCAGCCCTTGGTTGGCTTTGCCGGACTGACTCCGCTCTCCGCGCTGCCGATTTGGCCGGTTGCCGGTTTTGCCGCACTTACGGCCAAACGCTTCTGGATCGTTGCGAATCTCATCTTTCTCTTCGGAACGGCTGAGGCGCTGCATCGTGTGACGCAGCTTGGACGGCGCCGCATATGGATTCTGAGCCTGCTTGCTGTCATTCCACTGCGCGCCAGTTTTCTTCTGGGGCAGATGCATATTCTCGTACTGCTTCTGCTGGCGCTGGCTTATTTCTTCCGCGCGCGCATGCGAGGATTTGCGTGCGGAGTCTGCGTGGCGCTGGCTGGAGCGCTAAAAGTTTATCCGCTTCTGTTCGTTTTCTATTTCGCGTGGAAGCGGCAGTGGCGCGAAGCGGTTTCAACCGTCCTGGCCACCGCAGCGCTTGTTGGCATTGGCTATGCGTGCATGGGAAGCCATATCATGCACATTTACCTCACGCAGATTCTTCCGCGCAGCATGCAGGGCGAGGTGATTGATCCGTACAACGTTCGCGCTGCTTCTATTGCCGCTCTCCTGCATCGGCTTTTCCTCTTCGAGCCCGGCCTGAATCCAGCACCGCTGTGGAACCTGCCAGTGCTGTACTCGATCTTTTATCCGCTATGGCAGGCGGTGATTTTGTTTCCGCTGTTTTTAGTTATTCGGCCTGCATCGAAGGATCGCGATAGAGAAAAGCTCGAGTGGGCCGTTTTCCTGCTTGCTTTGCTCATACTGTCGCCGGTGCCTTCGAGTTACCACTTCGTCGTGATGATTCTGCCGATCGTCCTGGCTGCGGATGTGCTGGTCAAAAGGCAACAGTATGGCGGGTTGGTAATCATGCTGTTGCTCTATTTCATGATGTGCGGCGTGGTGATTTCGCAGGCCAGGGTCAGCAGCGGATTCGGCTTGCTCACGGTGCTGGCGTTTTCTCGATTGTGGATCGGCCTGCTTCTCTGGCTTTTTCTGCTGGTCTGCCTGTGGCGCGAGGATGATCCTCTGGAAAGGCGCAAAGACCTTGACCGGCGAGTCATTCAGCTGACCGTTGTATTAGCGATTTTCTGGATGGCCGGATTTACCGGTTATCAACGCCACTTCGCTCATCTTGAGGAAGATATCCACGCTCGTCTGCGGCTGCCCATCCATCCGCTGCTGGCAACCGGCATTCATTCCAGAGCCGGCGGCTTTGTGGCAACGGTGATGACACCGTCGGGATACCAGATTGTCGATCAGAGCGGGCATGCGGTGTGGCCTTCCACACAAGTTGGAACAGACCAGCTCTCCTCCGCTGCGACCGCGAATCGTTCTCCAGTCTTCATGGAAGTGGCGGATAAAAATGGATCGCGCATTGCCCTTCAGGATGCACCCGCTTTCAATATCCCGAATGCCGAATCTCCGGCCATTTCCGCGGATGGATTGTCGCTTGCCTATATCCGCGAGGCAAAGGGTAGAGGTTTGCTCCGGATGGCTCGTCTTGCATTCTTATCGGGCACGATCTCGGTTGCGGATGATGCCGAGATCGTGGGCGGCCCTTACGATGTCCGCGACGTCGTCTTCTCTCCTTCTGGCGATTTTGTTTTTTCAGCGCGGATTCATGGTACGACAAACATCTACCGGATCGCGCCCGGCGGCCCGCTCGCCGTTCTTGTTGCCGGTCATGAAGAAGCCGATGCGCCTGACGTTTCTCCCAACGGGCAGCGGATCGTCTTTCGCAGGCTGCTGCGCAATCGCTGGCAGCTGGTGATGATGGATCTCGCCCGCCGTCAGGAGACCCAGCTTACGTTTGGCGATTGCAATGCCTTTTCACCAGCATGGATGAACGACGCAACTGTTGCCTATGCGACCGATTGTGGACGCGGATTTGGGCTTACGGCGCTCGCTTCAATCGATGTCAGCGGCCACGTTCCATAAGGCGATTAAAAAAACAAGGCACGGTCTATATAACAGACCGTGCCGGCAAAATGTGGATCGGATTGTCAGGCCATGACGGCTTGAGCGGTTGCCGCTGCGATGGCAGGATCGGTCACGCTGTCTTTTCCGGTTTCGACGTGTCCGGCGAGCTGGCGCAGAAAGCTTTTGTCGGAAGATGTCGTCACCGTGAGATCGTACCAGCCGAATGACTTCTTCAACTGCCAGAACGTCTCGAAAGACTGATGCGGGTCGAGCCGCACAGTGGTTGTCTGACCCGAGTAAGCCTCGACGATATGTACGTGCTCGGTAGTCGTGCCGTGGTTGTGGACATTGAGTATGACGCCTTCATACTCTGTTTCATAAATACCCTTGACGGTGAGGTTCGCGCTGCCTTTCCCGTAGCTACCGGCAAAGGTGCGCAGGAAGCCATTCGCCCCGTAGACGGACAGATCATACGACGTATCCGTGCTTGAGCCGAAGCTGCCGGAAACTTCGTCGCCATGGCCGACTGTATACGTCCATGGGCCGCTCGCGCTGCTGCCCGAACGCACATGGAAGACCGCCGTAGCCTTGCCCGTGTTGCGGAAGTGAAGCTGGATCGGTATCTGCGTCGTGGCTGCCGCATTGACGTGCAGTTCATACGGCAGGGCGCGCGCAGGGCGTGTGCCCGGTTCCTGCTGGGGCAACGCCTGGTCGGCGGGCACGGTGGGGATGTAGTCCGGGTGACGGTTGTCGTCAGGCGGAATGTAGGCGGTAGTGCTGGGCAAAGGAACGGTCGCATCGTTGGGCGAGGCGAAGTTGAAAGCCGAAGTAAGATCGCCCGTTACCGCGCGCCGCCATGGCGTGATGTTCGATTCGATGATGCCCGGATATTGCTTGCTGAAGCGCGCCTCGACGAACTTGATGAGCGAAGTGTGGTCGAAGACTTCGGAGTTGACCCAGCCACCCTTGCTCCAGGGCGAGATGACGATCATCGGCACGCGCACGCCTAAGCCGTAAGGCCCAGCGGGATACTCGGAAACCGGGTAAACAGAGCTGCCCTCAAAGATTTCATTCGTGGTCGGAACGGTGGAAACACCTTCTGCGGCTGACTGCGGCGGCGTTGGCGGCACCATGTGGTCGAAGAAGCCGTCGTTCTCGTCGAACATCCAGATGAAGACGGTCTTGCTCCAGACCTTGGGGTTGGCCGTGAGCGCATCGAGCATCTGCGAGACATACCAGGCGCCGTAGTTCGCGGGCCAGTTCGGGTGCTCGGTGTAGGCTTCGGGAGCAACGATCCACGATACCTGCGGCAGGTTGTCGTTCATCACATCCTGGCGGAAGATATCGAAGAGCGTTCCACTCTGCGAAATGTCGGTTCCAGTTCGCGCCTTCTGCGCGAGCGGGCTGGAGTCAGGCGCGTTCTGATACTGGTGGAAGTAGAGTAGCGAATTGTCGCCGTAGTTGCCGATGTAAGCGTCATCGCCCCATCCCCAGAAGTGCGCGGCATCAAGACCCGCTCCCGCATCCTGGTAAATCTTCCACGAGACGCCTGCTTTCTGCAGCAGCTCGGGATATGTCGACCAGCCGTATCCTGATTCGGCATTGTCGATGACCGGACCCTGACCGCTTCCGTCGTTGCCCACCCAGCCGGTCCACATGTGGTAGCGGTTCGGGTCCGTCGGCCCGAGCAGCGAGCAGTGGTAGGCGTCGCAGATGGTGAAGGCATCGGCCAGCGCGTAGTGAAAGGGAATGTCGCTGCGCGTGAGATGCGCCATCGTGGTCGAGCTTTTCTGCGGAACCCACTGGTCGTAGGTGCCGTTGTTCCAGGGCCGTGTGTGGAGGTCCAGTCGTGGGCCAGGTCCTGAATGAACTGCAGGCCTAGATCGGGCGCGCCAGGATGGAAGGGCAGCACGTAGCCGTCGGGGTTGGTCGTGTCGGGCTGGTACCAGACGCTCTTGCCGGAGGGCAGCTGGATGGTGCGCGGGTCGCCGAAGCCGCGCACGCCGCGCAGCGTGCCGAAGTAGTGATCGAAGGAGCGGTTCTCCTGCATCATGAAGACGATGTGCTCCACATCTTCAATGGTGCCGGTGCGGTGGTGAGCCGGAATCGCGAGCGCGCGGGCAATGCTGGCGGGGAAAGTCGCGGATGCTGCACCTGTCGACAAAAGCTTGAGGAAGGTGCGACGGTCTGTACTCATAGGGGGATTTCACCTCTCCGGATTACCCGTGGTGGTAATCGCGTGGGCCAGACTATTCCCCGGTTGTTTCGATTGTGTGACTGGAAGGTTGCGATTGTGTGACTGGAACCTAGACTTTTGATCCGGCCAACTCATCCTGCGCGCTGGGTTTATTCAAAGTCATCCATGCGTCGAATCCGCCCGTGAGGTTGACCACCTCGCGGAATCCGGCGCGGCGCAGAATGCTTGCAGCAATCGAGCTGCGATAGCCGCCCTTGCAGTGGACCACCAGCAGCTTCTCTCGGTTCAGCTCACCGTTTCTCGCAGACAGCTGGGCTAAAGGGATGCGAATCGAATCCTCGATTGCGCCAGCTTCTACCTCCGCAGCTTCGCGGACATCAAGCAGAGCGATGTGGTCTTTTTCCTGCTCCAATAAATCTGCCAGCTCGCTCGCGGAAACCTGCGGCATCAACTCTAGCCCATAGCCGGCTTTCACCCAGCCAGAGATGCCGCCTTCCAGATACGCCTCGACATGTTCAATGCCGACGCGGGCCAGCCGCAGCTGCGATTCCCGCAGATGCTCCGCATCCTCGCCGACCAGAATAATGCGCTTGTCCAAGCCCAGAATGCGCGCCGCCCACGACGCATATTGCCCGGAAAGCGCGATATGCACCGATCCCGGCACGTGCGCCACTGCAAATTCCATTACCGAACGCGTATCGAGAACCACCGCGCCCTCTGATTGCTGACGCAGCACCCCCGATGCCGGCAACGGCACCGGAGGCGGCAGGCTCTCAAG
>Ga0206941_10148_pt1 | contig 20633 bp, 18 predicted proteins | sample Alteio_BWOrgHeat_9_FD_153251 | JGI IMG/M metagenome (GOLD analysis project Ga0206941, IMG submission 153251) | Enriched cells from forest soil in Barre Woods Harvard Forest LTER site, Petersham, Massachusetts, United States -... | ecosystem: Environmental > Terrestrial > Soil > Temperate forest >...
CCACCAACACAAACAATCCTGCCTGATACATCACCACAAACCCCATCATCCCGGTAATATAAATACCGCCCATCCAATATAACAGCAACATCACCAACATAAACCGCAGCAGCATTTTAGGAAAAGTATAAGGCGAACGCTTGTAATCTCGCCACGGTAAAGGCGCAATGGCTTTATCCACAAAGGTGATATACCGTGTGATCAAGAAAATACTGATGATGATTGCGCCAGAAAAAATAGCCGGAATGAGGTTAATTAAACTCGTGCTGTTCAAGATGGCTGGTAGTGTCCATTGCGGATATTCCAGCAGCAGTATTGTTGCAACCACAGGCAAGCATAACGTCCAGAAAATCAGCGTGCGTATTTTATAGCCTCGCCACACATACGCTAACATCCCCCCTGCCAAAGGGACCCAGCCTAACCACCAGATACCTGAAAAAACGACCCAGATCGCAGCCCAGTCCTGTGGCACAAACTCAGCAGTACGCGCGATGAGTGGCGTAAAAATAGGTGAAAACATCCCGATTAAACTACTGAACAATAGGAATGATCCCATCATGATAAATAAAACACTGACAATAACAAAGACCGCTGAAAAGTGTTTTAACAACCATGACATTTGCGCTTCAAAAGCAGTCCCTTTGCTGTATGAAAATATCACCAGCAAAGCCAGCATGATGTCTACCCGTAACCCATAGGCCAGCGGTAACCCAACGTAGTTGGCGATCAATGCCGCTGTCGCTAACCCTAATAGACCCAGTGTCCATGCCAATGTGGCGATAATGACTACTTTTGTAGACATATCGAGAATAAGACTGAGGCTATCTGCGATCTGTGTGTTGAGTAAAGGGTGCAGCAGGGTGCTCATGTCCCCCCGTTGTTTTTTGATGTAAGTCGTATAACCCACAGCTGCCGCGAACAATGCACAGGCTCCCCAGGGAAATAAACTCCACTGACCCAATAGCACAGGTACCATTGTTTCAAACAACAAAGGTGAGGTGATACCCACGGGTAAGTCAAACTCCACCAGATGGCAGATACTGTAAAATGCTAAAAACAGCGTGATTTGTAGTAAAAAAGTCAGACTAACCGCTTTGATGAAAGGCAATCGTTTGATCGCATGTGTGGCATCTGAGACAGCATGTTTATTTCCGTAGGGCGTAAACATCAACAATACTGCCAGCAACAACCAGACGATATGCGCTTGGAAGACAAAAGCAATGGTGAAAGGAAAAAATAATATCAGTACAGCGCCCAGCCCCAGTAAAAAGAAAATATAAGGACGTAGACTGGTATGTTTGGGGAGGATTTTCATAAGAGCCTGTTTAAAATCTTACTATGCTGGCCACAAATCGTCGATCCCCTGCGATCCGCTGCTCTCATATCAATACATATGTTTCCGCTGCGGTTCTCGACGATCAACGATTTCTGACTCAGCCTAGCAGATTTTAAACACGCTCTAAAGCAGAATTTAGCACAGAGGTGCTTAAGAGACAGAGAAAAATATTTAGTCTGTAAAATTTTACATTTGTTAATTTTATTCGTTTTTATTATGATTTATTTCTGCTAAATTATTTTAGAGATTAATTTTTAGCAAATCTAATCACTAACAATGAATAACAATGACAAAAAAATTAATGTTTGATACGCTTTCTTATTCAAAAAAATTGGCGCAGGGTGGGGTTGTTTCCCCCGACGTTTTTTCTGAAGCGTTGGTTGACGCTTTGAGTCAGAATTTAAATACCAAATGGGAGGTAGATAAAATGGTTTCCGATGCGATAAAACATTTTGAAGATGCACTGAAAGCATCAACTCATGAGCTCAAAACAGAAATGGCAAAAGATCGAGAAGCATTTAGAAAAGATGGTGAAGCATTTAGGAAAGAAATTTATGAAATTAGTAATAGTACTGTTGCTCGATTAGGCACTATTATTGGTATTCCTGTGGGTGTACTCACGCTCCTTACTTTATTGAACACGTTTGGTATTCATCTCTCCTCACTCATTAAATAGGAAAACACTATGATCATTGTTACAGGTGGTGCCGGTTTTATCGGCAGTAATATCGTTCGTACCCTCAATGCACGCGGCCATGAAAATATTCTGGTCGTCGATGACTTAACCAACGGTCACCAGTACGAAAACCTGGTCGACTGCAAGATTTTAGATTACATGGATAAAGCAGATTTTCTGCAACACATCCAACAGCGTCAACCTTTCTTGGAAAAAATCCAAGCTGTATTTCATGAAGGTGCTTGTTCTACAACGACAGAGTGGAATGGCCAATACATGATGAAAAATAATTACGACTATTCCAAAACATTACTCAATTATTGCCTGCAAGATAATATTCCTTTTTTATATGCGTCCAGTGCTGCAATTTATGGCGGTAATTTAGTGTTCAAAGAAGATCTGCCTGAGGTCGAAACACCACTCAACGTATATGGCTATTCAAAATTAATTTTCGATCAATACGTCAGACGTGTTTTACCTACTGCCAAAAGCCAAATCATAGGCTTTCGCTATTTCAACGTGTACGGCCCTGGCGAACAGCATAAAGGCAGCATGGCCAGCGTGGCATTTCACTTAAACAATCAAATCAAAAAAGACGGCATGATTAAATTGTTTGAAGGATGTGATGGTTATGGCCCCGGTGAACAGCGCCGTGATTTTGTGTATATCCAAGATGTGGCAGATGTAAATTTATGGTTTTGGGAAAATGCAGCACCATCGGGTATTTACAATGTAGGCACGGGACGTAGTCAGCCTTTCAACGATATCGCACATGCAGTATTGAAATGGTATGGCAAAGGCGAATTGCAATATATTCCTTTTCCCGAACATTTGAAAAATCATTATCAGAGTTTTACAGAAGCTGATATCAGTAAATTACGTGCTGCGGGATTCGATCAGAAATTTTTATCGGTAGAAGAAGGTGTGAAGGCGTATTTGGACAAATTAGCTAAATAAATATGCTTCTATTTTTCATCCCCTCTCCCGGAGCATTTTAATCTTTTATATCCCCTCTCCCGGAGCGTTTTGATTCTTAATATCCCCTCTCCCGGAGCGTTTTTTGCGAGGGGAGAGGGTTAGGGTGAGGGTATCTTTTAAAAAGGGTGAGGGTATCTTTTAAAAAAGGTGAGGGTATCTTTTAAATGTTTTTATCTCTAATCGCTGCATTAACCCCCAACCGCGTCATCGGCGCCAACAATCGCTTGTTATGGCGCCTCCCCGCTGAACTTCAATATTTCAAAAAAACCACCCTGGGCAAGCCCATCATCATGGGACGCAAAACGCATGAATCGATTGGCAGAGCTTTACCTGGACGCCGCAATATCATCATTTCCCGCGATAAAAACTTTAAGGCAGCCGAGTGCGAGGTTGTACATTCTTTAGATGATGCGTTGGCTTTAGTCAAAGATAATGAAGAAGTCATGGTGATTGGTGGTGCACAAATTTATCAGCAAGCTTTGCCACTGGCGCAGCGTTTATATCTCACGCTCGTGCATCATGAATTTGCAGGAGATGTGTTTTTTCCTGAATGGCATGCAGCACAGTGGCATGAAGTCAGTCGTGAAGAACGCCCGCTAGATGCAGAAAATATTTATGATGTGAGTTTTATTGTGCTGGAGAAAAGATAAAAGATTTCAACGCAAAGGCGCAAAGAACGCTAAGAAACGCAAAAAAATCAAAATCTTAAAATCTTTTTTTTTAAAATTTTTTATTTGTTATGCTTTAATCTTTCCTTGCGTTTCTTAGCGTTCTTTGCGTCTTTGCGTTAAATTTTTTGTCTTTATTTTTGAAGCAACCGAGAAATACTGCCTATCTTCTAATCTCAACGCCGTCAACGACGCTCCCCACACGCATCCGGTATCCACATCAAACACCAGCGGCGTATTGGTATGCCCCTCCAATGCTGACCAGTGACCAAACACAATAGGTACATCAGCCATCGCGCGATTGGGCACAGCGAACCAGGGTAAATAACCTTCAGGTTGCGTGCCGATTTTTCCTGCGCAACTAAATTCTAATTTTCCCTCAAGAGTACAAAATCTCATCCGCGTAAAAGCATTTAAAATAAATCTTAATCGATCAAAACCGCTCAAACTTTCATCCCACTCATCAGGTTGATTGCCATATAAATATTCTAATTGCGTTGCGTAATGATCAGCTTGTAATACTACCTCTACTTCGCGCGCATATTGTTGTGCTTGTGCTAACGACCAGGGAGGAAAAATACCCGCATGTGACATGGCAAAATTGAGTGTTGCATCATAATGAAATAAGGGCTGTTTACGTAACCAATTGACGAGATCGCCACAATCAGGTGCTGCTAATAGATCGTATAACGTGTGATCCTTATGCGGATGTCCATTTGCTAAAGACAACAAATAAATATCATGATTGCCTAACACCACTATTTTATTTTTTAGGTTGCGAATGAAGCGTAAAGTCTCCAGCGATTTAGGTCCGCGATTAACGAGATCGCCTGCGAACCAGAGCGTATCTTGATCGGGATTAAAATTAATAGAGCCAAGTAAATCTTGTAGCTCGTCAAAGCAACCTTGTATGTCGCCGATAGCGTAGGTGGGCATGCGTATTCTTTTTGTTTTGAAGGGAGGCTAATGATAATCTTTAAGCCTCTCGGAGGCTACTATGACAACTTATCCCAACTATCCTGTTTCCCGCTTACGCCGTTTGCGCCAGAACCCACGGCTGCGAGATTTGCTCAGTGAAACAACACTTAGCGTTAACGATCTTGTTTTACCCTTGTTTATCAGCGCAACCATTAAAGAAAAAAAACCTATTTTAGCCATGCCTGGTCATGCGCAACTCACACTGGCAGATTTGGATGAAGAGATAGCAGAAATTACACGCTTAAATATTCCCGCCATTATTTTATTTGGTATTCCTGCTTATAAAGATGCAGAAGGTAGTGCAGCGTGGCAATCAGATGGCATTATTCAACAAGCGATTCGGCGTATTAAAAAACTTGAGCCCAAGTTGATTGTGATGACGGATTTGTGTTGTTGTGAGTACACCGACCATCAGCATTGCGGGGTTCTAAATTTCCCTCACCCTAACCCTCTCCCCTCGCAAAAGAGCTCCGGGAGAGGGGATATTAAAGATAAAGCGCTCCAGGGGAGGGGAGATATTGTCGACAACGACGCAACCTTGAATGTGCTCGTCAAACAAGCCATCAGCCACGCCGAAGCAGGCGCAGACATCATCGCACCCAGCGGCATGATGGATGGCGCAGTTAGCGCAATCCGTCAAGGCTTAGATCAAGCAGGCTACTCAGGTATCCCCATCTTAAGTTACGCAGTGAAATACGCCTCGGCGCTATACGGACCTTTTCGCGAAGCTGCAGAAAGCGTTTTAAAAAAAGGTGACAGACGCGGTTATCAAATGAATCCCGCTAATGCTGCAGAAGCCCTGCGTGAAGCCGCTTTAGATATACAAGAAGGTGCAGATATATTGATGGTGAAACCCGCAGGTTTTTATTTAGATGTGATTTATCGTATCAAACAAGCGTATCCCCAGATGCCACTGGCTGCTTATCAAATCAGTGGCGAATACGCGATGATCAAAGCAGCAGGCGCGAATGGCTGGATTGATGAAAAACAAGCCGCACTAGAATCGTTGCTGGCGATCAAACGCGCAGGTGCGGATTTTATCTTCACGTATTTTGCTAAGGATGTAGCCCAGTGGTTGGCAAATTTCAAATAACTCTCTACACGACAAAAATGGGAATGCAGTTTTTTGTAGGGCGGATTAGGCGATTTTTGCCGTAATCCACCAGACTTAAAAGAAAAAAAGCAAAATATTTTTTGTTTTTATGTTTTTTGGTTTGGTGGATTACGGCAAATGCAGCCTAATCCACCCTACTGGTGCCACATCTGTGAATAGTTACGCTAAAAAGGGACTATTCAGAGGGAATAAGTGACTTTTATTTCTTTTTGACATGCTGAATCAACCGCTTGCGGCGTTTGACTTGACGGGAGGTGAGGACGTTTTTCTTATCTTTAAAAGGATTTTCACCACTGCGTAGTTCAATGCGTAATGGCGTGCCTTTCAACGACAATGCTTCGCGAAAATAATTGGCGAGGTAACGACGATATGAATCGGGTAGGGCGTCGGTTTGGTTGCCGTGAATAATAATCGTGGGAGGGTTCGATCCACCAGCATGCGCATAACGCAATTTGATGCGGCGTCCCATGACCGCAGGAGGTTGATGATCCGCGACAGCTTCTTCGAGAATATCGGTTAATTTTGGCGTGGATAATTGACGTGTGGCTGAGCGATAGGCTTCATCAATAGCGGTAAATAGATCACCTACGCCTGTGCCATGCAGTGCTGAAATAAAATAAACGCGTGCATATTTGACGAAAACTAAACGTCGCTCTAGTTCTCTTTTTACCCAGTCACGTTTGTCTTGTGGTAGACCATCCCATTTGTTGACGGCAATTACCAGTGCTCTGCCAGCTTCAAGAATGTAGCCTAATAAATGTAAATCCTGATCAGCGAGGCCTTCGCTGGCATCTAAGACAAATACCGCGACATTGGCTTCTGCGATGGCTTGTAATGTTTTAACGACAGAGAATTTTTCGATAGGGTCTTCGATACTGCGACGTCGACGTACGCCTGCTGTGTCTATCAACGTGTATGCTTTGCCGCGTCGTTCAAAGGGAATAAAAATACTGTCGCGGGTTGTGCCTGGGGCGTCGTATACAACCACGCGTTCTTCGCCCAGGATGCGGTTGACAAGGGTGGATTTGCCCGCGTTAGGGCGGCCGATGATGGCGACTTTGATGTTGCCTGGGAGTGCGGGTGCTGGGAGCGCGGACGGCTCGTCCGCATGCAAGCCAACGGCTTGCTTAACGGGACTTTGTCCCGGTGCGGACAAGTCGTCCGCGCTCCCGGCGCTCCCAGGTAATATTTTGAGTAATAAATCCTGTAACCCGCGTCCTTGTGTTGCTGTGATCGCAAGCACGTTTGCAATCCCTGTACGATAAAATTCTGCACAGGCAATGCCAGCATCTAACCCATCGCTTTTGTTGGCGAGCAGGTAGACGGGTTTATCTAATCCACGTAATTTTTTAGCAATTTTTTGGTCTACGGCAGTGAAACCTGCGCGTGCATCTGTGACCCAAAAGATGATGTCGGCTTCGGTGATGGCAAGCAGTGCTTGTTGTGAAATTTGCGTGTGTATTTTGTTGTCTGTGTCTTCTAGTCCACCGGTGTCGATAACGATAAAATGTTTATCTTCGAATGTGCCTTCACCGTATTGTCGATCACGTGTGACGCCAGGTTCGTCTGCAACCAATGCATCACGTGTACGGGTGAGGTAGTTAAATAAAGTAGATTTGCCGACGTTGGGTCGGCCGATGATGGCGATAACTGGGATCATTTTTCATTATATCCCCTCTCCCGGAGCACGTCATCCCGTGTGCATTTCGTCACGGGATCCAGCAAAATAAAGAGAGGGTAGGGTGAGGGAAAATTATTGTGGTAATTGATTAAGCTGCATCTCAACATATCTCCGAATGGGTTCATCGGCAGGCAATGCATTTAATGCGCTTTGATAAGCCACGCGTGCTTTGGCTAAATCACCTTGGGTGACATAAATATCTCCCTGCACTTGTGATTTAGCTGCTGCAAATGCTTTGGTTTCAAGTTTTTCTAATACCACTAAAGCTTGATCGGGTTTTTTATCTGCAAGCAAGACACGCGCTAAACGTACGCTGGCGATATCATGTAAGTCAGCGTGTGGTGCATGATCTACTGCCCACTGTAATTGTTGTTGTGCGGTTTGTAGATCTCCTGCACCAACAGCATTTTTGGCGAGAAATAAAGCGCTTAATGTGGCATAAGGCGTTTTGGTGTAATCGCTTTTTAATTCATCGGCGATACGTGTGATGAGTTCGCTTGTTGCGGCGGTTTCTTTTGTCTCGTTAGATAGTTGCGTAGCTTGTAGCTGATCGAATAATTGCGAGGCTTGCTCTTTTTGCGTGAGTTGATAATTTTGCCAGTAGCGCCAGCCTAGCCCAATCGCGAGCGTGATCGTAAAAATACAGATCAGTGATAGGCCGTTTTTGCGAAGCCAGTCTTTAATGGCATCCCATTGTTCATTTTCGTTTGTGTAGTCTTGCATAAAAGGATACCTTAAAAAATATTGAGTAAAAATTCTGGAATTTTTTTCCAGTCTAATTTTGTTTGTTCTTTTTCTTCCCTTAAAAACTTCACCGACACTTGTTCTGCTGCGAGTTCTTCATCGCCTAAAATAAACGCTAATCGTGCGCCACTTTTATCTGCGCGTTTAAATTGGTTTTTGAAATTACCGCCGCCGCAGTTGACGATCAAGCATAAACCCGGTGAAGCGCGTCGCCATTGTTCTGCTAAACGTAATCCTGCTGCTTCTGCTTTTTCGCCTACTAAAATAAGGTAAATATCAGTTTTTTCTTGTAAAGCCAACTCTTTTTGCTGCAATAAAGCAATCACACGTTCTATACCGAGACCAAAGCCGACGGCAGGTGTAGGTTTTCCACCCAGCAATTCAACTAATGTATCGTAACGTCCGCCAGAACAAATCGCATTTTGTGTACCTAGACCCATCGTACTTGGGCTTCTGGGGTTGTTCTCGCCAGGATTCGTCCTCCTCACATATGATTGAATATGCTCCGGGGACTCATCCTGTCGACGCCTACCCATAAGCGCCAATTCCGATGGGTCTAGTGATAAGCCAATCCACTCAAACACAATGCCGTTGTAATAATCTAATCCGCGCACTAAACGAGGGTTAATTTCATAGACGATGCCTGTCTGGTCTAACAAATATCTTAATCGATCAAAGCCTTGTTTAGATGCGTCATCTAAAGCATCGGTTAAAACAGGCGCGTTCGCAATCAATGCCTGCATGTGCGGATTTTTACTATCGAGAATACGTAGTGGATTTGTGGTTAAACGTCGTTTGGCGTCGTCGTCGAGCGTATCTTGATGTGCGGAAAAGTAATCTACTAATTGCTGTCGATACACAGCACGCGTTTCTGCGGATCCTAAAGAATTGATTTGCAGCACAACGTGATCTGTTAATCCTAGTAATGCCCAGATGCGTGCACTCACCAAAATAATTTCTGCCTCAATATCTGCACCCGCCATGCCAAATGCTTCGATACCGAATTGATGAAACTGGCGATAACGACCTTTTTGCGGACGCTCATGTCTGAACATCGGTCCCAAATACCACAAGCGCTGAATCTGGTTGTAGAGCAGTCCATGTTCGATACCTGCACGTACGCATACTGCTGTGCCTTCAGGACGCAATGTCAGGCTATCGCCATTACGATCGTCAAAGGTATACATTTCTTTTTCGACGATATCAGTAGCAATACCAATTGCGCGTTTGAATAGCGCTGTTTGTTCCACGATGGGAGAACGTATTTCTTGGTAGCCGTAAGATAATGCAGTTTTGATGAGGCAATGTTCGAGATGACGCCAAAGAGGTGTGTCATTGGGGAGAATGTCGTTCATGCCCCTGATCGCTTGGATAGCAGCTGCCATCTCTTATTCCTCTATGATCTTCAAAGTTTTTTCAGGCTGAGTCGTTGCTGGCGGTGAAAGATTAAGCGGTGTTGTTGATGAGGTGTTTTGTGCAGGGATTTCTGGTAGACCTCCCGCAACAGGTAACGTCGTTGTAGTAGAAGACTGCTCATTCGTGGTTTCAGGTATCGAGACAGGAACAGTCGTTTCAGCGACTTGTTCTGTGGTCGCTTTATTTAATCCCTGTAGATGGTTGTACCAAAAGTAACCCAACAGCGCCAATAGCAATAACACCATTAAATAACTTACCCAGCGTGCAGTTTTAGGATGATTGGATTGATCTATTTTTTCGTGAATGAGTTCAGGTTTGTTGTGTTGGATATTTTCGCCTAGGCTGAGTTGATCAAAAGCCTGCAAAATAGTGAGTATTTCTTCTTTAGCTACACCCAATTGACTGGCATATGCGCGTAAATAACCTTTGGCAAAAGCAGGCGCACCCATCAATTGGTAATCGTCTTCTTCCAGTTGTGTCAGTCGCTCAGGGGTGAGACGCAATCGTTTGGCCATTTCCTCCAACTGTAAATGTCGCACTTCACGTAGCTGGCGTAAGCGTGCACCAGGCCCCATGATTTTGCTTTCTTTGAGGGGAGTGGCGAAAGAGGTTGAAGTTGAGTTGTCGAGTGTGTCTTCTGTCATGAGCATTCCTTAAGGAGTGGAGGTTGGGGGGATTCTAACTGAGTTATGAGAAATATAAAAATTTTTAACGCAAAGACGCAAAGGGCGCAAAGAAACGCAAAGAAAGACAAAAGCAAAAAATAAAAATAATTTTAAAAAATTTTAATGTTTTAATTTTCTTTGCGTTTCTTTGCGTTCTTTTTTTGCGTCTTTGCGTTGAAATTTTTCAATCTTTTTGTTGTTTCTCCAGCCACTTCTCATTCCGTCGGGTGCGATCCAAAAACTTCCCCACCAACTGCCCACACGCGGCATCAATATCATCTCCGCGCGTTTTACGAATGGTGGTATGTATACCGCTTGTCTGCACGATTTTCTGGAAAGCACGAATGTCTTCCATGGGTGAGCATTCGTAATCAGTTAACGGGAATGGATTAAACGGAATGAGATTGAGTTTGCAAGGTACTGTGCGTAACAAGGCCACTAATTCTTCCGCTTGTGCAGGTGAATCGTTGATTCCCTTGAGCATCACGTATTCAAATGTGACCACGCGTTTCGCATGACCTTCAAAATAATCTCTGCACACAGGCATCAACACTTCCAGTGGATATTTTTTATTCAGCGGGACGATTTGATTGCGTAAGGCATTATTGGGTGCATGCAAAGAAACCGCCAAAGCAGCGGGGCTGAGTTCTTTTAAACGTAACATCGCGGGTACAACGCCAGAGGTGCTTAACGTGACACGATATTTGGATAATCCATAAGCCATGTCGTCCATCATTAAATCCATCGCGGGGACGACATTATCAAAATTAAGTAACGGTTCCCCCATACCCATAAACACAATATTGGTAATCACAGGTCTTTCAGTCTTTGGATATATCTGTAGTCGTCGTTGTGCGATCTGTAGCTGCCCCAGTATTTCTCCTAACGTTAAATTACGACTGAAACCTTGTTTACCCGTGGAGCAAAAACTACAATCCAGTGCACAACCAACTTGTGAAGAAATACATAACGTGCCGCGTGTTTTTTCTGGGATAAACACCATTTCTACGGAGTTTTTATCGGGCAGACGCAACAACCATTTGTGTGTGCCGTCTTCAGAGACTTTTTCCCAGGCAATTTCTGGTAGTTGAATACAGGCGATGTCGGTGAGTTTTTGTCTCAGTGATACGCTGATATTCGACATCATAGAAAAATCATCCACACGATTTTGGTGAATCCATTGGATGAGTTGTTTAGCGCGGAAAGGTTTCTCGCCCAGCTCTGCCAGGAAATCTTGCATGGCTAGAGGGCTTAAGTTGAGTAAGTTGATTTTATCGGAGGAGTCTAGGCGGATGGACATGAGATAAAAAATAAAAAAAACTTTAAAAGATTTAACGCAAAGGCGCAAAGGCGCAAAGACGCAAAAAAATTAAAACATCAAAGATCAAAATATTTTTTAAAGATTTAACAATTTTGCCTTTTTGCGATCTTTGCTTTTATAGCGTCTTTGCGCCTTTGCGTTAAATCTTTTAAAGTTTTTGCTAGCGGCTGTGGATTTCTTCAGGCTTAAAGAAAAACCCAATTTCCCATGCAGCAGTTTCAGGTGCATCGGAACCATGGACTGCATTTTCATCGATAGATGCGGCAAAATCTGCGCGAATCGTACCTGGCGCTGCGTCTTTTGGATTTGTTGCACCCATCAGTTCACGGTTTTTCAAAATAGCGTTTTCGCCTTCTAATACTTGTACCATCACAGGGCCTGAACTGATAAAACCCACTAAAGCATTAAAGAAGGGGCGTTCTTTGTGTACGCCATAAAATTCTTCAGCTTGTTGTTTGCTTAAATGCATTAAGCGCGCTGCTGCAATTTTTAAGCCTGCTTTTTCAAAACGTTGGTTGATGGCACCGATGTGGTTTTTAGCAACAGCATCGGGTTTGATGATGGATAAAGTACGTTGAGTAGTCACTTTGTTAATCTCCTATTTTTGTATTTTTTTACTTTGTACACGACAAAAATTAGGATGCGATTTTTTGTAGGGTGGATTAGCCGCATTTTGGCGTAATCCACCAGACTTAAACAGAAAAAAAGCAAAATATTTTTTGTTTTTATGTTTTTTGGTTTGGTGGATTACGGCAAATACAGCCTAATCCACCCTACAGGTGCCCCAATAAATTTTTGTCGTATACAAAGTTTTTAATGGCATTGCATATGGCAGAAACAGCAAACTCGATTTCTTCTTCTGTTGTAAAGCGCCCAAAAGAAAAACGAATGGCGCTGCGTGCCAATGCTTCTGATCCCATCGCGAGTAAGACATGTGAAGGCTCTAAATTGCCTGAGGTACAGGCAGAACCTGATGAGACCGCCAAATCACGCGCGGAGTCTATCAGAACTTGGCTGTCAATTCCTAGAAAACTGATATTTAAGTTGCCGGGGAGGCGGTGAATTAAATCGCCATTTAAATGAACCTTATTTGCGGGCAAGCTGCCCGCGCTCCCAGGGAAAACCGTATTTGTGGTCATGGTGGGCACGTCTCCTGCAAAAGCAGCAGGATCCTTTGCCCACCCTACCGCGCTCCCAGGGAAAACCGTATTTGTGGTCATGGTGGGCACGTCTCCTGCAAAAGCAGCAGGATCCTTTGCCCACCCTACCGCGCTCCCAGGGAAAACCGTATTTGTGGTCATGGTGGGCACGTCTCCTGCAAAAGCAGCAGGATCCTTTGCCCACCCTACCGCGCTCCCAGGGAAAACCAAATGCTCTAACCCTTTCAACAATATTTCTCTGTATGTCAATAAACGTGCAGATTCTTCGGGCATTTCTTCACGGGCGAGTTTAAATGCCTCCCCCATGCCCACAATTTGATGCGTAGCTAAAGTGCCAGGTCGTAATCCCATTTCTTGTCCGCCCCCTTGCATCAAGGGCACTAAACGTACACGCGGTTTTTGTCGCATATATAAAGCACCAATGCCTTTGGGGCCATACACTTTATGTGCATTGAGCGACATTAAATCTACAGCGGTATTTTTTAGATCAATCGCTATTTTGCCAGCGCTTTGTGCTGCATCCACATGAAATAAAATGCCGCGTTCACGCGTGAGTTTGCCGATGGCTGCAATGTCTTGAATCACACCTGTTTCGTTATTGGCATGCATAATTGAAACCAAAATTGTATCGGGACGTATGGCGTTTTTCAGTTGATCCAGGTCGAGCAGGCCGTTGGGTAAAACAGGGAGGTAAGTGACAGTAAAGCCTTCACGTTCGAGTTGGGCGCAGGGGTCTAGCACGGATTGATGTTCGGTTTGGCAGGTGATGATGTGGTGTCCCTGGCGCTGATAAAAATGCGCAGCACCTTTGAGCGCGAGGTTATTGGCTTCGGTCGCGCCGGAAGTCCAGATGAGGGCTTGAGGTTCGCAGTTGATCAAGTCAGCCACTTGTTGACGCGCATGCTCTACCGCTTCTGCTGCGTTTTTGCCGTAAATATGTGTGCGGGAGCTAGCGTTTCCAAATTCTCCATCGGGTGTGAGATAGCGCAGCATTTTTTCGGCCACGCGGGGGTCTACTGGCGTGGTGGACATATAATCTAGATAAATAGGTAATTTTAATTGAGTCATACGGTGTTTATTTATAATTTTTTTGTGTTAGCTTTTATGATTTTTTGGAGAGATATAATATGCACAACCAATCAGGTTTTACTTTACTCGAGCTCATGATCACTATTGCAATCGTGGGCATTTTAGCCGCAATTGCGATTCCCAGCTATCAAGACTACACACGACGTGCAGCTTACAGTGAAATTGTGATACAAACATCCCCTTATAAAATCGGCGTGATGAGTTGCTACAATCTACTTGGTACGATGACAGGTTGCGACACAGGTACAAATGATCTACCGCCTGCTATTTCGGGTGGCGCTGGTCTTGTAGCAAGTTTAAGCGTAAAAGACGGGCAGATTACAGTCACACCCAATAATCAAAAAGGTATTACTTCTGCAGATACTTATGTGTTAACACCCGAGTTACCTGATGGCACTGCAAATGCAGTGACGTGGGTGAGTTCAGGTGGAGGAGTGGATAAAGGGTATGCAAAGTAACCCTGCAGTTCAATGGCACTAACTTAAGAAACTTGATAAAGATTTTAAATGAAATTTATCACAGAGGCACAAAGACACAAAGACACAGAAAGAGATTAAAAAAATTTAAAAAACAAGGCACAAAGAATAAAACAAGAAAACATGGAGAAAACATAAAATACAAAAATTTTCTCAATATTTTCTCTGTTATTTCTCTGTGCTCTTAATTTTTCAATAATTTTTTGAATTTAAGTTTTTCTCTGTGTCTTTGTGTCTTTGTGCCTCTGTGATAAATAATTCTTTTCTTATATATGCTCTATCTCATCGCTACACCTATCGGCAATCTTGAAGACATCACGCTTCGTGCTTTACGTCTGCTGCGCGAAGTAGATCTTATCGCCGCAGAAGATACGCGCCACAGTAAAATATTGCTTCAACATTACGATATCAATACCCCGCTTATTTCCCTGCATAGTTTTAATGAAACACAACGAACGCCTCAATTATTAGCGCGTTTAAAACAAGGCGAAAACATTGCGTTGATTACTGATGCGGGTACACCGTTGATTAGTGATCCAGGGTATGGGCTGGTGAAAGCTGTGCGCATTGTGGGTATTCAGGTAATTCCTTTGCCAGGTGCTTGTGCGGCGATCACGGCGTTATGTGCGTCTGGATTACCCACTGATCGTTTTGTATTTGAGGGATTTTTTCCTGCTAAAAGTAGCGAACGAAAAAAACATTTAGCATCATTGCAGCATGAAACTCGCACGAGTATTTTTTATGAAGCGCCGCATCGTATTGTTGAATGTGTAGAAAATATTGTCAGCGTGTTAGGTGCTGATCGAGAAATAGTATTGGCTAAAGAACTCACTAAAACATTTGAAACTTTTTTTTGTGGTACAGCAGGAGAAGCCCTTCAATGGTTAGAGGTAGATGTAAACCACACCAGGGGAGAATTTGTTGTTTTAATTAGCGGTATGGTTGAGTTGAAAAAATCAGAAATTTCCGAGAATACATTACATATATTGAAAATTTTAAGTGAAGAGTTGCCGCACAGCCAGGCGGTTGAATTAACAGCTAGAATTACAGGTGAAAAGAAAAATGCGTTGAAGAAGAGTTGTTTTTTGTAATAAATCCCCTATCACATCACCTTCACATAAGCCGTCTTTCGCAACTCCTGCACCCATTTCTCTGTTTCCTGCTGTATCTTTTTCTGCAATACAGCTTGTTGTGCTTCTGCTCTTGTCAATGAAGTTGTTTGACCTTCTACAGCTAACAAGCGCAATAAATGAAATCCATTGGGAGCTTTGATCGGGACTGTCACCTCATTGACCTTTAACGTAGGCACAATATTCACAAAAATATCTGGAAAATCTTTCACAGTGCGCCATTGTAAATCGATATGCTGTACAGGACCTTGTGCTAACTGCGCAAAACTTTCGCCGCTGCGCGCTTTTTGTAATAACTCAGTTGCTTGTTTTTTTACAGCTGTTATTTGTTCTGGAGTTGCATCATTTGGTAAAGGGATTAACAAGTCGTCTACATGATAACGCACTGAATTGAGATTGGGTGGTGGTGCTTTTTTCAAATAGGCATCCACTTCAGCGGGAGATACTTGTACTTTTGCGGCGAGCGCTTGTTGCTGCAGTTGCTGCAGGATGATCTGGTCTTGCAGTTGTTTGCGATAGGTTTTGTAGTTAATCCCTTGTTGGCTGATTGCCGTCTTGAGCTGATCTACGGTGAGATTGTTTTGTTTTGCAATGCTCGCGATTGCGCGATCTACATCTGCGTCTGTGGCAACAATATTGACGCGTTGTGCGATCTGTAATTGCAACACTTCACCAATCGCCTGATCTAACGCTTTTTTGCGCAGGACAGCATCCGAAGGTAGTGGTTCGCCTTTAGCTTGCATTTGTTGTTTGAGCGTTTGGATGGTTTGATTCAGTTGGTTTTCTGTCACCACGCTGTTGTTCACCACAGCCACGACTTTATCGAGTGGCACAGGTGCTGCTTGTGCGGCGAAGGAGAAAAATAAACATGCTAGTGTGAAGTAGATTTTTTTCATGTGAATATCCCAAAAAAATAAAAGATCAAAAGATTTTAACGCAAAGGCGCAAAGGCGCAAAGGCGCAAAGGCGCAAAGGCGCAAAAAGGCAAAGATCGCAAAAAAGATGAAAAGATTTAAAAAATGTTTTGATTTTGCCTTTTTGCGATCTTTGCTCTTATAGCGTCTTTGCGCCTTTGCGTTAAATTTTTTAAAAAATATCCGTATAGCCAGGGATACTATCTCTCAATAAACTACTCCCCCCTGTCTGTCCCACGGATGCTAAACCTTTCAATACAAACTGCAAGTAGTAAGCGGAGCGAAATGTTAACTCATCATTGACATTCTCAGCTTCCAAAATACGGCTCGAAACTAAACGCACCGCCCAGCAGCAATTTTCATATTCTAACCCATACAGATAAGTCTCTGGATGCGCATGGCTGATATTGTAATTCCAGTTTCCAATCACATTCCAGTTTTCTGTGATGGGCCAGGTGAGTGAAAGATTAATGCGTTGAAAATTATTTTCCGGACTCTCAGGATTTGGATTGATCGGATCACCGCCCTGAATATAGGTATATGTTGCACTCAACAGCCTTTTTGCATCAGGTCTATACTGCAGCGTCAAGGCATCGTTATTCATCTGGCTTTGATTGGCATCCCAAGCGGCGTTGGCTGTCAGCGTTGTTGCAGGATTAATAATATAGGTGAGTTGCCCTGCAATAGGAGAAATCCTATCATCGATCGCAGGGTCATCCTGACAGTTTTCATAGATACACACCGTGTGTTTACGGAAATAATAAATCGCACCTAAACTGGCATTGATTTTTTCAGCTCCACTATAACCATCGAGTAAACGTGTGGTGAAACCCATGGACAGTTGATTGGCATCTCCCACGCGGTCGTAACCCATAAACCGATTCGTGCGATACAGTTCATTAAAACTAAATGGCGGTAACGTGGTATCAAAAATAGGAATATTGTTTTGATCTTCGGGTGGCACATACAAATAAAATAAACGCGGCTCTAATGTTTGCTGAAAACCGTTTTTGCCAAAATCATAGAATTTATCCAGATATAGTCCGCCATCTAAACTAAAAATAGGTAACGTGCGTATTTCCCTTAAATTAGGATTGGCATCAGGCACAATCGTCGGTGGATACACACCAATATTCAACACGCCATTATTGTTCACATCGTATGCTGTCATATCGATTGCTAATGCGGGCGTTAAAAAAGCGCCGCTGTTATTCATGGGAAAACTGACCTGTGGGTTGAAGTGTATGCGATTGCCATTAGGGTAGGGCACGTTGGTGAAAAAATCATTGCTGTGCGCAAAATTTACCCACTCACCATTGGCAGAATAACTTAATCCGTATGCCGAATCAGGCCACGAGGTGGCAAAACTAAATTGAGGTAAACGAGAATATTGATCCTGTGCAAAGGTTTGATCGATGGGATGTAAGGTCTGCCAGTCTTCTACTCTACCACTCCATTGCCAGTGTTCAGCTTGATAATTAATCGCAGCCTGATTAAACAATTGATTGGTGCTGACAGTGGTAAAGTTGCTACCAAAATCCTGGAAATAATAATCGTCAGTGACACGATTGATATCTACCACAGCAGACCAGTGTTCGTTGAATCTTGTGTCGTCATGAAATGCAATGCTGCCGCGATTATTGCTACTGCTGTTGAGATCATTTAAAAATGGCGTGTTGTAATAACTGGGTGGATAAAGTTGTGCCGTTTGTATTTTGAAATTTTCAAAAGCGCGATCGCCGGGTAAGTAACTTAATTCCAATGTGCCTGAATTGTGCGGCGTGAGATAACGAAATAAATTATCGACCATCACGCCACGTTTACTCATCGGGGTGATCGTTAATGTGTCGTCATAATTTGGCGCTAAATTAAAATAGTACGGTACGCTGATAAAGCTTCCTGATTGACTGTCGTAACCAAAATCAGGGTATAAAAATCCAGAATAGCGTCTTTTGTCGATAGGAAAACTCATGTAAGGCAAATAAAAGATGGGGACTTTTTTTGCATATAGCACGGCATGTTTAGCAACGCCACGTCCGGCTTCTTTATCCAGGGTGAGGTTTTTTGACTTAACATTCCAACTGGGGTCAGTAGGTTGGCAGGTGGTATACGTCGCGCGTTTGTACCAGGAATAAGTTGGTGAATCACGGTGCCCTTCATCAGCAGTTCCCCACACGTTAAGCACGCCATTTTTTTCTGTTTGTCGTGTCATGTGATAAGCCCCCTTGTTCACAACGAGAGTGCTTTTTTCCATGTCGATGCGGGCGCTTTCTCCCACCATTAATCGACTGGCTTCCTGGTAGCGTACATGACCTTGCAGATCAATAAATGCTGTTTGACCCGTGTCCGGGTTAGGGATGAGTATGACTTTATCGGCGTTAATTGCTCTACCAGGTTGTGTCAGTGTGACATCGCCTTCTAAGGTAGAAAAATTATTAGGGCTGTAAACTGCGGGACCTGTAGAAGTAATATCCATCTGCATGTCTGCGATGGGAAGTGGGTTGGGGTGTGCGGTGATTTCTGCAGGTTCGGCGTAATATCCTCCACAGATATTGCTAGGTGATGGGGTGCTTGGCGTCCAGCCTAATAATTTTGCCCAGTCTGACATGGGTGTGGTGACGCAAGTGGGTTTTTGATTAGTGGGGTTGATAGGGCAGAGTTGAGGTTCTGCGCTAAATGCGCTGTTTGTAAGTAAATAGAGCAAGAGTATGGAGAGGAGGCGGCGCATGGAAGTTGTGGTAGATGAAAAAGTGAAAGAGTAGCATAGGTGCTGAAAAAACAAGAAACGATAATAAAAAATGATGGAACTTCTGCTTACTATTCAAGCTGCTTAATTTTTTCTGAGTTTAAAATTAAATATTCGCCTGGTTTTAGATCATCCGGCAAAGTAATATTTCCAAACCCCACACGAATCAAACGATTCACTTTCACGTCTTGTGATTCCCACAACCGTCGAACAATACGATTTTTCCCCATTGCAACTTCAACTTTGTACCAGCCATTTCTACCATCGCCGCTGACTTGTTCCACCTGCTCAAAACGCGCCATGCCGTCTTCTAATTCAACACCGTTTTCTAAATCATCCAGCATCTCATCAGGGACATGGCCGTACACACGTACCATGTAAGTTCGCATTAAATGATGGGAGGGATGCATCAAGCGATTGGCTAATTCGCCATCATTTGTAAACAACAACAAACCAGACGTGTTGTAATCTAAACGCCCGATGACAATCCAACGGCCTGAAGGCGGTACGGGCAAATGATCGAATACCGTGGGACGTCCTTCAGGATCATGACGGGTGCATAATTCCCCGATGGGTTTGTGGTAGAGCAAAACAGTTTGGGATGAAGGCGCAGCACGCAGCCCAGTAGTGATGGGTTTGCCATCCACTTCAATTAACGCATGATCGTCCACTCTATCACCTAATTTGGCGGTGACATGATTGACGTTAACACGCCCTGTTTCGATCCAGCGTTCCATTTCACGGCGAGAGCCAATGCCAAGTTGGGCGAGGACTTTTTGGAGTTTTTGGGTCATAAAAATCTCATGTAGGGGGAGCGTAGGGTGGCTGTAGAGTGGGCTGTAGGGTGGGCAAAGCGTTTTTTGCGTGCCCACCAACCTAAACCAACGTGCCCACCAACCCAAACAACATACCCACCAACTAATCCAATAACCATACCGTATTGATCGTTTTCTATTAAAAATGTAGGGTGGGCAAAAAATTACGTGTTTTATACGTGATTTTTTATCCACCAACATTTTAAAAATTTAATACAAAATGAGCCACTACCATCGCGCATATCTCCCAGGAGGAACCTATTTTTTTACGCTTGTTACTCATGATCGTAAACCTTTTCTATGCACTGAAAAATCACTTGCGCGTTTGCAAGCCGCTTTTTCTTATGCCATAAAAAAACATCGATTTTTGGTCATGGGGTTGGTTGTATTGCCTGACCATTTGCATTGCATATGGCGGCTTCCTCGAAACGATGCTGATTTTTCAATACGTTGGAATATGATTAAACGTTATTTTTCCATTGGTATGGAAAGTGAATCAAATCATCGCAGAGAAAAACAAATATGGCAAAGAAGATTTTGGGAACACCTTATTCGAGATGAAAAAGATTTAGAACAACATATGAATTATATTTATTACAATCCCGTAAAACATGGATATGTAGAAAAACCTTGGGATTGGCCTCACAGCACATTTAAACGTGCTGTTGCAAAAAATATATATGAGGCAGATTGGGGAAATACACCACCTTTGAATATTGAAAAGAT
>Ga0206941_10149_pt1 | contig 20619 bp, 11 predicted proteins | sample Alteio_BWOrgHeat_9_FD_153251 | JGI IMG/M metagenome (GOLD analysis project Ga0206941, IMG submission 153251) | Enriched cells from forest soil in Barre Woods Harvard Forest LTER site, Petersham, Massachusetts, United States -... | ecosystem: Environmental > Terrestrial > Soil > Temperate forest >...
GGAGAACTCATTTGTTTGTCACCATAGAAGGTGATCATCACTTGTATGAAAAAGTTTTTAATGTGCGATTTGAGTTTAAGAAAAAAGGTAAATTCGGCAAACGTGGTAAAGTTCGTATTCCTTCGGAACTTGCACTTGTTTCCAATATTACAGGTTTGGACAACACACGTGTAAGCACACCTCGTTACGTTATTTCTAAAAATCAAGGGCCACGTACGGGTGAGCAACCTGGGATTTTACCAGCTCAAGTTAAAGCAGCTTATGGAATGAAAAAAATCTACGAGGAAGGTTTGAGCGGAAGTGGTCAGGACATTGCTATTGCTGCATTCATGGATTTTGAATTGGATAATGTGCGAACGTATTGGGAGAAAATTGGACTGTCACCCATTCCGCAAATTGAACAGGTTACCGTCGATGGTCAACCGGAATACGACAACCGTGCAGCAATTGAAACAGAATTGGATAGCGAACTGAGTGCAATGATTGCACCGGGTGCCAATATTCACGTGTTTTCTTCTTCGCAAAATAGCAATGAGGGTGAGTTGAATGTGTTCAATGCTATTCTCGACGATAACAGATCGAAGGTGGTGAATTACAGTTGGGGAGATTGCGAGAAGAACATTCCCTTAGAACACAGAAGAGTTATGGAGAAAGTTTTTGCTCGTGCGGTTGCTCAGGGTATTAATATTCTCGTCGCTTCAGGAGATAACGGTTCCGACAGCTGTGCAAACGGTACTCTTTCTGCGGGATGGCCTAATATCAATCCTAATGTGATTTCTGTGGGTGGTACGAGTTTGAAACTTTCTAGACATGAGCTTGCAGAAGTAGGTTGGGCAGGAAGCGGAGGAGGAGTGAGTTTGTATTATCAAGAACCAAAATGGCAAATGGGTGCTCACCATTATGGAAAACGTGCAGACCCTGATGTTTCTTTTAATGCAGATCCCGATACTGGTGAAGCTATTTGGACTCAGGAAAATCAATCAGGACCCAAATGGTTAATGGTTGGTGGAACGAGTATGGCTGCTCCTCAGTGGGTAGGATTTCTTGCGCTTGTGAATGAAGCGAGAGAGAAGCACGGTAAGGAGAAACTCGTATTTCTCAATACCTATTTGTATAAAGCTTCGCAGCAAGAAAGAAAGAGTATTTTTCGAGATATACTTCAAGGATCGAACGGAGTTTATTCAGCGAAAGAACATTGGGATGCTGTAACAGGATGGGGAAGTATGAAAGGATATAATTTGATGGAGTATCTGATTTCTAAATAAGAGATCCCCGGGCTGGGGATGACGGGAACGAGAAGATCCATGTAGAATAGTTGTATCTACGAAAGGATCTCCGATGGAAAATCCTCAATATTGGTTAACACGTCTCATCTTCCAAAAAGCTCTTGCGGGAACCTACCTCATTGCATTTGCCATAGCTTTCAATCAAGCACGTCCGCTTATAGGTGAAAATGGACTGCATCCTATACGTGTGTTTCTAAACTACGTTCGTTTCTGGGATGCACCGAGTTTATTTTGGATCAACAGTTCGGATCAGGCTTTGTTCTTCCTTTCTGCTTTAGGACTTGCTCTTGCTTCCTTTGCTTTGACCGGTTTGTCCGAAAATTTCGGACTCTGGGTTTCCATGCTTACGTGGGCTTCCTTGTGGCTTGTTTATCTTTCCTTTGTAAATGTAGGACAGGTGTTCTGGGGATTCGGTTGGGAAACTCTACTTCTCGAAACTGGCTTTCTCGCAATATTTTTCGGATCTCGTGACATTGCACCACCTACTCTAGTGGTTTGGTTGCTGCGTTGGGTTTTGTTTAGAATTATGTTTGGTGCAGGGATGATCAAACTTCGAGGTGATTCGTGTTGGAGAGATCTCACATGTATGGTTTATCATTATGAAACGCAACCGTTGCCGAATCCCGTCAGTTGGTATCTTCACCGTTTGCCGGTTTGGTTTCACAAAATGGAAGTTCTGTTCACGCACTTCGTAGAAATTATTGTTCCCTTCGGATATTTTTGGCCACAGAAACTTCGATGGTTTGCGGGAATTCTAACAATCTTCTTCCAGTTCTCTCTCATCGTTTCAGGAAATCTTTCGTGGTTGAATTACATTACTATTGTTTTAGCTATCTCATGTTTTGACGATGCGTTTTTTCAAAAATTCATTCCTGTTTCTATACCAACAGATTTGGAACGCATGGCTTGGTTTCACAATGGAGTGATTGGTTTACTAACTTTGCTCATTGCGTATTTGAGTATTAAACCTGTACGCAATCTTCTTTCTCAAAATCAAATGATGAATACGAGTTTCGATCCTTTGCATCTTGTAAATACATACGGAGCTTTCGGAAGCATTACAAGAACACGGTACGAAGTCATTCTTGAAGGCACTTCAGAAATAGGACCGGATGCAAAATGGTTGGAATATGAATTCAAGGGAAAACCGGGTGATGTGAATAGAAGGCCGTGTGTAGTGTCACCGTATCATTACAAGTTGGATTGGCAGATGTGGTTTGCTGCAATGTCGTCGTATTATGATCATCCGTGGATACTGGGTCTTGTGCAAAAGCTGCTTAAGAATGATCCTGATATTCTGAGTTTGATGGGACCGAATCCGTTTCCTGAAAAAGCACCTCTCTACATTCGTGCCGAACTCTACGAATATCATTTTACTAAAAATTCTGATAACAAAGCATGGTGGGAAAGAAAACGCGTAGCTGCTTATCTTCCTCCTTTGTCTCTAGATCAGTTAAAATCTGAAGAATAATGGATGTGAGAGCGTGGATTCTAATTTGAAATACGATGCTGTCGTTGTGGGTTCGGGACCTAACGGTTTGTCTGCTGCTATTACTCTCGCTCGCAAAGGAGTTTCCGTCCTTGTATTGGAAGCAAGGAACACGATTGGTGGTGGTGCCCGTTCGGAAGCTCTTACACTACCGGGTTTTATTCACGATGTGTGTTCTGCTGTGCATCCGATGGGTCTTGCGTCTCCTTTTTTCAAAGAGTTACCCCTCGAAGATCACGGATTGAGTTTTGTGCATCCTGATATTCCACTTGCACATCCTCTTTCAGGGGGAAGAGCTGCGATTTTGGAACGTTCGTTTCAACAGACGGCACAGTCTTTTGCTAAAGATAGAGATGCGTATCTTAGAATATTCTCACCTTTTCTTCCTCGCGTAGATGATCTGTTTGAAGATCTTATAGGTCCCTTTCGTTTTCCGAGATATCCATTCCTTGCGTTAAATTTTGCACGTTTTGCATTGCAATCTGCACAAGGATTAGCGGGACGATCTTTTCAAACAGAAGAAGCAAAAGCTTTGTGGGCAGGTCTTGCAGCACATTCTATATTACCTTTGAGAACAGTTTCTACGTCTGCAATTGCGTTGGTTTTAGGACTTGTGGGTCATGCTTATGGATGGCCTTTTGCAAAAGGAGGTTCACAGAGCATTCCTGATGCGCTTGCAAGTTACTTGCGTTCACTTGGTGGAGAGATAAGGACGGGTGTTACAGTTTCTTCTATGAAAGACATACCGGAGTGCCGTTGGGTTTTTCTCGATATGACACCGAATAAGATTGTGAACATTGAAGGTTTGGAATTGTCAGGATGTGTCCGTAAGCAATTGCAGAATTTCCGTTATGGTCCTGGTGTTTTCAAAATTGATTTTGCGTTGAAGGAAGCGATTCCTTGGACGAATAAAAATTGTGCACGTGCAGGAACGGTTCATGTGGGAGGTACTCTTTCTGAAATTACAGCAAGTGAAGAAGCTGCGTATAAAGGTCATCTCTCGGACGAACCTTTTGTTTTAGTGGCTCAACCGAGTCTTTTCGATTCCACACGCGCACCAGCGGGTAAACATGTTGCTTGGGCTTACTGTCATGTTCCTAATGCTTCTGAAGTGGATAGAAGCGAAGTGATTGAAAAGCAAATAGAGAAATATGCCCCTGGTTTTCGTGATTGTATACTTGCGCGTCATACGAAGAATGCTCGCGAAATGGAACGCTACAATGCGAATTATTTCGGTGGAGACATAACGGGGGGAGTCACGGATCTAAGGCAGCTTTTCACTAGACCTTTGCTAAGGTTGAACCCTTATCAATTGAATAAAAATGTTTTTATCTGTTCCGCTTCCAGTCCTCCTGGTGCAGGTGTGCATGGTCTGTGCGGATACTATTCGGCCTCCAATGTGTTAAAATAAATCCGGTGACACCCGACTGGACCCAAATAGTTCAGGTCCAGTCGGGTGTCACCGGATTTAGGGGGTGCGATATGTTTGTTAGAGTGCTTCTCTTTTTTTTCATTTTTACTTCTTGTAAGACAACCAATACTCAAGACGCTGCTTCTGGCAGCAAAGCAGCAGGAACTGCAAAAACAAGTGGTGGCGCTTCTTCAGAAACAGCTTCCGCTCAAACAACAACAGCAAGTGCACAGCCTCCTCAACCTATGACAAGTGTACCACCTGTTCCTCCACCCACTGATAGCACTCAAACTCCTGTGAATAGTGGTTTTGCAAATATCAGTTTTCAAGACATGGGTGGATTTGACGCTCCGGTTATTACCATAACGATTCCCAAAGATAGCACTATAACAAGCGATCAATTTAAAGTGGAATACAAAGCATGTCCGTTGAATCCCGAAGCAACTTTGCCAGATGCATTAAAATCGTGTGTCGAAGGTTATAACCGTGATTTGCAATTTACAATTCCCGTTTTTACTCAGAGTTATTCTTTGCAACTTCAACTTTGCGATGATGAGAAATGTTATAATGATGAATCAACCAATATTGAGAGCACTCGATTTTTAAGTGCATCCAGTGCTGGTCCGAATGATTTCAATATTGCGTCAAAATACCTTCAAGTGGAACAGATGACGCAAGATATTTTCGTGCAAGCTGCGAGTTTGCATTCGAAATTAATTGATGTTGTGCAGTTTCTTAACAATTGCACTTCTACTTTAACTCCTGCTCAGATTTCTACAGTTGAACTTCTTGCAAACTCCTCGCAGAAAGCGCTTGAGGAAGAATTGCTTTCCATGCCGCTTACTGATTTGGAACCACTGCTCTCTGTAAGTTTTAAACAAGATCAGATTACAGCACTCAAACAAGTCAAATCGAGCCTGGGCACTTTTCAATCGCTTTTCGATAACGTTTTCATTCTGACAACTGCGGGAGTTAGCACAGTACTTTTGTTTCAAGATGTCTATGGTTTCTACGCATGGAGAAAAGAAATCAACTCTTCGCACAAAGTCACGCGTGCAGATCTTTATGGCTCTTCTACTGAGAATGCAGATAAAGAAATCACTTTGGCATACGACACCGAGACAGGGTTTCTTATAGATCCTCAATGTAAAAAAACGGGTAATTGCACCTACTACTTGGAAGATCCCGATACGAAAAAACCTATTCGAAATGCGGAAGGAAAACTTTATACCATTGATCCTAAAGAAGCGAATGTGAAGTATAGCAACGGACATTTCTATGTTTACGACTATGTTCAAAAATCCTATATTTTCTTAAATATTAAAGATCAGCCTGCAACGGGTTTTGCAAAACAGTTAGGCCGCTTGAACCCTACACTTCATTATCGAGAATACGCGCTTCTCAGGCAAACGGGAGATCAAAATCCTAATAAAGGCAAACCTGATTTTAAAAGTGACGGACTTGCCATTGGAAAACATCCCCAGGACTATTTCAAAGTCTATGATTCGACCACAGATTTGGAAACATATTTGAAAGACACACAGGGTCCTCGTGCGTCGACGTATAAAGATCCAGTTACATTGCAGAGCCTTTTAGGAATGTCGAATTCTAAAGACTCTTTATCTTTTAAGGCTGTTCCCGGACTTATTCATTCCAGTATACGTCCTTTGCTTGCGATTGGATCTGCTGGTGCTTCCTTGAGCGTATTTGCGGGTGAGATGTTGAAAACTCAAACTTCATCTTTGGGACTTGCGCAGAATACAGATATCTGTACAAAGGGAGTATCCACTGCAAATGAAATGCAGAAAGTTGCCCAGGATCGTACTCAAATGTCTATATTGAACATTCAAATTGCCAGTCTCCAAGGTCAGACCGTTCAAGCAGTTCCTAAGTCTGCTTTGACTGCACCCTAAGACACCTAAAAATCTAGCCCAAACACCGTCTTTTTGTCATAAGACTCTAGTATCTGAATTGAGGCATATATGATTCGCATTGAGAATTTAAGTAAACGATTTGAAAACAAAACCATTCTAGATAATCAGACCTACCAATTCCCTATAGGAAAAAAAATTGCTGTTGTGGGAAACAATGGTGAGGGGAAGACAACTTTACTCAACATACTTTGTGGTTTGGACACCATGGATGGCGGTGAGGTTTATAAACCGAACAACTGTCTTATGGGTTATCTACCTCAGGAACCTAATCAGAATCCAAAGCCAAGCATCATTGAAGAGTGTGAATCGGCGAATGAAAAAATTCTGCAACTTCATCAAAAAATGAACGAAGCGCTGAAGCTACTTGAACACCATACCGATGACAAAACTCTCGACGCTTTTGAAAAAGCGGAAACGCAATACCGTCTCGAAGGAGGTTACGAACTGCGTTCTAAGGCAGAGAAGATTTTGCTCGGTCTTGGGTTCGACAAAAAGCAGATGGGTCAGTCTCCCCGTTCTCTTTCGGGGGGATGGCGTATGAGGGTGGAACTTGCGAAACTTTTTTTAATAGATCCTGATGTTCTTATTCTGGACGAACCTACGAACCATCTTGACTTGCCTTCACTTGCTTGGGTGGAGCGTTATTTGCAGAATTTTGTAGGTACTTTGATTTTCGTATCCCATGATAGGCATTTGCTGAATAGGCTTGCGAATTGGACACTGCATATTTCCTGGGGCCGTTTGATTGCGTATGCTGGGAATTATGATTTTTTCGTTCGTAAAGAAGCAGAGTCTTATGAACTTGCAGAAAAAACAATGAAAAATTTAGAGGGCAAAAGAGATTCTCTGCAAACGTTTGTGGATAGGTTCGGAGCTAAATCTTCCAAAGCAACTCAAGCACAATCGAAAATGAAAATGATTGAGAAACTTGAAGAAGAGATGGAAGCGGTGCCTGTTGCAAAGTCACAACCTGTGATCCATTTCAACCTGCCTGAACCTGCACCTGTGGACCGTGTGGTTCTGCAAGTGAGCAAAGGTGCAATTGGTTATACGGAACCTTTGTGCACGAACATTGATATGCTTGTAGAGAAGGGGCAGAAGGTTGCGATTATTGGAGCGAATGGTATTGGAAAATCGACGCTTCTCAAAACCATAGTGGGGCTTCGGAGTTCACTCGGTGGAACTTTTTCACTGTCTCCACGTACTATCAAAGCTTATTTTTCCCAGGACCAGTTGGAACATTTGAATGCCAATGCAACTGTTCTTGAAAATTTACTTGCTGCTTCGCCTATTGGTGAACCTCAAGCAAGGAGCATTCTAGGTGGATTTCTGTTTCGTGGTGCGGATGTGTTCAAACCTGTGTCTGTTCTTTCGGGAGGAGAAAAAAGCAGAGTGGGCCTTGCCTGTATTTTAGGGAAGAAAGCGAATCTGATTTTGCTCGATGAACCTACGAACCATTTGGATATGAATAGCATTGCTTGTCTTACAAAAGCTTTGAAGGACTATAACGGTACTGTTGTTTTTGTAAGCCATGATCGTGATTTTATAGATGCGATTTGTACGCATGTTTTCGTGATGACTAAAGATGGTCGAGCTATGCTTTTCGAAGGGAATATAGACGACTATCAGCGTCTTGCTGCGGGTTCTGGTTTCCCCGATGTGTTCCAGGTTGAAGACGAGGGGAGAGGGGGAGCGCAGAAGAAAAAAGAGGCAAGTCCGACGCAGACTAGGGATCGCGAGAAGGAGTTGAATAAGCTTCGCAAGCAGGTTCAAAAGCTGGAAGAGCAGATGGGGAAGCTTGCAAAAGACATAGAAGCATGTGACGCGAAGCTGCTCGAAGCTGCATCGGATCACCAGCGTTGCTATGAGTTGGCTTCGCAGAAGCTGGACTTGGAAAGAGAGCTGCAAAGCTTGGAAGACCAGTGGCTTAAGGCCAGTGACGTGCTGAGTAAGGAGTGATTGCCTTTCCTTGTCATCGCGATGACAAGGTTTACTGTTTACGCTTCGATTTAGGTACATTATCATCCTTTAAAGATCGCCATAAACTCTTATAAGAGCTTTCAGGATGTTGAAAAAAACTTTTAATTTCTTTGTTTGGTCTATAACCTTCTGCGCCATTTTAGGTGTACTCGCAGGTATATCCGGTGTGGTTTACGTTTTCTGGCAAGTGAAATACGGTGACTACACTCAGCTAAAAAAGACGACCATACTTGCTATGTTCCAGGAAGAAACCAGTCTTTTCTACGAAGACGGCAAAACGCGCATTGGAAGTATATTCGAATCAACACACCGTCGTTATGTTCCTGTTAATGAAATTCCTGCACACATGATCAACGCTGTTGTTGCGGTGGAAGATAAAAATTTCTACCACCATATCGGTATAGATCCGCTTGCTATTGGAAGTGCTCTTGCAGAAGGTGTGAGCAAACGTGGGCAATTCCGACGCGGTGGTTCCACCATTACTCAACAGACTGTGAAAAATATACTCAACGACTGGGAACCTTCCTTCTTCCGTAAATTTCGTGAAATGATCCGCGCACTGCAACTGGAACGCATCTATGACAAGCGTCAGATTTTGGAATTCTATTTGAATCAATTCCATGTCGTAGGTACGGGTAACGGACTCGACATTGCAGCGCGTTATTATTTCGACAAAGAGGTTAAAGATCTTACACTCAATGAATCTGCCTTTATTGCAGGTTCTGTTAAAGGTCCTGGTAAATACAATCCGTTTATTAAATTTACAAAAATAGACAGAGAACAAGCGATCACAAACGCAAATGATCGAAAAAATTATGTTCTTGCTCAAATGTTAGACCAAGCATGGATTTCGAGAGAAGAATACGAAGCTGCTGTGAAAACTCCCGTTCCGTTTAAAAAAGGTGAGTTCCGAACTGTCGAAGTTTCACTCGTAGATTTGGTGCAAGCCCAACTTGTGAAGAAGGAAATTCTCGAAGCGTTGGGAATTACAAATCCTGAAGATATCAGCATTGCAGGTTTGAAAGTATTCACAACTATTGATGCAGATCTCCAACGTATTGCACAACTTTCCATGCGCAGAAACTTATCCCGTCTTGAAACCATTCTTTCTGGGTTCGAACCTGAAGCACAGGACAATTTCAAAGTTCTTCGTGATCTCAAAGTAGACGAATTTGTTTATGGAAAGGTTAGTGAAGTTCCGAGCACCACTCTTCAACACGCATCTGTTAAAATTACCTTTGAAGGAGGTCCACGCGGAACCATACCAACAGAATCTTTGATCCGTTATGCCAAAACACTGAATCTCGTCGACGGTAAAGGTTACGAACACTATTTTCAGCAGTTGATGAGTAAAATAAAAGCGGGTGAAATTCTCTATGTCGAAGTGATGTCTTTCAACAAAGAGACGAACGAAGCGGTTCTCGAACTTCATAAGCGTCCTATAGTAAGTGGTGGATTGATTGCTTTGGATAAAGGTGAAGTGCGTGCGATTGTTTCGGGCTTTGATACTTTAGGTTACAACCGTGCTGTTTCTGCAAAAAGACAGGCAGGTTCTGTTTTCAAATCCGAAGTATATTTTGCAGCTTTGCAATTGGGTTGGTCTGTTCTCGATCGTTTGGATAATACGAGACAGATATTTCCTTATCAGAGCCGATATTATTTCCCTCGTCCAGATCACAAATCACCTTATGAATCGGTTTCCATGCTTTGGGCAGGTGTTCTGTCGGAAAACCTTGCTTCTGTTTCTTTAACGGCTCATCTTTTGGATAAATTGAATTTCGATCAATTCAAGCAATTGCTTGCAACTATGAAACTTGATCCTGTTGCTGGAGAAGCTCCTCGTGACTTTCATTACCGTGTTGCAAAAGCTACAGGTGTTTCTCTGGATGACGAAGGAGTGGAATCGTTTCAGGTAAACAATGCAATCAATGATCTAGCACCGGATCTTGTGTTTGGTGGAGATGATTCGCTTCTTAAAAAACTCAAGCAGATGTGGTGGGGAAATGGCTACATCGAAGAGATGAAACGTGTTCATGCAGGAAGTGGTGAAGAGTATAATCATAGAGAAAAGAAAATACGTATAGATCTTCTTGCAAACAACTATTTGCGTTTGAAAGCATTAAACATTGCCCTTTCCTACGATTTAGTTGCTTTACAAACTCTTCTGGAAAAAGCAGGCGGAGCGACTCAGTTATGGAATGATCCTGCTGCACGGAACATTCTCAGTAAATTTCGTATAGTCAACGATCAACTTAATTTAGCGTATGTGACAAGACTATCGGATGAAGATTCTATAGTGAGCACTGAGTCTGTTCCTTTCTTGAATATGGTGGGCAGAACGCTCGAAGCGAAAGATCTCGAAGCTCTTCTTAAACCGAATGCAGACAACACACCTGCAAGTTTCAAACAGCTTGCGGATAATGTTTGGGTGGATGGAATAGTACCGAGTCGTATTTTGAACCGCATGAAAGATCTTATAAGTCAGAAACTTGCGGATATTCGCACAAGGCAACAAGAAGATCCCTATCGTCTGTATTCGTATTTTCAGCATCATGATTTTCGCATTGGATTGGGTTTGAATTATCTTGTGAAACTTTCTCATGCGGGTGGTGTTCAAAACAAAATGGAAGCTGTTCTTTCCTTCCCACTCGGAGCAAACGACGTTACGACAAGTGAAGTTGCAAAAATTTATCAGACGTTCACGAATGGTAAAGTTTACCGCTTTTACGAAGATGGTCCGAGCAATCAACTTTCCTTCATCAAACGTATTGAGGACCGTTTTGGAAATGTCTTGTATCAAGCAGAACGTAAAGAAAGTGTCTTGGTACCACCTTCCGTTGCTCAGCAGACACGCGAAATTCTACGAAGAGTCATCACACATGGAACAGGACGCCGTGCACGTGGTGAGTTGTACATTAATGTTTCCGATAAGAGTGCAGAAGCAAAAGGTGGCGTGAGACAGGTTCGTGTTCCTTCGTTTGGTAAGACGGGGACTACGAATGATTTCAAGACGAGTTACTTTGCAGGGTTTATGCCGTATCCTACTGCTAAAGGAAAACCACTGAGTCCTGAAAATAGCTACACGGTTGCAACCTACGTGGGTTATGACATGAATAAAATTATGAGGAAGGGTTCCCAAAGCATACACGGAAGCAAAGGCGCTTTACCAATTTGGACGGATTTCTTAAAAGATGTGATCGAAGTGAAAAAATACGCAGATTACCTTGATCCTAATGTGAAGACGGAATGGCCTATGGTTCCCGATGAAAAGACGGTTCCGTTTCTAGTGGAATTACCGAGTGGTGCGGTTCTCCGTGCGGGTGCAGGCGCAGATGAATCATGGAAGAGTACGAATATTGCAGTGACGGGTGAAGAGTATTTGAACTACTACGATCCTTTGGATACACCGAACAGTTCTACGTTGAATCTTCCTTCCGATCCATTGCGTCGTTCGTTTTCTCTGTTTCAGTTTCCCAATTCTCCGAAAGACGAGTTTGTTAATTAACTTTTAAACTTGCTCTTAAATTGGCCAAACCCTGTTCTATGCTCACTCGGGGTTTGTATTTGAAATCACGTTTTGCTTGCAAATGACTGAAGTAACATGAGCGTCCTAAGTTCAACGCAACGAAACGTGTCATCGGAGGTTCCCTGTCTTTAATTCCTGCAATTTTGTAAGCCCACTCCATACAAAAACCCGCAAAATACGCAACGGGCGTAGGAATTCTACCAGGAACAGGAGGAAGATCCATGCTGTCAAGAATACGGTCGATGAATTTCCACAGTTCTATTGGTTTTTCCTGACCTACGAAGTATGTGCGTCCACCGTTCGGTGATTCCAAACTCAATTCTTCCAAGGCAAGCACGTGGGCTTCCGCAGCATTGTCAATGTAAGTGACGTCCACTTTATTTTTAAGATCACCGACTTTACGAAGTTTCGCTGCGTTTTCCCGAAGACGTGGAACAAAATGCGGATCTCCAGGCCCCCAGATCAAATGGGGTCGTATTGCAGTGGTTGCTAAGTATTTTTCACCATGGTTTGCAAGTACAAGTTTCTCTGCTTGCATTTTCGTCAGAGGATAATTTGCAAGATAGCTTTTTGGGTACGCTAAAGATTCATTCGCGCCACAGATATCTTTGCCTGAGAAAACGACGCTGGGTGAACTTGTGTAAACGAGTCTACGAACTTTCAATTTCTGAGCTGTTTTAATGACATTTTCTGTGCCTTGAACGTTGGTTTCGTAAAATTCCTTGCGTGGTCCCCACATCCCTACACGTGCAGCAGTGTGAATGACTCCATCACAAGCTTTCATTGCAGTTTCCAAATCACTTAAAGAAAGAATGCTTCCTTCTACACAAGTGATTCCCTGCTGAATTAAGTTGGGATAGCTTTTTCTTGAAAGACTCACAACGTCGTAGCCTTTATCTTTCAGCTGCCGACAAATGGTCGAACCAAGAAACCCGCCACCACCTGTTACAAGTATTTTCTCAGGCATCATTTCCCCTCTCTTGAGTTGAGAAAATTATACCTCAAAAATTTTTTTTTTGAGAGAGCTTGATGTTAGTCGTGAGGAACTTTGCATTCTGTTGATCGAGGCTCTTCTGCAATTTTTTCCGACACATATGAGGCATTGACCTTCATTCCATAAAGCAGTCCTGCTTTATAAAACCCACGGTCTATCGCTGCTGCATCAATGGTTGCCATTTTTAGGAGAAGAACCCCGGCTTTCACTCCTGGCCATTTATTGTCCCTTATCCAAACTTGAAGTTTGGGCTCGGTGCCTTTACCTGCGTTTATAGCATTGCCTCCTAGGAGCGAGATTCTTTTCCCATTGCGCATTGTCATCTCTAAATCCTGAGTCAATAGATTGATAACAATTTTATCCGAAGTCTCTTTGGAATTTTTCAATACAGCTTCTTTTATCTCCTCGTAATCGATTGTCGCTTTTGCGGCTAGTATCTGCAAAAAATGGATGAAATGTGAATTTTCCAAACTTGAGTCATCAATGTCACGTTCAGTCAAATGGGTATCAGATTGCATGAACAGATTTATAAAATACTGCTTCCCCCTCTTAGCGAGAGCAGGATCTTCGGACAGTGCATCACTTGCCCGAGTTTTGAGATCTGCAACAAAATCCGTACCTATTTCCGCAGCAAAGGGGTCTACCACAGATTTCGAAATACCGTCCAATACTGCAACTTCATTTTTCTTTCTAGAGTAGGCTGAATTTCTAAAATGAAAATCCCATCTTGCATTCTTGGGAATGGAGACTTCCGCTTGACCAATAGCTCCCCACCATACGAAGTCCGCATAGTCGGAAACAGAATACCTCACACTCTTTGCCCATCTTTTTATAGAAGTTGTAATATCCTGGGGAATCGTAAAGGGATCACATACCAAGCGATCTGCCTCCCAAGCTATATGCTGCGAAGGAAATCTTTCCTGAATTTTCTTAATCACTTGCAAGAACAGGTAGTCTTCCATATCTACAACCTTGCTAGAAAAAAACCGACCTCCAAATTCTTTTTCTACCTCACCGAAAAATAAATTTCCTGTGAATCCTATTTCAATATTGCGAGGCATGTTCCCTGCTGCTTCATTCTTTTCCATTGTTTGATAGAGTTCCGATTTTGGATTCCCCATTTGCTTACGTAAATCATCTATTGCCTCTGTTGTGGTTGCGAAAAGTTTATGCGATTTGTAAAAATCTATTTCCTTTAAATCCTCACCGTAAATCACACTCAAATTCTGTTGAAAGGAATCTCCCACTCTTCGACTTCCTATGTATACCGCTCCTCCCAAGTGAATGACGTCTCCCGGTTTGGACGATTTTGCAGCAGCACCACCCGTTCCGAACTGGTAAAAGTGAATTCCTCCATTTTCAGGTTTCGAAGCAGGCAGATCCATAACTGCTTCGAAAATCTGGTTCAGATATTCTAAAGTCAGGTCAGGTTCCTTTCCCATTTCTGGGCTTTGCACGATCACTATGTTTGAATCGCAATCCGCTCCAAGATGCCCTTTAACAGCTGAGAACGCCAGTACCTGAATGAATTCGTTCTCAACTGTCTTCTGTCCGCTTGGGAAGTGAGTCAACTTTCTGAATTTTTCCTCTACAGAAACTAATTTCGCATTAAGTATCTTTTGGATGGACTCTCCAAAATTCTGGAGACTAAGATCAGCACGCCCATCCTTGTCGAATTCATAATAGCGCATTGGAAATCCAAAGAGAGTTTTTCCGTCAAAACCGTTTGTCGTCTTAGTGATAATGATAACGTTGCTTTCTGGATGATCTTTCAGGATAGATTTTGTCTGTGGAACTATTTCCTCATCCATAAAGGCTAAAAGCAAATCGACATGACCAAAGGACTGTGTTGCAAAACCTGCAAAAAGGAAACTCACGAAAATTCTCTGCGCCGATTTTCCGAATGAACTCATAATTCTCTCACTCCCGGAATTTAGTCTTCCATCGGAATTTTGATAAAGAACTTTAACTCCAACTCGTCCCTCTAGGGCGGATATTTTGCTTGCTATTCTCGGTTTAACGGCACCGGATGAACACTATCCCGCTCTCTATCTTAAGGAAGTTCTCATCTTCAACACGCTAGTTTTGCCTCTTATTATAGAGGGAATATTATGCAGCAAACGAGTAAACGCCTCTTCCGATGGCAGAGTTTGACTCTTGTTTTGATGGCAGTGGGGTATTGTGGTTATTATTTTTGCAGATCGAATTTCTCACTGGTGCTTCCTCATATTATTCAAGAGATGGTGAGAGAAGGAAGTTCCCTCGAAGATGCGAAAGTTCGTCTCGGTTATGTTGCCTCTATTTCGGTACTGGGTTATGCGCTTGCTAAACTTTTCAATGGTGTGCTTTCGGAAATGCTCGGTGGCAGAAAAGGTTTCCTGATTGGAATGATAGGTTCCGTATTTTTCACACTTCTTTTCAGCTTCGGAGGAGGCATTCCTTTTTTCACGTTGACTGCATTGGGAAACAGACTCTTTCAATCGATGGGTTGGGTGAATATGGTGAAAGTGAGTTCCCGTTGGTTTTCTTATTCGACCTATGGAACAGCAATGGGCATTCTCAGTTTGAGTTACATGTTCGGAGACGCTGTAGCTCGTAAAACCCTAAGTTACTTTATTGGCATAGGTTTCGATTGGAGAGAGATCTACATTTTGAGTGCTGTTATTTTAGGTGCGTTGTGTGTTTTATGTTTCTTCTTTTTAAAAGAAAGTCCGGTTGACATTGGAGAACAGGAGCCTCCGGATAATTCGTCAAACTTATTAGAGACCCATTCGGATAAAAAGGAACTTTCGTCTAAGGAAATTTTTAAAATTCTTCTTACGAATAAAACATTTCTTGTGATCTGTGGACTTTCTTTAGGATGCACTCTTGTTCGCGAAGTATTCAACACGTGGACAACGTTATATTTTGCAGAACTTGGTTTTGATCACGTAGCAGCAGCAGCGCACAGTGCATGGTTTCCATTGTTTGGTGGAATTTCTGTAGTGCTTGCAGGTTTTGCAAGTGATCGATTGGGAACGAACGGACGTGCTTCTATTATTGTGTACGGACTTCTTTTAACGAGTGTGTTTCTGGTTTTATTGGGAGCTTTGGATTTTGGTAGTTCGACGTACTGGCAAGTTATACTCATCGCTCTTATAGCGTTTGTGTTGATTGGACCCTATTCTTATCTTGCAGGTGCTATGGCAATGGATCTTGGTGGAAAAAAGGGGAGCACACTTGCTTGTGGACTTATTGATGGAGTGGGTTATTTAGGGGGTTTTTTAGCAGGTGGGAGCATTGCAAAAATCTCAGTTGAGTTCGGATGGAGTGGTGCTTTCTTTAGTCTTGCAGGGATTGCATTTTTATCTTTTTTGTCTGCTGTGTATTATATGTTTGAACAGAAGAAAATAGTTTCTGTGGTGGTCTAGTGATCTAGAATAAATATAATGCTATCATTTATTATTAATTTAAACCAATTAAGGTGACGTTATGAACGCAGCAGCATTTCGCAGAGGAGACGCCATTACACGTCTTGAAAATTATGCACCCGTAATCGTCGAACATCTTGCATTAGTTGCGTGGTTTCCAACTCACACAGCCAATAACCATTGGCAAGCGGAACTGAGGGGGTTTTTAGGGGCACTCAAACGTTACGACTCCGCAAAAAGCGGAAGACATAACTTTACTAAAGAAATTGTGATTATGACTTTGATGGACATGATTCGAACCGAAGATGAGCGTGATTATGTTCTCATCGGCGTTGAATCTCATGGGGGCAGCGTTCCTTCCGAACCGGATTGGGACTTGGTTTACAAATCTATTGAAGATTTTGCTTTAAAATTAGTGAAGTGAAAATTCAAAATCCTAAGTACCCAAGAACCCACGTAGTGACAAAATGATTTTAAAACCTTCTAAAACCCCTTTGTCGGTTTTGTCTTTCGAAGCACCACTTGCATCGAGCTGACTATAACGAGCACGGAACCGTGACCACACCGGCAAAGAACCTTGCAACGAAAGTATCACACCTTCATTACGCGTAATCAGAGATTCCACATCGTTAGTGTCAGGACGTTCAGGCTTCATAAAGGAAACAAAGAGACCGACATTCAAATCAGCAGAAGAGATAGTGTTGCCGTAAGTCGTAACTATACCGTTCGATGTTGCAGGAACCGGTTTATCCGAATCGTTGCGTCCGTAGAAACGTCCGGTGAATTCCTGGTAACTTGCTCCACCTAGAATTCCAATCCCCATATTATCCCCACGCAAAGGTGTGAATCCGTGACCAACAGTGAGTGTCGCTCCCGTACCCATATAGTCGTAAGATACAGTTCTGTAATTTTCACCAAAAGGACCGAAATAGAGATTCGCATCTCCTAAAAACAAATTATGCTCGCCAATAAGTCCGTATCCAATTGAAACTCTTCCCCCCACTCCATTCAGAGAATGACCCGGATTGACGTTCTGCACAAAACGGAGTGTTGCAAGTTCAAGCGACCACACACGACTTTTCGTCGAAGCGTTTTGCATTCGTTGGCGTTTGATTTCGTTTTTGGAAGGGCCTGGTGCAATAGTTTGTTTTTGTTCTGCGCTGAGTGCGGAAGAGAAAAAAAACAAAGTTAGGAGAAGGGATTTCACGTCTTGACTCCTTCAACAGCTTTTGAACGTTTTGCTTTTTCCATCGCTTTGATAATTAAAATAGAAATTTCATACATTAAATAAAGAGGTATAGCCATACACAGCTGTGAAACAGGGTCTGGTGGAGTCACAATAGCCGCAATGATAAGAATAAAAACAATAATATAACGTCTGTACATCGTAAGAAGTTTACTATTAATCACATCCAAAGAAGCCAGCAAAACAAGCACAAGTGGAGTTTCAAAAATAAAACCGAAACCCAACACCATAACAATAAGCAGACTCAGGTAATCCGAAACGGTAATCATCGGAACACCCACTTCCATACCAATCGCAAGTAAAAAATCCAAACTCATAGGAATAATCAAATAGAAACTAAACAAAACTCCTAAAAGAAAAAGAACAACAGACGAAGCAACAAACGGTAACACATATTTGCGTTCCGAATCATAAAGTGCAGGTTCGACGAATTTCCAAAACTGATACAACCAAATAGGACTTCCAATAATCAAAGCTGCAAAAAAAGCAACTTTCATATCCGCAAAAAGAACTTCAAGAGGCCCTGTAAAATGAAGTGTATTGGCATCTTTCGGGAGAGCGTTTTTAAGAGGAACTTTTAGAAAGTTAATAAGCGGACTTGCATAATACAAACAGATTCCGAAAATCAAAGTCACACCTGTAATCGCACGAACAAGACGTGTTCTCAATTCACCCAGATGTTCGAAAAGCGGCATGACTTTGCCACCAAGCAATAAGCGTTGTTCTTCGCTTTGATCCTTCATCAGTGTGCCTCCAACCAGCTTTTCCCATAACCAATGTCCACAACAAGAGGTACGGACAATTCCATAGCACCTTCCATACTCGAACGTACAAGCGGAATCAGACGTTCCAAATCCCGAGGATGGCATTCAAACACAAGTTCGTCGTGAATTTGCAAAAGCATACGTGCGGACAAACCTTGTGTCTTAATCTCATTGTCTACACGAATCATAGCAAGTTTAATCAAATCTGCTGCAGTTCCTTGAATAGGAGCGTTGACTGCGACGTTACGTGCGTTTACCAATGTTAACCCACTTGCTAAGTTCAACCCTTCAATAATTCGTTTGCGACCTAGCAAAGTCTTGCTGTAACCGTGCTCCGTTGCAAATGCGATTGCAGAATCTATGTACTCACGGATGCGAGGGAAAGTTGCAAAGTACTTTGCGATGAATTCCCGGGCCTCTTGCAATGACAGTCCTGTAGTTGCTGCAAAACGATTAGGCCCCATTCCATACGCAACACCATAGTTGATTGCTTTTGCATGGTTGCGTTCCTCCCCTGTAAGTTCCTTTGGATCTTTGCCGAAAATTTTAGCTGCTGTTGTGCGGTGAATGTCTTCCCCCAATCGAAACGCTTCCCGAAGATTTTCATCTCCACTAATATGCGCAAGCAATCTCAATTCAATCTGCGAATAATCTGCAGAGACAAGTAAGTTCTCACCCTGACCTTCAAACGCATCTCGAATCTTCTGCCCAATTTCTGTGCGGATGGGAATGTTCTGCAAGTTGGGTTCCGTAGAACTCAAACGTCCGGTTGAAGTTCCCGTCTGATTGAAACTCGTGTGAATACGGTGTGTTTTTTTATTGATCATTAAAGGAAGAGTATCGGTGTATGTATTTTTCAGTTTGCTAACGGTTCTGTATTCGAGAAGAGCTTCGATCAAAGGGTGTTCGGACAGAAGTTCCAAAACAGAAACATCGGTGGAATATCCGCTTTTTGTTTTCTTAATTTTAGTAACTTTTAATGTCTCGTGAATTTTTAATTTTTCAAAAATAATCGCTTGCAACTGTTTCGGTGAATTTAAGTTGAACTCTTCACCCGCTGCTTCGTATGCAAGTTTTTCCAGCTCTTCTGCACGTTGACTTAGAATCTTCGAAAGCGCATTGAGTTTGTCAACATTGACGTAAATACCCGCTTGTTCCATGTTTGCAAGAATTTGAGCGAGGGGAACTTCAACTTCGTTATAGAGTTTGTCGAGTTCCTGTTCTTTGATCTTCGGACCGAGTTTTTCCTCAATGCGCATGCAGCAGTCCGCATCTTCACACGCATAGTAGGAAAGAAGCTTGAGTTCCACCTCGGCCATTGGGATTTCGTAACGTGCTCCCATAAGTTCCTGCGTGGGAATTTTATCAATGTGAAGAAGTTTGTGCGCAAGAATATCCATTCCATGGGAACCCGAGGAATCTAGGAGAAAAGATTCCAACATAGTATCCCCAAAAGGACCGTGTAAGTGAATTCCTGCATTTTTCAGCATTTTGAGGTCAAATTTCAAATGGTGAGCAATTTTTGTTTTTGTGGAATCGAGGAAAATAGACTGGAGTGCTCCGATCACTTCGTTGGGTTCCATGTCGATCAGATCTTTTTCCAAAAGAGGAATGTAAAAAGCTTGAGCAGAACCTATTCCAAAGCTGATTCCAATGGCTTTGTCATTAATAGAGTCAAGACCCGTTGTTTCCGTATCAAAAGCAAATATTTTTCGAGCAGACATTGTTTTTAAAAAAGAAGAAAAAAGCTCTTTAGTGTTTACAAGTTGATAGTGTCGAGTTTGGTAATCTTTACCGTAAGTTTGTAGAATTTCTTCAAGTGTTTTCGATTCGTGTGCGCCAAGTTTGAAAACTTTTTTTCCATCTTTAATTGTTTTTGTTTCGCTTTTAAGCGGTTTTTCACGGATTCTTTTTAAGAGCGAACGGAATTCCTGTTCTTCGAGAAAATCTAGAAATTCCTGCTTATGAAGAGCTGCTTCGGAGTCGAATGTTGTCTCGGGAATTTTGTAATCGAGAGTCATAACTTTGTGAATGGTGACCAGTTCTTTGGAGAGAAATGCTTCTTTCTTATGCTTTTGCAGTGCTTCTCTGACACGAACATTGCGCACGAGGTCTATGTTCTCGTAGATTTTTTCGAGCGAGTTAAATTCATCGATAAGTTTCGACGCCCCTTGCGGACCAACACCTTTTACACCCGGAACGTTATCGCTTGTGTCACCAATGAGAGAGAGAACATCGACGACTTGATCAGGACGGCAAGCAAAACGTTCTCGTACTCCTTCTTTGTCAACAAGTTTGAACTTGCCACCGGCTTGTGGCGAGAGGAGGAAAACTTCATCGCTAACGAGTTGCATGAAATCTTTGTCACCCGAAACGATGTAGCAGTGGAGTTCGGGAGATGCGAGTTGAGTGACCAGCGTTCCTATAATGTCATCTGCTTCGAAACCGGGAAGACGGAGTACGGGAATTCCCAAAGTTTCAAACATGCGAAAAAAAGCTGGCATTTGCAGACTGAGATCTTCGGGAAATTCAGAGCGGTTTGCTTTGTATGCTTCGTAGAGTTCGTGTCGGAATGTTTT